>OGYZ01002923.1_pt1 | contig 10965 bp, 10 predicted proteins | sample 1576681 | NCBI WGS metagenome assembly OGYZ01 (sample SAMEA3541480, study PRJEB24748) | human gut metagenome | biome: human gut; feature: human-associated habitat; material: faeces | place: China | collected 2012 | reverse complement strand
AGATTAGAGAATATGATGTGGATGACCTTATTGGTCTATGACTACATCATACCAGGAGAATATTTTTTATCTGAAGATGTAGATACATATATAAATTTGAAGAAAATATACGAAGAAAACAAGGCTAGTATTGTTTCTACAGAACCACATTTAGAAAAGATTGAATATACAGATTCTCAAGATAAGTTATTTCCCAAAATTAGAACAGAATCTTGTGAAGATGCAGTTAAAAAGTTTTTGGAAGCCAAAACAATGTCTGATATTACCCAGGGTAATATATCTATTTCCTATTCATTAAAAGATATAGGACGATTTAAAAGAACAAATTGGGCTTTTCAGAAAGAGTGGAGATATATAATTTCACTTTCTCCTATGGGATTAAAAGAGGCTTATCCGGCTAGTTTTGAAAAACATCAAGAACAAATTAGAAGAATTGAGGACACATTATCAAAGCCACCATATAATCAATTGTTTTTAGAAATAGATGATAAAGTGCTAGAAGAAATAGAAATTGTATTTGGACCTAAAATGAGTGAAGCGGAAAAAATATTAGCTATTGCGTTGATTAAAGAATATTGTCCACAAGCCGTATATACAGAAAGTGTTCTGAAAATAAGATAAAATGTATTATAGATTGAGTTTTTTACTAACCTAAAATTCATACTGCTGGAGGAGTAAAAAATAATGAATTGGGAAGCAATTAGTGCCATAGGGCAAATTTTAGGAATATTAATTACATTTATGGTAGGGTGTATTGCAATGTTACCATATATGAGAAAATTCAATATTTATTTTTCTTTTATGTATAACGTGGATAAAAAACCTACATTTGTTGTAACGAACAATAGTCAAAAAGGACAGTTTATAAATCGTATAATTTTGTATAGTGGAAAATGGAGTAGAAAATCATTTTGTGTTATAGAAATGTTAGACATTCAAGATGATTTGCTAGCAGATAATATTGAATTTTTTGTTGCTCCGAATTCTTATTGTAAAATTAGTGCTAATGCCACTAGAATGGTAAAATATATTACTCATTGTGATGTATATTTTTCAAAGCGTAAGAAAGTCTATATTACATTAGATTTTGGAGATAAACTTTCTAAAAGATATTGTACGCAGATAAGAACTTATGAGTTTTTACAAATGCTAATTAGTGAAACAGAAGCATATCAAGACTTGAATATTGATACGCTGTTTTAGGAATAAAGTGAACAAGCATGTAATCGGTTAGTTGTAAAATAGGGAGAGTTTTACAACTTTTAAAAGATATTTCGATATGAAGATATAATACGAGGAAAAAACAGTATGAAGGCAGGAAAAGAATTGGAAAATTATGTACAATTTGTATATCAAAAATTGTTGGATTTTATGGATGAAGGTGCAATGGTATCATCTAATGTATCAGTAATAGGAAAATCGGGAGTTAAGCATGAGTTTGATGTATACTATGAATTTCAGCATTTGAATATGAGACATCGTATTGCTATAGAATGCAAAGATTGGAATACTCCTGTAAGTAAAGGTGAGGTGGGAGAGTTTTTGTCAAAATTAAATGATTTGAATAATATTTCGGGGATGATGGTGGCTAAATCAGGTTATCAAGAAGGCGCAAAACAATTTGCAGAATCCAATGGCATTCATTTAATGGAAACAAAAGACTTACCTTCTTTAGGAGAAATAGTTGCTGGTGTAATTAAAGAGGCATTTCTTCCAGATGAAGCCACTCAAGGGGCTCCTTTCTGGACATTAATGGAAATACAATCAGGTGAAATAACAGGAACCTATTTTTCTTTGCCAGAAGGAAAGCCGATAGTACCATTCTTCTATTCTAAAGTAATTGCAGAAAAAATGAGGGAAAAATTACTAGATGCAGAAAATTGGGTGGTTAGAGGGGTATCTCAGTATCAATTAAAAGGATTTGTAGCTCAAATGGAAGTTTTGGGTGTTGAAGCAGCGGTGTTTTATGTGCCATATTGGAAAGAAGGAGAAACAGATGTGCCAATGGTTATCATACCGAAAGAAAAATTAAAAGAAGAGTATATATATTAATACCTATTTTACAACTTTTGATAGCCAAAATATGAGGGTTTATAAGAAGATACAGAAACTATAAGAAAAATGAAAATTGTAAAGAACTTTCAAATACAAGGAAATGTGACGATTTAAGGAGATATAAGAACATGATAAAAATACTATTCGTGTGCCACGGCAATATCTGCCGGTCAACTCTTGCCCAAAGTTTTTTCACCTATCTGGTGAACACCCATGGTTTTGCAGACCAGTTTGTCATTGACAGTTGTGCAACGAGCAGAGAAGAAATCGGCAATCCACCCCACGGAGGAACTGTTAATAAATTAAAAGAAATGGGCATTCCGGTAATTCCTCATAAAGCCAGGCAGATTACCTGGTCCGACTATACTAATTTTGATTACATCATTGGTATGGATTCTGCCAACATACGCAATCTTCACCGTATGCTCAAGGGAGATCCGAATAAAAAAATATCCAAATTATTAGATTATACTTCCCGAAAAGGTGAAGATATTGCAGATCCATGGTACACCGGTAACTTTGATGCAACTTACCGAGACATAAAAGAGGGCTGCGAAGCCCTCCTGGATGAATGTCTCTTGCATCTGTAAGCTTTAAGTAAAGTTTCAGGTTTATATTCCTGTACTTTTTACTTTTCGTTCCTGATTCTCAATCAGCCTTCCAGTGCATAAGAGAGTAATTTTTTCAAATCGTGATGAAACTGCCGGTTTTTATTGTGCAGTTTCTTTTTTTCTGATGCAGATTTCATCCGCTCAATCTGAACCCGGTAACGGTTAAATAAGGCAATGTAATCATTCCCGGGTTTCTGTCCCCAACGAACCAGTACCCAGTTCATTGCCTCATCATTCCAAAATTCCATCGGAATTTCTGCCATTTTCAGTAAAGTGATATATTGGACTGCCTCCCTGGCCATTTTTGCGATCTGACGATTGCGATATGTATTTTCATGTTCAGCCCGTCCAAGCTTTCCGAGCAATCGCTTCGGCATACTTTTTTTCTTTTCCTCACGGTTCATCAGTTGTAAACTTTTTTCAAGTATTTCATTCAGACTGCTATATGCATTCCAGTAAGTAACAAAAGAAACAGACTCCGCTGTCTTTTCCTCCGGCTCAAGCTTGAATGTCTTGAATACCCGTTCTACTGGTTCTGGATTCCCGAAAAACTGTGCATCATAATCTTTTCTTTTTTCAGGATCAGATAATGTCTGATATGCTTCAAGTATTTCCTGCATGAAAGCGGTTGTATCTATATCTTTATGCACATTTGCATCTGGATGATACACTTTTGCCAATGCATTTTTTGCTATTGTGATTTCCTCGATTGACGCATCTCTGGACACACCTAATATTTCATAATAAGTGCGAGATTTCATGAAGGACCTCCTTCTTATAACCATTTATTTCCCATGACTAATATACGCTAGTCATTTTCAAAAGTCAATGAAACTCTGTCTGCATATTTTGAAATTTTCCCTACTATAATTAATAACATACGAGATTCTGGAGGAAATCCTTTATGAAAACAATCAAAAAGCTATTGGCAGTCATTCTGATCTGCATACAGACACTACAATTTTCAATGGTTCCAAATGTCCTGGCTGAAGAAACAACAACTACTCCGGGAACAGAACAAACTTCGGATACGGCAGTAGAAGTGACTGCTCCTTCTGCAATTTTAATGGAAATGACAACGGGTACAGTATTATACGAAAAAGATGCGGATACTGCACGACCACCGGCAAGTGTCACGAAAGTCATGACAATGCTTTTAATTTTTGATGCACTTGCAGAAGGGAAAATTCAGTTGGAGGATGAAGTTACAACTTCTGAATATGCCTCTTCTATGGGCGGCTCGCAGGTCTTCCTGGAAACGGGAGAAAAGCAGACCGTAGAAACTTTACTCAAATGTATTTCTGTTGCCAGTGCAAATGATGCCTGTGTTGCTATGGCTGAATATATTTCAGGAAATGAAGAGGAATTTGTCCGTCAGATGAATCTTCGTGCAGAAGGTCTCGGCATGAAACACACTCATTTTGTGAATTGTAACGGACTGGATGCAGAAGGTCACGAAACAAGTGCCCGTGATATTGCATTGATTTCCCGTGAACTTCTCCTGAAATATCCGGAAATTCATAATTATTGTACGATCTGGATGGAAAATATCACTCATACGACCTCAAAAGGTTCGTCTGAATTTGGATTAACTAATACCAATAAACTGATCCGTCAGTATGAATATGCAACCGGATTAAAAACCGGCTCTACCGGCAAGGCAAAGTTCTGTGTTTCAGCAACTGCTGAAAAAAATGGTGTCAGTCTGATCGCAGTTATTATGGGGGCTGAAGACTCCAAAGCCAGGTTCAAGGATGCTGTTACCTTATTAAATTATGGGTTCGGAAAATGTCAGATGTATACGGATGAAAAAATGCCTTCTTTGGATCCAATCTCTGTCACCGGTGGTATACAGGAATCCATTTCACTTGAATATGAAAAGAAATTTACTTATCTGGATACAACAGGAGCAAATCTGAATGCTGTTACTTCAAGGCTTCAGATTCCTGATAAAGTAAATGCTCCGATTAAAAAAGGGGACACTGTCGGTCAACGGATTTACTATTTAGACGAAAAAGAAATCGGCAGTGTGAATCTTCTGGCTGAAGAAACCGTTAAAAAAGCAGGATTCTTTGATTATCTGAGAAAAGCTCTTTACTGGATTGCACTATAAAGAATACTTATCATATTTTCCGGGAAACTCTGCCAGAGAATCTTTATATTTTTCTTGTCCTCGAAAGGGAATGTGATTTATAATCATTTTATCTGCTGCCGGGATGCAGAGACAGGAGAGTGAGACATTTATGAATATACCAATGATTATTTTTCTTTTTATTCTGATCGCAGGGGGACTGCTTGGATTGGAGATTTATCGGGAACTCCATCATTTCCGGATAACTCACTACACGATTGAATCACAAAAATTTAAAGGATTCAGCAGGGATCTGAATCTGATTTTTCTAAGTGATCTTCATAATCGGGTTTATGGTGAGAAAAATGAACCTCTGCTACAGGCTATCCGCAATGAAAAGCCGGACCTTATTTTAATCGGTGGAGATATGCTCGTCGGCAAGGAAGATGCCTCCTATGATATTGCACTTGATTTTACCAGTCAGTTACCCGAAATTGCTCCGGTGCTTTACGCGACAGGAAACCACGAGCAGCGTATGAGGGAAAACCCTGAGATCTATCAGGCTTCCTATGCCGACTACCGGCAACAGTTGAAAGACAGGGGTGTTCTTTTTTTGGAAAATGGAAGCTGCCGGATTGAAGCAGGAACGGTTCTCCTGGAAATTTCGGGTGTGGAACTTCCATCCGCATCGTATAAAAAGCTGAAAAAGCTTCCGATCCAGGTTTCTGATATTGCAGAATATCTCCATAAAGATAGTGTTTCGGTTACTGAAGATTCAGTTTACCGCATTTTACTTGCCCATAATCCAGCTTATATGAATGCTTATAAAGAATGGGGGGCTGATCTTATTTTATCCGGTCATCTCCACGGTGGAGTGATGCGACTTCCCGGAATTGGTGGAGTAATCACCCCACAAGCCTTCCTTTTTCCAAAATACTCTGGTGAAATGACGAAAGAAGGAGAACAGACCATCATTGTCAGCCGTGGACTTGGAACGCATACAATCAATATTCGGCTTTTTAATCAGCCTGAAGTCGTGTCCATCTGCCTGAAAAGATCGGAAAATAAGAAATAATTTTTGAATAGCCGGAATGATGAAAGGTGAAAAAGCCGTTGTCAAAATTCCTTTTTTCCCCTATAATATTCATGTTATGGTATTTTGGGATTTTTCACGGAAATATGCACCGGGAAAATCTGCAAGTACTTCAGATCATGCTTTTAAGCACAGAAATGACAAGAGGGAAAAATGGGTATACCGGTAAAGTTAGAAGTATTTGAAGGACCACTGGATCTGCTCCTTCATTTGATAGAGAAAAATAAAGTTGATATTTATGATATTCCGATTGTTGAGATCACGAATCAGTATATGGAATATATCAGGGGGATGCAGCATGAAGATCTGAATGTCATGAGTGAATTTCTTGTGATGGCAGCGACGCTTCTGGATATCAAATGTCGGATGCTTCTTCCTAAAGAAGTGACGGAAGAAGGAGAGGAAGAAGATCCGCGTCAGGAGCTTGTCGAACAGCTCCTTCAATATAAGATGTACAAGTATATGGCATTTGAACTGAAAGACCGTGAACTGGATTCGGGTCAGGTTATGTATAAATCTCCGGATATTCCGGAAGAGATTCTTGAATACGCAGAACCAGTAGACCTGGATCAGCTTCTTGGAGATCTCACTATGGCTAAATTAGGAGAAGTGTTCCGTGAGATCATGAAGCGTCAGGCTGAAAAGATTGATCCGGTCAGGAGTAAATTCGGAAAGATTGAAAAAGAAGAGGTTTCTCTTTCAGATAAATTTGTCTATGTTCATGAATATATGCGTCAGCATAAGAGGTTCAGTTTCAGGCAGCTTCTTTTGGAACAGAAGAGTAAGATGCATATCGTTGTTACTTTTCTTGCAATCCTGGAAATGATGAAGCTGGGAGAGATTCACGTAGAGCAGGAAAATACCTGTGGAGAGATCATGATTGAAAGGATAGGAGAAGCAGATGAATACAAAGAAGCTTCAGGCAGCGATTGAAGCGATTCTGTTCACAATGGGGGAATCAGTGGAACTGAGTAAGATTGCAGCAGCGATTGAACAGGATGAACCTACGACCCGTGGAATCATTTCTGATATGATGACTGCTTATGAAAAGCAGAACCGCGGTATCCGGATTATTGAGCTGGATCATTCATTCCAGTTATGTACAAAAAAAGAATACTATGATTATCTCATCCGCATTGCCAGACAACCTAAGAGGTATGTACTCACGGATGTTATGCTGGAGACGCTCTCGATCATTGCATACCGTCAGCCGGTAACCAAACTGGAAATTGAAAAGATCCGCGGGGTAAAATCTGATCATGCTGTCAATAAGCTGGTGGAATATGGACTAGTGGAAGAAGTCGGACGGATGGATGCCCCGGGCAGACCTATTTTATTTGGGACAACCGAGGAATTTCTTCGGCGTTTCAGTGTTCAGTCTCTTGATGATCTTCCATCTCTTGCTCCTGAACAGATTGAGCATTTTAAAGAAGAAGCAGAAGACGAGGCCAAGTTAAAACTTGATATCTGATTTTTAGTTACGCAAGCAGTTTCTTCTTTTATAAGGTCTGATTTTCAGACTGGATACATAAAATAATGACAAGACAATTCTGTAACGGAGTTGGAGCAGTGGCAAAAGTCAGATTATTTTATCGGAGAAAAATTTGTTACTGGCTGATCGTATCAGGAATGATCCTGATGACTCTCAATCCATCTTTACAGGTGATTGCAAAGGAATCAGTAAGCGATGATCTTACTGTCTATACAGATGCCGGTGAATCTTTAGAATTATACGCCCGTTCAGCCGTCCTTATGGACGGAGACAGCGGACGTATTTTATTTGAAAAAAATGGATCCGATCCACGTCCTATGGCGAGTACAACGAAGATCATGACGTGTATTCTTGCTCTCGAAGCATCTGATCCATCTCGGAAGATCACTGTCAGTTCTCAAGCAGCCTCCCAGCCAAAAGTCCATCTTGGAATGACAGAAGGACAGTCTTTTTATTTAAAAGATCTTCTTTATTCCCTTATGCTGGAATCCCATAATGACGCTGCCGTTGCAATAGCGGAGGGAATTGATGGCAGTGTAGAAGCTTTTGCCCAAAGGATGAATCAGAAAGCCGAAGAAATAGGATGTAAAAATACATATTTCATTTCTCCCAATGGATTGGATGCACAGGATTCTCAAAGCAATCATCATACTACAGCCCGGGAACTTGCACTGATCCTGCGTTACTGCATTATGGTTTCGCCCCAGCGTGAGGCCTTTTTGAAAATCACCCGCACCATGCAGTATACTTTTCAGGACTGCGAAAAGAATTTTTCTTATTCCTGTAATAACCACAATGCGTTTCTTAATATGATGGAGGGTGCTCTTACCGGTAAGACCGGTTTTACTGCGGATGCCGGATATTGTTATGTGGGGGCATTGCAGCGGGATGACAGGACTTTTATCGTTGCTTTACTGGCATGCGGCTGGCCTAATAACAGAAATTATAAATGGATGGATACAAAAAAATTAATGACCTACGGATTAGAAAATTATGTTTATCGCGATTTTCAAGTGAAAGCAGCCCCACACTTTGTACTGGTACAAAACGGCATTGAAAATAAAATGAACTATCCCTCTTCTGATCCTGTCCGGCTGGAAGTTCGTGCAAATACAGAACCATTCCGCCTTTTAATGAACCAAAAAGAGGATATTTCGATTCGATACTATCTGACAGACAAGGTCCATGCACCTGTCAGGGAGAATACCCGTCTTGGGATTATGAAGTGTTATCTTGGAGATGAAGTAATCCGGGAATTTCCTCTTGTCGCAACGAAAACCATTGCGAAACGTACTTTGAAAACCTGTTTTGATTATGCTATATTAAAATATATCAATAAAACTGATTAAATTCACCACTGGAATATATCTGAAAGCTATGATACTATAGGTGAAGACAAAAAAGAGCAACTAAATTGATGAAATATAAGGAGTGTACGACTATGGAAAACTGGAAAAAATACGAAAAGACTTATTTTATGCCGCCAGAGCCATGTTATGACTGGGTAAAAAAAGATTCTATTGATAAAGCACCGATCTGGTGCAGTGTGGATCTGCGGGATGGAAACCAGGCACTGATCGAACCAATGAGCCTGGATGAAAAACTGGAGTTTTTCCAGCTCCTCGTAGATGTTGGATTTAAAATGATCGAGGTAGGATTTCCTGCAGCATCTGAGACAGAGTATCAGTTTCTTAGAACATTGATCGAGCAGAATATGATTCCTGATGACGTTACGATTCAGGTTCTGACTCAGGCAAGAGAACATATCATCAAAAAAACTTTTGAAGCTGTAAAGGGTGCTCCACATGCGATCATCCATGTATACAATTCAACTTCTGTAGCACAGCGTGAACAGGTATTCCGCAAAGATAAAGAGCAAATTAAGCAGATTGCCATTGATGGAGCTACATTATTAAAGAAGCTTGCCGAGGAAACAGAAGGAAACTTCACTTTCCAGTACAGTCCGGAAAGTTTCCAGGGAACAGAAGTTGACTATGCATTGGATGTCTGCAACGCTGTCCTTGATATATGGCAGCCAACTGCTGACAACAAAGCGATCATCAATCTTCCTACAACGGTAGAAAATGCAATGCCGCATGTATTTGCCAGTCAGGTAGAGTATTTCAACAAACATTTATTACACCGCGAAAACGTAATCCTTTCCCTTCATCCACATAATGACAGAGGATCAGGTGTATCAGATGCAGAACTTGGAATCCTTGCCGGAGCAGATAAGATTGAGGGAACATTGTTTGGAAACGGTGAGAGAACCGGAAACGTAGATATCATTACTCTTGCCATGAACATGTTCTCACAGGGAGTAAATCCAAATCTTGATTTTTCCAATATGAGTGAGATCTGCGAAGTATATGAGCGTGTTACAAGAATGAAAGTTTCTCCTCGTCAGCCATATGCAGGTGACCTTGTATTTACTGCGTTCTCAGGTTCCCATCAGGATGCGATTGCAAAGGGCATGGCATGGAGAGAAGAACATGACTGCAAGACATGGACAGTTCCATATCTTCCGATTGACCCACAGGATGTTGGAAGAAGATATGATTCGGATGTTATCCGTATCAACAGCCAGTCAGGAAAAGGTGGCGTAAACTATATTCTGAAGCAGAGCTTTGGTATCAGCCTGCCGGAGAAGATGAGAGAAGAAGTCGGATACATGGTAAAAGATGTTTCTGACAAGGCTCATCAGGAACTGACACCGGATGTTGTATATCGTATTTTTGAGGATCATTATATCAGTGCAAAACCAATCTTCAGTGTGGACGAATGCCACTTTAAGCAGGAAGATGGTATCGTAGCAGAAGCAACGATCCATCAGAATGACAATAACCACAAGATCACAGGTGTTGGAAACGGACGCCTGGATGCAGTAAGCAATGCGATCAAGCATTACTTTGGCATCAGTTACGAACTTGCTTTTTATGAAGAACATTCTCTTACAAAAGGATCTTCTTCCCGTGCAGTTGCTTACGTTGGTGTTATCTGTAATAAAAAGAAATACTGGGGAGTCGGAATTGATGCCGACATTATTAAAGCATCCATCCAGGCTCTGGTAGTCGCCGTAAATAAATTGCCGGAAATTGCCGAATCCCAGTCCTGCAAAGATGAAAGACTTTTAGAAATCACCAACTACATCTACGCAAATTATAAAGATGTGACTTTGGATGACCTTTCAGAAAAGTTTTTCCTTTCCAAACCGTATCTCTCTAAATATATTAAAGAGAAATCCGGACTGACTTTCGGGGATATTCTTAAGCAGGTCAGAATGAAAAAGGCACGTGCAATGCTCAAGAGCAGCAGTGCTACTGTAGAAAGCATCGCAGAATCTGTCGGATATCAGAATGTAGAACATTTTAACCGGATCTTTAAGAAGATGTACAATATCACGCCGGTTCAGTATCGGAACAGACATTAATAAATTTGTAGTTGTTGAAGAGAAAATATACAGGCAGCAAGGAGTTTTTTGACAGAAGAGCGTCCATATCCGCACTTGTTGCTGCATCGCAGTGCAGGACCCGCTTTACCTCAGCCCGTTGACAACTTGTAACAGAAACGTGGAAACAGTCGTGCAGTGGCACTCCTGTTTACGTTCCTTAACAAGTTGGGCAAAGTGTCTTCGGAACGCTCC
>OGYZ01002919.1_pt1 | contig 10975 bp, 8 predicted proteins | sample 1576681 | NCBI WGS metagenome assembly OGYZ01 (sample SAMEA3541480, study PRJEB24748) | human gut metagenome | biome: human gut; feature: human-associated habitat; material: faeces | place: China | collected 2012 | reverse complement strand
CGGTGGAGATGGACATGGCAATGTCCATCCTCCTGCAAAGTCTCAATGTGAGCGATGAAGTGCTGCGGCAGGAACGGGCCAAGAGCATCGCCGCCGTCAAGCGCACCAACGGTCAATTGCGGTTAGAGCAGAAGCTCCGTGAGCTGGAGAGCGAAGCATGGCAAGGCTGATCGTCAAAAGCCCGTACATCAAGTGCGGCGCTGGGCAAAGCGCTGGCGGATACCTCAAATACATCGCGACACGGGAGCGGGTGGAGATCATCCCGGATGACCGCCCGCCCACCAACAAGCAGACGCAGCTCCTCGCAAAGCTGGTGAAGGATTTTCCTGACGCAAAAGAGCTGATGGAGTACGAGGACTACCTCTCACACCCGACAAAAGCGACTGCGTCCGCGCTCATCACACTGGCACTGGAATCGAATTGGGATCGGGTACAGGGCATGGAAGGCTACGCCAAGTACATCGCCCTGCGGCCGAGAGCGGAGCGGCTGGGGGAACACGGTCTCTTCGGTGACGATGATGCCGTTGACCTCGCCGCTGTCGCGGACGAATTGGATCACTACACCGGCAACGTGTGGACGCACATCATCTCCCTCCACCGGGAGGACGCGGAGCGGTTGGGGTATGACCATGCGGACGCATGGCGCACATTGCTGCGTACCCACCGCAATGACATCGCCGCGGCGATGAAGATCCCGCCGGAGGACTTTCGCTGGTACGCTGCCTTCCATGACGAAGGAAATCATCCCCATGTCCACATGATGGCGTGGTCGGCAAAGCCGAATCAGGCATACCTGTCCAAAGATGGTATCCGCCAAATCAAGTCCACGCTGACCAATCAGATCTTCCGCCAGGAACTGCTGCACGTCTACGAACAGAAAAGCAAATCGCGAGACGAACTGGTGGCGGAAGCGCGGAAAGCCATGCTGGAATTGGCGAAGGCGATGCGGGAAATGACCTGCATCCACCCAGAGGCAGAGCAGATGATCTGGGATCTGTCGCGGCAGCTCGGTCAGGTCGGCGGCAAAAAAACCTACGGCTATCTGCCAAAGCCCATGAAAAAGCTGGTGGACGAGATCGTCGATCAGATGGCGCGGCTGCCCACTGTGGATACGTGCTACCAAACGTGGTGGGAACTGCAATGCCAGGTGGAGGATTACTATTCCGAGGGGAAGAAACGTCTGCGCCCACCGCTGTCTCAGCAGAAAGAATTCCGACAAATCAAGAACGCCGTGATCAAAGAAGCGGAGCATATCCACATGAACAAAATCTCCTTCGAAGACACTGAGATGCAGGACGATGGAGAACAGATTAGCACCTACGCCATGAGCTACGAGTGTCAGGATCTGCAAAGCGTGGCCAACGATGAGAGCTTTCCCTTGGTGGAACGGGATGAAGCGGCAGAGCAGTTGGAGCAGCTTGCGGATGCAGGCGATGCTCATGCCCAGTACATCATCGGCACGGCGTACCGTGACGGCGGACTGCTGATACCGGATACAGCCAAAGCACAAAAGCTGTTGGAACGCGCCGCCGAGCAGGACTTGGACGTAGCGCAGTACGCATTGGGCAAGCTGTATCTCTCCGATGATGCAGACGTTCACGATCCCGCCAAGGGCAGCTACTGGCTGAAACGCTCGGCGGACAACGGCAACGATTACGCCGCCTACCGGCTGGGCAAGGAATATCTCAGCGGCAAAAATGTATCAAAAGACACTTCGACTGCGGCGGAATACCTGCGGCAGGCCGCGGATAACGGCAGTGCCTACGCCCAGTATCTGTTGGGCAAGCTGACCCTCATGGGTGAGGGCGTTCCGAAGGACATGGACGCCGCCTACGAATGGTTCGCGGCGGCGCGGGATAACGGCCATGCCTACGCGGAATTTTTCATAAAACGCATGGAACGCGGCGAACAGGAGCCGCCCTCCGTCCTGCTGTCAGCCACCCGGCTGCTCTACCACATGGGCAATATTTTTCGGGACAACGCCCCGGCTCCCGCTGCCACCGGCGTCCAAATCGACCGCAAGCGGCTGGCGCAGCTGCGGCAAAAGCGCGTCGCCCTCGGCCACAAGCCGGACGACCATGAGTTGGAACAGCAACAGGGATTTTCAATGAAATTCCATATGTGAAGCAGGTCGAGATGTTCATTTTTTGCGCCGCAATAGTCAAAGAAACATTTGCAAAAACAGTAGCTTTGTGAGCGGAGTTGTGGTATGTGTTGTGGTTACCAAAAGGAGGTGCCGCAATGTATGACTACATGAAGGCCCTGCAAAAGCGCTTCGACCGTCAGGAACACAGCGAATTGGACACCCAGATTGAACGTGCCCAGGAGGAGCTGCGGCGGGACATGGACGCCGCGGGACGCAGAAAACTGCTCCATCTGCTGGATGCGCAGAACGCGTTGCTGGCAGAGTCCACGCTGATGAGCTTCACGGCAGGCTTCAAGCTGGCGTGGGGCATGGCGAAAGAGCTGGAGGCAGATGGGCTCTACTCCTTCGAACGGGAGGAAGAAGAACGCATCTGCCATCCGGCGGAACAGGAGGACTAAATGGCAAAGCGAAGACCTGCCGGTGACGGCATGGTGCGCAAGCGAGAGGATGGCCGCTGGGAGGGCCGTATCGTGGTGGGCCACAAGAAAAACGGTACGCCTATCTTCCAGCATACCTATGCTCATACACAAAAAGAACTGACGGAAAAGCTCCATCAAAATATCGAACGCTATCAGGATGTGGAGCTGACCGAGGACAGTCGCATGACCCTGGGGGAGTGGCTGGACCGTTGGCTGACGGACTATAAAGAGAACACCGTCCGCCCCGGCACCCTTGCGGGTTACCGAAGCTGCATCGAAAACTACATCAAGCCGCAGCTCGGCGGCAAACAGGTGTCGCTGGTGACATCGCAGGATGTGCAGAAGCTCTATCGCAGACTGAAAGAGAATGGCCGGGTCAGGGAGCATCCGAGGTTTGGTTCCGCTCTGTCGGACACCACCATCAACCGCCTCCACGCTATCTTCCACCAGGCGATGGAGGACGCCCTCCATGCGCATATCATCGCCAAGAATCCCACCGTGGGCGCAACGGTGCCAAAGGCAAGCCATGCGCAGAAACGTGTCCTGACCGACAGGGAACTGGACACCTTTCTGGACGCCGTGCGGGAAGACAAGATATGGGGTGACTTCTTCTATGTGGAGCTGACCACGGGCCTACGGCGGGGCGAAATTTGCGGACTCATGTGGCAGGACTTTGACGTGCGGAACGGTGTCCTGCAAGTACGCCGCACCCTTCATAGCCGAAAGCTGGGGGTCGATATGCTGGGCAAGACCAAGACCCGCAGCGGTGAGCGCACCATCGTCCTGCCCCGCAGCACGGCGGAAATTCTGCGTCGGCGGAAGGAGAATGCGATCACACAATGGATCTTCCCAGACCCTGTCCGACCGGAGCTGCCGCTGTCTCCGAACTGCGCCTACACGCACATGAAAGCGATCTTACACAAGGCGGGATTGCCGGACATCCGCTTCCATGACCTGCGCCACACCTTCGCCACCCATGCCATCGCCAGCGGCGTGGATGCCAAAACCCTGTCGGGGATTCTGGGGCATACCAACGCCAGCTTCACGCTGGACACCTACACCCACGTCACACCGGATATGCAAAAAGCCGCCAGCGGTATCGTTGGCGGCTTCATGGAAGATCTGCTCGGAAAGGGGCTGAGACCTTGGCAAAGAAACGGAAAAACGGAAAAGCGGAACCGGCACCGTAAGACAGCGCGGCGACGGCCGGTGGGAGGGCCGCGTTGTCATCGGCTATGATGACAGCGGCCTTCCCAAGACGAAGAATGTCCTCGCCAAAACAAAGCGGGAATGTCAGGAGAAGCTGCGGCAGCTCACCGAAAGCATGGTGGGGCGAAATGACCGAAAAGTTAAGTCGGATATGCTGTTCGGAGACTGGCTGTGCTACTGGTACGAAACCCACAGCAAACCGACGCTTCGCGCCTCCACGCAGAACAACTACGAAAACGTCATCCACAACCATGTCCTGCCGGAGATCGGGAAGATCCCGCTGAACAAATTGTCGCAGAATGATTTGCAGCAGTTCTACGGGCGGCTGAAAAAGAACGGCCGCAAGCGTCTGACGGAGCAATACGGCGCGGGCCTTTCCGACCGCATGGTGCGGATGTGCCACGCGGTCTGCCGCTCCGCCTTGGAACGGGCCGTGCGGGATGACCTGCTCCGTACAAACCCAGCCATCGGCTGTAAGCTACCGCCGAAAAAGGCAAAGGAGATGCAGGTGCTGGATCGGGAGGAATTGCAGAAATTTCTCATTCAGGCACAGGTGGACGGGTACTACGAATTGTTCCTGCTGGATCTCTGCACCGGTCTGCGGCGGGGTGAATTGATAGCGCTGCAATGGGAGGATCTGAACTTTGAAACCGGTGTGCTGACCGTCAACAAACAGGCGTACACGGTAAACGGCGAATTGCAGATTATCCCACCGAAAACAAAAGCGTCCGTTCGAAAGCTGGTGCTGCCACCTGCGGTGCTGGCCGTGCTGCGGGAGTATAAAAAGACGGTAAATTCCCGCTGGATGTTCCCGTCTCCGGTGAAGGCAGACCGACCGATCACGCCCGGCGTGGCACGCAGACGGCTTCAGACGATACTGGAGCGGGCAGACTGCAAGCGTGTCAGATTTCATGATCTGCGCCACACCTTCGCGACGCTGGCGCTGGAGAACGGCATGGACGTAAAGACCCTCTCCGCCATGCTGGGGCATGTGTCGGCGGTGACAACGCTGGACATCTACACCCACATCACCGGCGATATGCAGCGTGCTGCTGCCGCCAGCATTGACCGGAGCATCGGCAAGGCAGAACTGCGGGAAGAAGCGGAGCCGGAGCGGAAAGGCGTCGTGGACTTCCAGCCCTATGTAGGGAAGAAAAGAAAACCGGGCACCGGCTGCGTCAGCGAACTCAATGACCACCTGTTTGAGGGACGCTATTCTCCCATATGGCCGGACGGGACGCAACATTCCCGCAACGTCTACGCCCGCACCCGCAAGGAGTGCGAGGAAAAACTCAAGGCGCTGATCTCGGAGATGAACGAGGAACGCAAAAATCTCAAGGAGCGGCTTGCGGGCATCGCTCCGCCGGAAAAGCTGACAAAAAAGCAGCGCATGCTGTGGGACTATATGCGCCTCCACCCGGAGGTCACGGAATTCTCGACCATCGCCAAACGAACCGGCCTGTCGCGGAATACCGTGAAGAAGCACTATGGGGTGGTAGCGGCAATGCTGGGGAGAAAAGGGAAATAGGAGTGCAGGTAGTCATCTTCATTTCCGCGCTTATAGATGACTACATTTATTTATCTACACCACTTTTTTCGAACGGGCCTGTTGAGTGCTTCAATTTTTGCCACATATTTTCTTGCCAAGCTTTTTTCTCTAATGCTATTTACATACTGAGGCAAACTGGAATACGCATCTTTAACGGCAAAACCATCTATAACAGCAGAGGCCACCGCAGGAGCAAAGGCGTTCTGTTGGTCAGTGAGAAGCGAATAAAAACTAAAACAGCTTACTATTGCCGAAGCTGTAAATGCAGCAACTCGTTGACCTATTCTAATGAAATCTTTTTTATATGACAAAAGATCTTCCAACGAGAAAAATTTCCCAGCTTCTTGGTGTGCAATAAGCTGTTCAATCTGTGTCATATAAGCTTTTCGCGTAGCATTGAAACTACGGTCGTTTCTTAACTGTACAAATCGCTCAAGAGGAATATGATTTAATTCAGTAGGTAAAGAAAATTCAATATTGTTTTGGGCTGCCGTAATTCTATTTTGATTCTCTTTCGAAACCGTTAAGTCCCTGTTGATTAAGTATCGAGAGTATTTCTGAACATCGGTAATCATTTCATATTCGTGTCGCTTAGAAATAACATCTGCAAGAAGACTCATGTATACAAATGCCAAATCATTTGAAATATGGATGCCTTCTTGGCAAGGTGTTGCAATTCTGTTTTTGGTGCAGAAATCAAAAAATATCTGCGAATATTTTCCACTAAAGAGCGTGCAATCTTGATAATTTCGATTTTTCCATTTTTTAATATGTGCTCCAGACTTGCTTCCGCAAAAATATGCACCGTAGATCTCGGGATGCGAGAGAAATTTTTCAAACTCCTCACACGCCAAAATAGAGGCACAGGAACCTTCCTCATATTCAGGCCGATATGGTTCAATAAGGTCTGTTTCTCCCATAACACGTTGGAATGTATCGCTGAGATACCTTTCCTCGGAATATACTGTGTACGGGATTATAGGCCGTAGTGTATCGAAGTAGAGCAACGCAAACTTCAACCAATTTTCATTTTTCACTTCAAACCCTGGGAAGTATATCATGTCTCTCATTTGTTATCGCCCTCCTCAAGCATGTGAAGAATTGCTTGCTTTAACCGCGCGTTCGTGGGAGAACTGGGGTTAAAACACATCTCCAAGAATTCACAGAAATAAGGAAATGCTGCTTTATATCCAAAAGTTTCAGGTAGTCTGCTTGTGTGGTATGGTAGTCCTGTTGATCATGGCAATCCTTGCATAGAGCAATTTTGTTTTCAAAGGATTCCGAATTATCACCCAAGCGAGGCAGACCACTCAACTGCTCATATTGTTCCTCAGTTGGATTGTTTGGGAAAGTGTGGGCGATTTCATAGAGCTTGTTTGCCTTTTTCTGCTTTCTGTGTCGAAGAATCTTTCCGCAGAGTGGACATACAAAAGAAACTTCCTTCAAGTATAATTGTTGATCAACTGCGGTAGGAGACTTGCGATCTTTCAAATAGGGATCAGTAGCAATTGCTTTTGCAATAGCCTCATTTTTTGCCACGATAATCACACTCCACCCTGATTGATAAAAAGAGCCACATGAAATTAATTCATACAACTGACTTAATAGCACAAAAAACTACGGCCAATTAATTATACTATAACTCGATAAAGTTCACAATAAAGAGTTCGGATTTTCTGCAAATATAGTGCAAAAACAACGACATTAACTTCCGCGCCGCAGTAAACAAGAAATAAGCAAAAACCCTCTGAAATCAGCTGATTTCAGAGGGCTTTGGTCCGAGATGGGAGACTCGAACTCCCGACATCTTGCTCCCAAAGCAAGTGCGCTACCAACTGCGCTAATCCCGGATTTTTGGTAATTCAGTTTTGCACCAGATGTGGTCAAACATGTGGTCAGGCGGTTTTTTTGACCACCTTGGCTTGCGGGGGAAATGCCTGTATCGCAGGCGTATCAATGGATTGCGAGGATAGCGTTTTCCGGCTTGAAGGGGGAGCGACCCGCTCCCAAACCTATGTCTGAACTTTCAGCGAGGGGTCTTGCGCACTCTTTGGCACTTTCCGGCACTCCTGCGGTTCCTCTTTGGAACTCTATTGGACTGTTTATTTCAGCCACCGCTTTCGGCTTTTGGGATTTGTGTGGGATTGAATTCTGTATATTAAAAGTGCTTCCGACCGGATTTACCTCCAACAGCGGGTGCTTTTGCCGCAGAGAGCAGCTCAGAAATTGCGCCGCATAAACAATGAAAGAAGCCCTGGCGTGACATTACCCACCCTCTCGACAAGCGAAAAATGTGTTGTGACTGCTAAAACTCACTCATAAAATGTGTGAATAAAGAAAAAACTCGCTCATTTTTTGTGATTTCGATTGAATTCTCCATCGGGTATCGCTATAATAATAGCGAAGGAGGCGAGTGAAATGCTCTACTTGAAACGAAAAATCGATGCTTTCCTGGCCGAATGGAAAGCCAATCCTGACAGAAAGCCGTTAATCGTCAAGGGGCCTCGACAGGTAGGCAAAACCGAGTCGATCAAGCGGTTTGGAGATATGAATTACCAGAGCGTGATCACCATCAACTTTGTGGAAGAACCGAAATATAAAATGATTACGGCGGATGGATATAAGGCAGATGATATTATTAAGAATATCTCCAGAATGGACCCGTCCAAACGGTTTATTGAAGGTGAAACACTGATATTTTTTGATGAACTGCAAGAGTTCCCGGAGATTGCCACAGCACTGAAATTCTTCAAAATCGATGGCAGATTCGATGTGATCTGCAGCGGCTCCATGCTGGGCATCAATTATCGGAAAATTGAGAGCAACAGTGTAGGCTATAAGACTGATTATGAAATGTTCTCTCTGGACTTCGAGGAATTCCTGTGGGCCAAGGGCTATGACGAGAGCTTCGTCGAAGATATGCTGGAGCATATGCGAAATCTCACGCCCTTCAACGAGGTACAGATGTCGGTATGCAGCTCACTCTTCCTTGACTACTGCATCTTGGGCGGAATGCCCGCTGTTGTTCGTGAGTTCATTGCAAAAGGTACCTTTGAGGGGTCACTTGAAGTACAGAGACAGCTTATCGCTGACTACAAAGAGGACATTCGCAAATATGCTGAAGGCATAGATCAGACCAGAATTGTGAATGTATTTAACCATATTCCTGCGCAGCTTGCCAAGGACAATAAAAAGTTCCAAATCTCTAAAGTTGCCTCCGGCGCTCGTTTCCGCGACTATAGAGGATGCGTTGAATGGCTGGACGATGCGGGAATGGTCAATGTCTGCTACTGCCTGAATTTCCCGGAGTTGCCGCTTCAGGGCAACTATGACGATACGAAGTATAAAATCTACTTTGCCGACAGCGGCTTGCTTGTGGCTATGCTGGATGAAGAAGCCCAGGAGGATTTGCGGACCAACAAAAACCTCGGAGTCTATAAGGGAGCGCTTTACGAAAATGTTGTTGGCGAAGCGCTGGTCAAAGCGGGATACAAACTCTATTACTATAAACGGGATGATTCTTCCCTGGAACAGGACTTCTTCGTCAGAACGGCAAGTGCCCTGATCCCTGTTGAGGTGAAGGCCAAAAATGGAACTGCCAAGTCCATGAGAACCCTGATCAGCAGCGAGAAGTATGCTGATATTCATTGCGGTATTAAGTTCACCGGCGGGAACATCGGATATAGTGATGATATCTATACCTTCCCTTATTTCTGCGCGTTCCTTCTGAAACGCTACTTGGCCGGAGCCAATATCTGATGCCGAACCGGATTCTTGTCATTTGATCAGCAGCTGACAAGAATGATAAGAAAGACAACAAGCGGCATCGTTCGGAACAGTTATTTTCCTGCGAATATTCCGTTCTTTCCGGTAGCTATTTCCTGCTTTCTGTGATATTGTTCGTTTGCCAAAAGGAGGCGACGATATGCAGAAAGAAAATACCATGACAGTCGGGCAGTGGTGCGGCCAGTGGTTCATCGCCAACCGCCCCAAGTGGAACGGCAACACCGAGGGCGGGTACCGCAATCTGATTTACGGCCACATCATCCCCAGCATCGGAAGTGTGGCGCTCTCTGACCTGACAAAGCAGCAGACAATCACCGATTTCTACGACAGCCTGCGAAGCCAGGGACTCGGAGCCAGAAGCGTCTGGTGTGTCTACCTGCTCCTGCGGAGATGCTTGGACAAAGCGGCACAGGACCAGCTCATTCCCTACAACCCAGTACGGCTCTGCCAGGAGCCCAAGGCAGAGGAATACAAAACAGCCCCTTTGCGCCTGGGGCAACTCCAGCGTTACTTGAACGCGGCGGAGAAGCTCGGCGTGCTCCCTCCCATCTACACAGGACTATCAAGCGGCCTGCGGCAATGTGAACTGATCACCTTGTCGTGGGCCGATTTTCATGTCCGCTACAGGTACATCCTCAAGGGTCAGCGGTTGTTGACTCTCAACGAAAAAGCGGTGCATCTGCTGAAGCAGATACCGGAAACTGACTCGCCCTATGTGTTCCTCAATCCCAAAACCGAAGCGCCGTACAAGCTCCACGAGTTCTACTACCTACATAAAAAGATATTGAAACGGGCACGGCTCCCGTGGGTGGCTTTTCGGGATCTGCAGCGCCAGTGCATGGAGGTGGGAATATGACGCTTCGGGAATACATCATCTTCTGGCAGGAAACCTATGACAAGAATCAGAGTCGACCGACCACCTATGCGGCACACAACTATGTATTTAAGAACCATATCCTCCCCGGCCTGGGGGATATACCGCTCTCTGAATTGACATCGGAGATGGTCGGAGAATTTCTGGAGAAACGGCGTCGCTTCGGTAATCATCGCCCCGGAAACTCCGGCCTGGGCGAAGAAACCATGCGGCACATCCACCGCCTGCTTCAGCAATGCCTGGACCAAGCCATGCGGGATGGTCTGATGAGCGATAACCCCGCCAGAGCGTTCCACTACTCCAAGCCAAAGAAGGTCAATGCCGATGTGCTGACGCCTCTGGAAATGGAGGACTATCTGGACGCCGCCGAGCGGCTGGGCTATCTGCCCATGTTCATGCTGGCGCTGACGACAGGCCTACGCCAAGGCGAGCTAATCGCCCTGAAATGGAGCGACCTTGATATCGAAAGTCGGACGCTGACCATCGCAGAAAAACGTGCCGTGGTACGGCGTGAGCTGGTAGAGTACGGTAGCCAGACGAGGTCAATAAGGCTGACCCCTGAGGTGGTCGACCTTCTCATCATGGAGCACAGCAAGCACCCAAGCAGCCCGCTCATGTTTATGCACCCGGCCACGCTGAAACCCTACTCGCCGCAGATGGTGCGCCGGATGCACAATGAGATCATCAAGGAAGCGGGAATCGACCATATCCGATTCACGGATCTCCGCCATACCTGCGCCATCCTCGCTCTGAAGAACGGCATGGATACCAAGGAACTGGCGCAGATGCTGGGACACTACCGGCCGACGATCACCCGGCAGAACTATGAACCTTATCTGCAACACAAGGTACAAAAGGATGAAGATATGCCAAACGAAGCCACTCAGGACGAGCTGCAGCAGGCGGCAAATATTCTGGATAATCTTCTGAAATTCTGATAGACAATATGAAATGACCCCTTCGCTTGTAAAGCGTGGATTTACCTGTCATAC
>OGYZ01002913.1_pt1 | contig 11005 bp, 7 predicted proteins | sample 1576681 | NCBI WGS metagenome assembly OGYZ01 (sample SAMEA3541480, study PRJEB24748) | human gut metagenome | biome: human gut; feature: human-associated habitat; material: faeces | place: China | collected 2012 | reverse complement strand
GATTTTTTCGGAATGACGTGAACGGCAACAACGCAATTCGACCTCAAGAACACCGTTGTTCACCTTTGCGGATATCTTAGTGCGGTCTACATCGTCGGGCAATATCATAGCCTGCTGGAATTTCGAATACGAGAACTCGCGACGCAGGTAACGACCGTTTTTCTGCCCTTCTTTCTTCTCATCCTTCTTCTCCATGGTAATAACGAGGTTGTCGTCATCATCAATTTGGATATTGAAGTCATCTTTCGTCATGCCCGGAGCAGCAACCTCCACACAATAGTTATTATCATTCTCTATAACGTTTATAGCCGGTGCTGTGGCATTTGTTCTTTCCATCCAAGTGTTATCGAAAAAGTCGTTGAAGATACTCGGTAACCAATTCTGATTTCTTTTAACTAATGCTGACATAATTTCAATCTCCTATTTTTAATTGTTGTACATATCTTTTTTGAATCCTCCGGGCTTTAGCACCTTTCGGAATTCACTTATATATATGCAACTGCCGTGCCAACTGTTTTCTCGACATAAGCGCACATCAAAAACGTCAAAATGTCATGTTTTATGACTAATATTACACACATTTCGGCAGGATTGGTTTACAAACGTTGCGCTTTCTCAAAAAGGTTTAACACCATGGCCGAACCCGGCACCCTTATTTTCAGGAATAACACATGCGTGAAAAAAGTGAAAGAAAAAATTATATCGAAAAAACTCCATTAGGACCTCCGAAAAAATATGTCCGACCTTTTTCAAAATACAAGGCACATATTTCAAAATATGTCAGACATATTTTTGGCCGCCTCAAAACCCGCATGAACAAAGGCTTTGCGGAACTTGCAAAATGCAGACAAAAACAGTCGGCCACAAAAACACGTTTCCGAAACCCTGTATGTAAACCTTGAATTCGAGTACAAAAGATGATGCTGAAAACATAAATCCCCGATACATTTATAATATATCTGCCTACTTCCTTTCCTTTTGCTTTAATGTTTCGTTTTATGCTCAAATTGTTGTCTGCGGGCTCAGATTTTTCTACTTTTGCGGCGAAATTCGAATTCGTTAAAACGAACGAGTTAAAAAAACGGCACAAATGAGCGCATTATCAGAAAACAAATCTCTGAAAAACTGGCTGTTGCTTGTAATATTGTCATATACGGCCTTTATTTTCAACACCACTGAGTTCGTTCCTATAGGTTTACTTTCCGACATAGCTCGCGATTTTGGCATGAGAGAGGCCAACGCCAGTATACTCATCTCGGTTTATGCGGGATTTGTAGCCGTTATGTCTTTGCCGTTGGTTATCATAATAGGCCGTTGCGATTTCCGAAAGATACTGCTTTTCGTTATAGCTGGTTTCATGATCAGCCACTTCCTTTCATCCGTGGCTTCCAACTTTACCGTACTTCTTATTCCGAGGTTGGGGGTTGCATGTTCCCACGCCATATTCTGGTCTATAGTTTCGCCGCTTGCGGTACACATTGCCCCCAAGGACAAGAAAGAAACTGCTCTTGGCATGATAATTACCGGCACTTCGCTTGCTATGATAGCCGGTATGCCGCTGGGGCGCGTTATCGGCCTTCACCTTGGATGGAGGTATACATTCGGCGTTATAGGCATTGCGGCACTGTTGGCATTAGTGCTGCTGGCGTTCCTTTTTCCGCCTGTGCCCAACAAACAAAGCACTTCGGTGAAGAACCTGCCGTCGCTGTTCAAATCGCCGGCAATAACGGGCATATACATTTTCACATTGCTCGTTGTAACTGCGCATTACACCGGATACAGCTACATTGAACCATTCTTGAAACAAGTTGCCGGTCTTTCGGATAGCATGACTACCTTGTCGTTAACTATTTTTGGTATCTCCGGCATAGTGGCAAGCACTATATTCTCCAAATTCTATAACGAACGCAGAAAGTTATTCCTGCTGTCGGTTGCAATAGGTCTACCGCTCATACTTTTAGCCATGCGCCCCGTTGCATACGGGCATTACTTTTCAATGGCACACTGTTTTTTGTGGGGATTGGTCATAATGGCCATAAACCTGGTAACCGAATTCGAGATTATACGCTTTGTCCCACAACAAGCCACGCTGGCCATATCCATATACTCTTCGATTTACAACGTAGGCATAGGATGCGGGGCTGCCGTAGGAAGCATAGCCATAACGGGATTATCAATTTCATCAATAGGTTACGCAGGCGGAATTATAGCCATTGCGGCTTTGGCATTCGGATTGGGAAGAATGATGCCGGCCTTAGGCAATATTCGCGCTTATGCCGTGAACAGACACAAACATGCAGTCTAATATAGTTTAGGTTTTTGTTTACATTTGTTTACCGCCGGACACCATACCATAAGTTCAGAAAAGCCCGTAAACCGGAATTGAAAGAAAAAGATTTTGTAGCACATTATTTTTTTGCATTTGGAGAAAAGAAAAAATATGTCCGACCTATTTCAAAATACAAGGCACATATTTCAAAATAGGTCAGACATATTTTCGGCCACCTCAAAACCCGCATGAACAAAGGCTTTGCGGAATCCGCAAAATGCAGACAAAAACAGTCGGCCGCAAAGACCCGTTTCCGGAATCTTTCTTTTTAAAGCCGCTATTTAAAAAGTTATCTTTTTTACCGCACTGCCACAACGCAGGATGTACACACCTGCAGGTTGCTTTATGGAAACGGCGTTGCCTTTGTAAACAAGTGTGCCGGCACTGTCGTAAATCGTAATATCCAAACCCTCCGGATTGTACAACATTCCGTCCTTAACATCAAGGTTTTCAGCCAAAGACGGGAATTTGACGGAAACGGGCAGGCTTTCCACGCTAAAATCGACAAAGGCTTCCAGACTGCGGTATTCATCCAACATGTCGGAATGCACAAAAACCGTAACATCATCACTCAACACATTAAAGGCATCCGCACCTATGGAAACAAGCATTTCCGGAAGGAGAGTAACCTTGGAAAGATTTGTAGACCTGAAAGCCGCGTCGCCTATGCTTGTCACGCTTTCGGGTATCACTACCTCTGAAAGATTCTCGCAGCCGGCAAAGGCTTCGTTGCCTATGGTTTCTATGCCGTCGGCAAGGCTTATTTTCCTAAGCGCGGATCGTCCCCAGCTATTGTCGAACGCATTGTTGCCTATGCTCTTCACGCTGCCCGGAATGGCCACCTCGGTTAAACTGCCGCAAGAGGCAAACGCATAGTTGCCTATTGACGTAACGGTAGAGGGGATATTTATGTTATAAAGGTTTCGGCAATTATAAAATGTGTAGCCTTCGATAACGGGCAGGCCTTCGGGCAGGCTTACGTTCACAAGGTTGGCGCACTCGTAAAAGGCTTGCTTGCCAAGGCTGGACACGTTTGCCGGAAGTTCAATTTCCGAAATCTTGGCACATTCCCTGAAAGCGTAGTCGCCCACCGATGTCACGCTCCCGGGTATATTCACGTTCCGCAGGCTGACGCACCTTTCAAACAGTTTGTCGGCTATCTCGGTAATACCTTCGGGCAGGCTGACGGTTTCGAGTTTGTCGCAGTAGCAAAAAGCTCCCGCGCCTATGCTTTTTACGCTTTGCGGTATCTTTATTTCTGTAATGCTCTCACACACCTCGAATGCATAATCCCCTATGCCGGCCACGCTTTCGGGAATGGTTATCGAGGCAAGGCTCTCGCAATGCGCGAACGCACCGTAACCTATGGTTGTTACCCCATGGGGAATTGCTATTCCGGCAAGGTCGAAACAATGAGAGAAAGCACCGTCGCCAATGGCCTTTAACCCGTCGGGCAGATTTACACTTTTAAGGTAATAACAATCATGGAACCAACCAACACCTATTTTTTCTATTTTCCCGGGTACGGTAATTTCCGTAATTTTAGTTCCTTCAAAAGCATAGTCGCCTATACTCGTAACACTCTCCGGGATGTCAATTTTATCTACCGCTGTATTGGCCAGCGCATTACTCCCTATCTTCAACAGGGTCTCGGGCAGAGTAACGCTTTTTATCCATACTTCCATGTAAAACGCACCATCGGCCAGGCCTGTTACCGTGTATTCCATACCTTCATAGGTTACTGTTGCAGGAACGGCAGCTACTCCGTATAACGACTCATCGTGTTCTATGCCCGTTACTTCAACCGTCTTTTGCGAAACATCTATTACCTTATAGCTTAGGAAATCGACAGTAAAGTCTTGCGCTTTTACCAATAGGATTACAGTAAGGAACAGAAAAGTTGTAAAAAATTTCCTCATAATCTACTTCTTAGAGAATAAACAAATTATTTTATAAATCATTTTATTTTTGTTAAATTGGATACAAAGGTAAAGAATAAAAGTGAATAAGCCAAACAATGTTAATTTTTTTGCACATTTACGAGGACATACGCTGCTTAGTTGAACAAAAAAACGGAAACTGACTAAAATGTCAACTTCCGTTTTTCTTAAACTCTGATATAAATTAAAACTCTGCGTTCTTGGGTGTACGGGGGAACGGTATTACGTCGCGTATGTTCTGCATACCCGTAACGAACAGTATCAAACGTTCAAAGCCAAGGCCGAAACCGCTGTGCGGGCATGTGCCGAACTTGCGCGTATCAAGATACCACCACATATCTTTCATTGGTATGTGCAGTTCTTCGATTCTTGCCTTGAGCTTGTCGTAGCTCTCCTCGCGTTCCGAGCCACCTATTATCTCACCTATCTGCGGGAACAGCACATCCATGGCACGCACTGTGCGGTTATCGTCGTTCATCTTCATGTAGAATGCCTTTATCTCCTTGGGATAATCGGTTATGATAACCGGACGTTTATAGTGCTGTTCTACCAAATAGCGCTCATGTTCAGCCGCTAGGTCGCAACCCCAATAAACAGGGAATTCAAACTTGTGGCCGTCTTTTACAGCTTTTTCGAGAATCTCTATGCCTTCGGTATATTTCATACGCGCAAAATCATTCTCGACAACGAACTTAAGGCGTTCTATCAATCCTTTGTCAACCATTTTGTTGAGGAATTCTATATCGTCAGCACAGTTCTCCAATGCCCAGCGCACGCAATATTTTATGAAATCCTCGGCAAGGTTCATGTTGTCTTCTATATCATTGAAAGCGACTTCCGGCTCTATCATCCAAAACTCCGACAAGTGGCGTGGCGTGTTCGAGTTTTCGGCGCGGAACGTTGGTCCAAAGGTATATATAGCGCCCAATGCCGTAGCGCCGAGTTCTCCCTCCAGCTGTCCCGAAACAGTAAGCGAAGCCGGTTTTCCATAAAAGTCATCGGAATAGTCAACCTTACCGTCAGGAGTCTTCTTTATATCAGCAAGGTTCATGGTCGTAACCTGGAACATTTGTCCAGCTCCTTCGCAATCGCTTCCTGTTATTAGAGGCGTATTGAAATAATAAAAGCCGTGCTCGTGAAAATAGCGATGTATTGCTATTGCCATATTATGGCGTATGCGGAACACTGCACCGAAAGTATTTGTGCGCAAGCGGAGGTGTGCATATTGACGCATGTATTCAAAGCTCTGTCCTTTCTTCTGCATAGGATAGTCGCTTCCGCATGCTCCGAGCAGTTCTATGTTATCAGCTTGCAGCTCCACACTTTGCCCGCTTCCTATGCTTTCCACCAAAACTCCGTCTACACTCAGACACGCGCCGGTGGTTATTTGCTTTATTAGTTCGTCGTCGAATTTTTCGACGTCAGCAACAATCTGTATGTTCTTTATTGTAGAACCATCATTGAGGGCAATAAAATTTACGGCCTTGCTGCCACGGCGTGTCCTTACCCATCCTTTTACATTTACTTTGGCACCGTAGTCTTTCGACTTGAGAAGTTCTACTATTCTGATTCTTTTGATTTTTTCCATATTAAATATATATGATTACATTGGAACATTCTGTTTTACAAACTACTCGAATGCTCCCATTTTCAATACATTTACTTCTTCCTGTGTAAGATAACGCCATTGCCCGCGGCGCAGATTTTTCTTGGTAAGCCCGGCAAAGTAAACACGGTCGAGCTTTATTACGTGATAACCTAACGCTTCGAAAATACGACGCACTATTCGGTTCTTTCCACTATGTATTTCTATACCGACTTGTTTTTTATCAACAGCAGAAGCGTATTCTATTGCGTCAGCATGTATTTCGCCGTCATCAAGAGTTATTCCGTCGGCTATCTGACGCATATCGGCAGCAGTAACGTTACGATCCAAATAAACATGGTACACCTTCTTCTTCATGAACTTGGGATGAGTTAGCTTTGAAGCAAGCTCTCCGTCGTTTGTAAGCAGAAGCACACCCGTAGTGTTACGGTCAAGACGACCTACCGGATAAATCCGTTCCTTACATGCGTTACGCACAAGTTCCATTACCGTTTTGCGTTTCTGCGGGTCATCGCTTGTCGTAACATAATCCTTAGGTTTATTCAAAAGTACATAAACTTTTTTCTCAGGCGAAACCGGTTCGTTATGAAAACGCACCTCGTCGCTGCGTTTTACTTTTGTTCCCAGTTCTGTTACAATTTCTCCATTTACCGTTACTACACCGGCCTGTATGTATTTGTCAGCGTCACGGCGGGAGCAGACCCCGGCATTAGCCAGAAACTTGTTAAGCCTTATAGGTGCGTCCGGGTCGAAATTCTCCTCAGCATATTGTATACGTTTAGGCAAACTATATTTCGCATTCGGGTCATAACCTTGCGAATGTTTGCGACGAGAACCATAACCTGCTCCCGAGGGATTGTTCTGTTGCGAACGATATTCATAGCATCCGCCACGAGCTTCCTTTCGTGCGAACTTTCCAAGCGAGTACGAATCATTCTCGCCTTCATATACACGAGGACGTTTATTATAGCTGTACTTTCCTCGGTTGTATTCGGCAGATTCGTCATACGAACTGCCATAGCCGCGCCTGCGGTCAGAATAATTTCCTCCGTAGGGGTTATTTTTGCTTTCGGAGGTATAGTTAGCATGATTTCCTCTTTGGCGAAAGTACGATTCACCATCTCTTCGCCGGGAATTACCGCCATAAGAACGATCGCCATAAGCGCGACGATTATTATATTCCTCTTTATTACCGCTTCGTCCTGTTCCATCATAAACATTAACTCTGCGATAAGCCGGCCGGTTATCTAAAATAATGAAATATCTTCAAAAATAAAATTAAAGCTAATATATTCTGCTCCGGCTGCCGGTTCATAAATTCTTCTTTGTCCATCTCGGATTTTCTTTAATGATTAATATAAATGAATTATAGGCCTGACACAGGTCATTTTTTATCTTAACTTTTTCAAGCGCCCAATGTAATACGTATTATTTGGGATTTTTATATTCCTACGTAGTTATGGGGCGTAATCTTTTTCAATTCTTCTTTTATGTTGTCAGGAACATTTAATGTCTTTATGAAATCTGTTATATCTTTCTGCTTTATTTCGGTATTCGTCCTTGTCAGCGCTTTTAATGCTTCGTAAGGATGAGGATACCCTTCGCGGCGTAAAATAGTCTGTATAGCTTCAGCCACAACAGCCCAGTTGTTATCGAGGTCTGCGTCTATCGATTCTCTATGGATAAGCAGTTTCCCCAATCCTTTCATCGTGCTTTGTATCGCTATTATCGTATGCGCCAACGGCACTCCCACATTACGTATTACAGTACTGTCGGTTAAATCTCGCTGCAGGCGTGAAACAGGCAGCTTGTGCGACAAATGTTCAAACAAAGCGTTTGCTATACCTATGTTTCCTTCTGAATTTTCATAGTCTATCGGATTTACCTTGTGCGGCATAGCCGATGAACCGACTTCACCTGCCCGGATTTTCTGTTTGAAGTAATTCATGGAAATATACGTCCAAAAATCTCGGTCAAGGTCAAGTATTACAGTATTAATTCTTTTAAGCGCGTCAAGCACTGCAGCCAAACCATCGTAATTTGAAATCTGCGTCGTGTATTCTTCGCGCTCCAGCCCAAGACGTTCTGCAAGGAACTTGTTCGCAAGCTGTTTCCAGTCTATTTCGGGATAAGCCACATGATGTGCGTTAAAGTTACCTGTAGCCCCGCCGAACTTGGCTGTAATCCTAAGACCTTTCAGCTGCTCCTTCTGACGTTCCAACCTATAAGCAAATACTTTTATTTCCTTTCCCAATCGCGTAGGCGAAGCAGGCTGCCCGTGAGTACGTGCAAGCATGGGTATGTCTTTCCACTCTTCGGCAAATGAATTCAGCTTGTCTATCAGTCCGTCTAATTGAGGATAATACACATCATTCAATGCGTCGCTAAGCATTAAGGGGAAGGAAGTATTGTTTATGTCCTGCGACGTAAGGCCGAAATGTATAAACTCCTTGTACGGCTCAAAGCCGCCAATTTCGTCGAGTTTTTCCTTTATGAAATATTCGATTGCTTTGACATCGTGATTCGTTGTCTTTTCAATTTCCTTCACCCTTGCGGCATCCTTTTCGGAAAAATCATTATATATCGCCCGCAACTGCGGCACTATTCCCTTGTCAAACCCTTTAAGTTGGGGCAAAGGAATTTCCGTCAGCCAGATGAAATATTCAATTTCAACCCTTGTGCGGTATTTCATCAAGGCATACTCTGAAAAATAAGGAGCCAAAGGCTCGCATTTCGAACGATAGCGCCCGTCTATAGGGCTAACTGCTGTCAAAACATCAAGGTTCATATCTAAAGTCATAAATCCGTTGCAAAATTAAATTATTTTTCCGACTCCTGTCTTCGCGTTATGTGTTTTTATGCGCATTAGCAGTATGTTTAAGGAACAATATCTGGATTGACCAACCCAAAGTAAACCGTACCAAACAAGGCAGCGCTCCAACCTTGTATATGAAAACCGAGGTTCTCACCCGTAAGGCTGTTTATGTGTTCATTAGCCGACCAATCTCCTGAAGCTATTATATCGGCACGCCCCACCCTTTTTATAATGTCTATTGCGTCATCTTTCTGCCCCAGCCGAATGCGAGCCCAGCAATCCATGAAGTTAACCCATGGCCATACGGCGCCGTTGTGATAAGTGGCCGGGTCGAGACCGAACTCCTTAGGATAATACGGGAAAGTCTCGGCCACCCCGTAGGGAGTCAGACTCATTTCGTTCAACGATTCTATAATTTTCAAGGCCTTGTCGCGTGGAACCACATCAAAAAGTATTCCTATCGTCTGGTCTTCCAGCAGCTTGTCATTCACGCTGCCGTTCTTCCATAACTGGCAATAGTAACGCCCGTTCCACATACCGCCTTCTTCTACAGGCTTGTTTACTATATCGTAGCCTTTCCTGTATGCTTCCTCGTATTTCTCTATAGCAACGCTGTCACCGCACTCCTCGCCCATGTACATCATCTTCTTCAATGCGGCCAGGTACACCAATGCCGAAAACGGTGAATATTCTCTGTCTTCCACTCCTTTAACGTCTTTCCAATCGCCCCAGAATGACACCTGCCGGGGCAAGCCTTTCCCTTTCGTGTCTCGTGAGATAAGCCAGTCCATAGCCTTTTTCAATACCGGCCAGTAAGAAAGCAGCTTATCTTTCTCGTGATACAGCTGGTAAAAACGCGCGGCGCGCAGTATAAGGAAAGCATTGATGTCCAAGTCGTCTTCACGTTCAATCACGGGTAATATCGTCGTAGGCATTTTCCCGGCCGGTGATACTGCAGCCAGACACTCCTCTATCATCTTGCGTTCGGCATCCTTATAAAGGAGCAAATGCACCCACGTAGTCCAATAACTGTCGCGCGGATTCAGTTCCATGTACCCCATGGTCAGTATTTCGCCTTTCTTGTTGTAACGTGTCAGCGATATTGCCGGAACCATATACCACCTAAGATAGGTATCCACATCTTCTATCCCTGTTTCGGGAATAGCCTGCGAAAACTCCTCGGTTTTTGTTTCCAGAATATCCCAAACGGAACAGGCATGTTTCACAACTTCGCCCGCCGACGCAAAGTTCCTTGCCGAAATCCAATCGCTGTCGTACAGCGAAATGGCTATGCGCACGGTTTTCATTTCCTTGCCCTTGAGTACCACGGGTACGCGGAAAACATTACCGCTCCATTCCGCGTCAACGTCTGCCGCCACGGCGAAGTTCCCGTTCGAAGCCACGTTCCGTTTCCCGTCATTGTCCGAAGACATTTGCCCGCATATTTCGTTGCCGGGTTTTACTACAATCGTGAAAGTTTCCTCTTTCCTTGTCGGGTTGGTACATTCCATTTCCAACATCAGCACCGGCAGCGAAGATGTCTCAGCGTCGTTCACTGCGAGCGGGCAAAACGTTTTCAATTTTATGTTCGAGGAAATATGCGATGATTTGGCGTATTCCGCCTCTACAAACGGAAAAACGCGCCTTATGTCCTTGTCTTTGAATTGCGATAGCATTTCCTTTTTGCCGTCTTTCTCTAATTCAACCCTTACAGGCCCGCAGTCCAACAGCCACCCGCCCAACTTTCCCACGTTTTGCAGCACCTGGCCGTACATGTCGCCCTGTTCGGACACGTTTACCGTCAGGGCAAAGTTGGCTATCGGGTATCCGCCCGCCGCAGGCTTGACTTGCGCACGAAGTGTAAAGCAAAGCATTGACACCAACGCAGCCATATAAATCCTTAAATTTCTTGTCATCTTATTATTACCGCAATTCGTATTCATATATATCTTTAAAATATTGCTCATGCGGTTACAAAATTAGCAATACTTTGCGTAATGGCTTGTTTTCAGGCTATGTAATATCGCTTTTGCCGCCATGTCGGCCCGCTGCCTTTGCACTCTCGGCAAGATTCTTTAATTTTGCTTCCAAAAGCACATAATTCGTAACCGAACTTACCGAAACACAACATGCCCGAAACACAAAAAAGGAGATTTGCAAGAAAACGCAGCACCGAAGCTCCTGCCGAAGACGACTTCGGCCGCTTGCAACCGCAAGCCATCGACCTTGAACAGGCAGTGCTCGGTGCACTGATGATTGAGCGCGACGCTTATTCCATGGTCAGCGACATACTCAAGCCCGACAGCTTCTACGAA
>OGYZ01002909.1_pt1 | contig 11017 bp, 14 predicted proteins | sample 1576681 | NCBI WGS metagenome assembly OGYZ01 (sample SAMEA3541480, study PRJEB24748) | human gut metagenome | biome: human gut; feature: human-associated habitat; material: faeces | place: China | collected 2012 | reverse complement strand
ATTGCAGATGTGGATCAGTTTTCAGATGGATTGCTGATGGTGCATGACGTCGCGTTCGCGGGATTCCCCTTCCGGGGAATGCACCTGCGGCCCGCGCCAGCCCGAGATGGAGCCGCGATAGGCCCCGGCGTCGCGGGAGGCGCGGGCGGTCATGCGCGAAGTGGACACGGGAGGGAGGGGATGCCCGAACTGATCAAGCAGTGCCATGCCTTACCTCCTCACCCTTGCGAGTACGATAGTGGGGCCGCGACGCCCGGTGTCGAGCGCCGCAAGCTCGCCCTGAAGATAGACAAGCTGCTGGCGGATCTCGGTCAGATCGTACCGGGTCAAGGTGCGGCCTTGAACCGTGTACGACTTGCCCGTGGACGCCGCCTTGTACGCGGCCTTCCAACAGGCGATCAGATCGAGGAGTTCTTCACGTGTCCAGATAGTGCTCATAGTGCCTATGCACATAGCACAGAAAAAAGCGCATGTCTGAGACTGTGGAGACTGTAGAGACTGTGGAGACTGTGGAGACAAAAAATTTTCAAAAAGACAAAAAAAAGCCCGGCTGGGAAGCCGGACTTTTCTGTGCGAACTTGTTCAAGGCATCAGCCCCGCAGTTCATTGAGACGGGATGGATCATTATTTAACAGCTTGAAAAGCTGCACCAGTGCCTGTGGAGGTTTGGCCTTTCCAAGCTCATATCGAGAGAAGGCATTAGCTCCTCCACCGAACAGTTCACCAGCCTGCCTCTGATCGAGGCCGAGCTTTTTCCGGACGGATAGGACAAAAGCAGGATCAAACAGTTCTTCATTCACCTTACGGCGAAATACCTCCGACAGCCCATCAAGACGATCCGCTTCCTCATCCGACAAAACGCCCTCTCCGCACACCGGACAAAAATCCGCATGGGTTTCGAGCATGATTGTCCTTCCCTTGTATGTGAAGGGGACTTCCTTCACGCCGGGCACCAGTTCCGCGCCTCCGCATTCTGGACATTTCATATCACAGCTCCTTGAATGAAACGACAAGAACGTCGTCTATTACAGTCAGTTTAATGTACAGCATTCCCACATCCGCCTTGTGCCGGTAAACATCCTGCCAAACGGAAGAATCATGATATGTAGTCATGCTCTTATAGAACTCATGAGGACTCAGGCACATGATTTCCGCATAGGCTCGTTTGCGGTCATACCCCAATGCAGCGGCACCATTTCGCGCTGTGGTTGTCATATGGACCTTTCCAGCTTCAATCAGGGCCTTTACACGGCTCAGGGGGCAATGCGGCTTGTTCTTTTCCATGTCTTTATATTACCCTATTAGGTTAATTTGTCAAGTCGTTTTTCTCACAATACCCTGTTTCTAAAAATAGTTTCAAATCTGTTCTCAAATACCATCGATATCTTTTTCCCGTTCCATAAACAGGAATCTTTTTCTCCTTCACAAGCCGGTACAACTGCGCCTTGCTGCACCCGAGAATTTCGCAAGCCTGCTGCCAGTTGAGGCGATCCGACAGGTCGTACAGTGCCATCACGACCTCCGCAGGTTCGCCAGGCGCGAACCGATACCGCCCCCGCCGCGTTCGGACGGGCGCGGGGGACGGGTGGGCTTTTTCGCTTCCTCGTCCGGTCTGCGGCGATGCCGGACGTTCAGGATGAACGCGAACGCCCGCTGCATGACCTCGCAGTCCCAGAAATGGTTCGGCTTGTTCGCCGGGTTTTCCCATCCCTGCTTCTCGTCGTCCCAGACCTCGGCGCACAGTTCCTTGGCGTACTGTTCAAGCTGCCCGCCGTCATTGGCGTGGAGGTGGAACGCGCCGGGATCATCCGGGTGGATGCCGAGCTTGAACGCCAGATCGGACTTGAAGAACGTCACGTCGCAGCGGTAGAGCATCAGCCCGCCGGGGATCTTGACCTTGTTGCCCTTGGCGTCGGGGAAGTATTCCTGATGCGAGGGGGTGTAGGGCTGCGCCATCGAACGGACGCCCTGCCACGGGAAGACGCGGCCCCGATGACGGACGGCCCAGCGGTAGACCTCGGCGGTGCGCCCGCCCATCGCGTCGATCATGGCTGCCTTGACCGCGTATTCCCTGCCGTCCGGGTCGGCGTAGACGCTCCCGAACAGGATTTCCTCCAGCGCCGCGAGGTTGTCCGCCGAGCCGGACGCCACGAGCCAGCTCTCCTCGGTTTCGCCATAGCCGTAGGCCCGGATGACGTACCGGAAATAGTGCTGCTGCGTGTCCACCGTGGCCAGAAGGACGGATACCCGCTCTTTTCCGTCCACCGGGCCGGGAACCTTCCCGCGCGGGCGGTCGTCGCACAGGGCGAGGATGGCGTCTTCCGAGCGGGCCGCGTGCGACTCCACCCACGGCTCGGCGGCGTACTGGTTCCTGAAGTTCTTGAGGTCGTCCAATTTTCCGCTCTCCTTGTATTTGAGCCATGCGTGGGCCACTTCGGACAGGCTCACGAAGTATGAAAGCCACGCGGGGATGTGAAAGCCCACCTTCACGGGACGGTGTGCGGCGACGTGGGCCATCAGCTCAAGGCCGGACGTGCGCTCGCGCCACTCCCCTCCCCTGACCGCCCGGTCACGGTCGCCGTCATCCCACACCGCGCCGCAGTATTCACAGGCGTAGTAGGCCAGACGCTTCGCCAGCACGGTTTCGGCGTCCGGGGACTTTTCCTCATCCTTTCCGGGCCATGCGATGCGCTCGAAATCCATGTGCTGGAAAAAGCCGCAGTGCGGGCAGCGCACCCAGAAATCGAAGCGGGCACCCGCCTCCTCGGTGAGCGCCTTCCAGATCGGGCCGTCATCCGTGGTCGGGGTCGAGATTTTCACGACCTTGCGCCGGGTCCGCCATGTCGTCGTGCGCTTCTCCGCCAGCGACTCGGACGATGCCTCGTTTTTCGGGTTCTTGTACTTGTCCAGCTCGTCGAGGATGAGGATGCGGATGGGCTTGTTCCCGAGCCGCGAGACGGAGCCGGACCAGCCGAGGTAAATCGGCATGTGCAGCAGGTTGATGCGCAGGCTGGAGGCGTCGTCCCCGTAGCCCGTCATGTACTGACGGAGGCGCGGGGAGGCTTCGATCATCGGGATGATGCGATCCTTGGCGTTCTCGCGGGCGGTCAGCTCGTCCGGGAAGACGTACATCACCGGGCCGGGGAGACGGTCGATGCAGTACCCGACGATGTTGTGGCCACACTCCGATCCACCCGTCTGGGGGCTTTTGCAGATGATGACCGTCTCGACGCCGGGAAGCCCGGACACGTCCATGATCCCGGTGAGGTACGGGGTGAACACGTTCCGCCAGCGGCCCCGGATGGCCGACATTTCGAGGATACGGTGCTTCTCCGCCCACGCGCTGATCGGCACGGGCCTGCGGCGCTTCATCGCGGCCCGCTCCCCTTTTGAGAACCGGGTGGCCACGGTCAGTTTCCCCTCCGGCCGCTCCGCCATGCGCTGACGGAGCCACAAGGCCAGAGACGGCGGAAGCCATTTCGGTATCGCCACCGAAATGGCCACGCGCCGACACTCCTTTTTCGGCATTTCGTACAAGGCAAGCTGCGTCATGCTATCCCTTCAACAATCCCGGAAACACGCGTTGGAAACCCTCCGGCACGGGGAGGGCCACCACGTCCTCGGCTTTCAGCACGATGGTGTGCCGCTTCATGATCTTCCCTTCGATGATCGGGTGCCCCCACCACTGGTCAGGGAAGCACTGGTTCCGGCCCCGCAGCACCACGGCATAGCGGGCCGTCATCACCGTCATGCCGTGACGGAGTTTCATTGTGCGCCTCCGGAGAAACTTTCATATGCGCCACGCGGTCACGGACCTCGGCGCGTTTGGCGTTGTTGAACCGATCCACCGTACCAACGAGGTAGCCCGTGATGCGCCGGATGCGCTCGAACTTCACGCCGTTGCCGACTATTCCGTTTATAATGGGGAAATGGTCGAACTCTCGTATGGGTGTTGCATTCATTTTCAATTCCCGCGCGTTGTTCGGCAGCCGCGCCCCTGCCCTGCGTTATTCGTCGTCCGATTCGGCGTCCGCTTCCTGCTCGGCGGTGAACGTGACCTCAATCTCCACAGGCTTCGCGTACTCGTTCATGGCCTCGTCGATGACCTGCTCGACGTGCTCGACGAACGGGCCTGATTTCTTGGGATTCCCTTCGACCAGCGCGATCACGTCGAGCGACCGGGCCTCGAACTCCGTTTTCAGGCTGGCGGACAGGGCCACGGCACGGGCGGCAAGCTCCTGATAGACGTCATCCCGCGAGATGTACTGGCCCTGCTTGACCTTGAGGATGAACTCTTCCTTGTCCGCCACGGCCCGTATCCTGCGGATTTCCTGTTCTTCCTTCTCTTGCTGGCGTCTGGCGGCATCGGTGGCCAGCTTGTCCGGCGTCCCCGCCGTGGGGAGCGATGCCGCGTAGCGGTCAAGGTCGCGCCGTTTGAAAGAACCGTCCGGCTGCTTTCTCAGGCGCCCGACCTTGATGTCGGCAAACAGTTTGGTCTGTCCGATTTTCCTGCCGCAATCCTCTTGCAGATAGGTGAGCGCCTCTTTCCAATTCTTGCAGTTCTGTCCTGCGTCCATATCATTATTTTCCGGCATTGACGGAAACTTCGATATGATGCGGTATATCTTCTGGAAGCACTGCGGAAATATATTCCTGTAAAGCCTTTTTCGCTGCCGCTTCAAGACGAACGGATTTTGTTTCGTCCAAAATTTTCTCTACAACTTTTGTCAGCTGTAAAAATGACTGGATTCTTTTTTTCTCATTAGTACATGATTCACAAGAACGTACCTCTCTCCATATGCGGTCAATGATATCTAGATCAAGATTTGTAAATTCTTCAATTGAGTTCAATTGTTCGCGAGTATGGAATATTTTACAGTAACAGATATATAATTCATACATTTTATCAGTGTCAGTGACACCAATCTGTATTGCCAGTTCACACGCCCTATTGATGAATCGCTGAGATAACGATGGGAAATTCTCAGCCAATCGTCGGGTTGCATCCGTAGACTCTTCATTTCTCAGTTCATCAACATCGGGAGAAGCGGAAAGCATCTCCACCGCGCCCGGCGTCACGTAGTTCCCGGTCTTGCGAAGGGCGGGGAGGACTTCGGAGCGCACCCACTTGGATAAACATGACCTGCAAGTTTTACGCCCGGCTGATTGGTAAGCGAGAGCCACTTGGAGAAGGCCTTGGCTTCCGGTTTGCGACTGCGGAAGACGAGCGCGTAAAGGCCGGATTCGGAGACAGTCTTGAGTTCCTGCGCTCCACCGGGGGTGTATGTAGTACATACACCCTTTTCATCGTCATCCAGCTCACTCAAATTTTGCCGAATGTTCTGGATATCCAGTACCACGGCTACATCCTTGGCCACGAACCACGGATTGCCATTCTCATCGGTCATGCTGCGGACCAGATTGTCTCCAAAGGCAAAGGGGGTGATGTTCGACATCTTCATAAGAAACTCCTTGTATGAAATTTTGCGATCATTCTAGCATGAAATGGATAGATTATGTCAATAAATTCAGCCGGTATAGATAAACTCACATCTGTACGCATTTCAAATCATCTAACAGAGAGAAATCATTATTCTTTTATGCAAAGTGGACAGATGGACAGATTCCTCTATTCCCCGCGCGCGAGAATTCCTCACGCCCTGTACGGGCGCTGTACCCGGATATCTGCATCTATCTTATTGATTTGATTGAATACACATTCCAACTGACCTTGCGCGTCATCCAGAAGGGCCATCAAGATGCGGGCCTTTGGGTAGTCGCCGGATTCGTACAGCATGTCGGAAAATTCCATGAGCGCGGTAAGGATACCGATAGCCAAGCTTTCGCCAAGTTCTTCGGTCTGATGCTGGGACATGAGACACCTCGTTTGGTTTGGGTACAAAAAAAGGAAGGAACAACGCTCCCCGGCCCAGTGAGGCCGCCGGGACCTCACGGACACCCGGACGTTGTTCCTTCCCAAAAAGAAGGCGGAACAACGCTCCCCGGTCCAAACGAGACCGCCAGTCCTCACGGATACTGGACGTTGTTCCACCAATATGTAACCGCACCCCAATGAGATGCATTGGTGACGATAGCAGAACAGACCGTACTTCTCGCCGTGTGGGGCACGACAATGGCGACGGTTACGCCTCGTTTGGTTTGGGAAGATTAGTATTCCCAAAACCGGACGTGCCGTCAAGAGATAAGTCAGAGCAGCCTGTTTCTGCATTTTTACCCCCATATCTTCAAAAGGTTATGCTCGAACAATATACGCCTTGAGGCATATCCCCTCATAAAATATTCCACAGGAACGAAGGCGTCGGGCAAATTCCCTTATGCAGATGCCGAACACCTTCATGGAGGGCAAATCACCCCGTTGTTCCCTGTGCCACTGCTTGAAAACCTCATACAGCACAGTAGCGGACACTCGGTTTCCGGGGGCGTATTCGCAGCATTCGTGGAAGAAGGCCCGCACCTTGTCCCGCGCCGGAGTGGGCGCAGGCGGCAATGCCGCCACCATGCTGCAAAGAAACGTGAACCATTCCCGCGCCGCCGCGGAATCGCCACCATCCAGCCGGGCGGTCTGCAAAGCGTCCTGCCACAGCTTCTGGCGCATGGATGGACGCAGGGCCAGAGCTTCCGACGGCAAGTCATCCGGCAAGGCTTCCCGTCGCGTCTGGCGCGGCATCTCGTACTTTCCGGTCTTGCGAAGGGTCGGGAGGACTTCGGAGCGCACCCACTTGGAGAAAGCCTTGGCTTCCGGCTTGCGGCTGCGGAAGACGAGCGCGTAAAGGCCGGATTCGGAGATAAGGACATACTGGTGTGGGATGCCCGTGCGGGGATTACCGTCGGGATTGGCGACGGTAATCTTTTCGTCTTCATCCAAAGTGGAAATAGCGTCACGATTGTTTTCGATGCAAAGCACCCGGCAAACATCCTTAGCTACGAACCACGGATTGCCGTTCTCATCGGTCATGCTGCGGACTAGATTGTCTCCAAACGCAAAGGGGGTAATGTTTGACATCTTCATAAAAAACTCCTTCTATAAAATTTTGCGGCCAGCATAACATGGCAAAGAGCATTTTTGTCAATAAAATCAATCCTTCCATATCCTCCCACGTTTCACAGTGTATAAATTTGAGAATTTATTGCATTTCTCTAAAAAATGGGAGGATTGAAGGTATCCCCTACTCTTCGCGCGCGAAAATTCCTCATGTCCTATATGGGCGTTGCACCCGGATATTTGCATCTATTTCATTGTGTTACCTGAATACACATTCCAACTGTCCCTGTGCGTCATCCAGAAGGGCCATCAAGATAGAGACGTCAGAGCAGCCTGTTTCTGCATTCTTATCCCCATATCTTCAAAAGGTTATGCGCGCCTATTTCCGCCGCGACGTGCGCCGACAGCCAATCCCACAGGGCGTCGGAACCGTCCTGAAACCGCCAGAACGCCTCGAACTGGTCACGGTGCCGCTTTGCCCACGAGTGGCTGTACAGCCACCTGAATCCCCCGTCCTCCTTGATGAAACGGACGGGGAGGCCCTGCCATAGCGCCCATGCATGGAGCACGTCCGGAGGAACATCGTTGACGGCGAGATACGCGGGCATAGCTTCGCGCAATCCCGCCGGGAGCGCCTCTTTTACGCTGGCCGCGCATCCGTCCTGTCCCTTTCCTTTTTCCAGAGAAGGGGAATTTGTGGGCGTTTCGCCCCCTCCCCCCTCAAGAACACGACCACACGAAAATGCTTCCACCCTTCCGGGGGCATCGGACAGGCTGACGGAGCGGGGCAACCCCTCGGAGATCCACTCCCGTATATCCACGCCGAGGCCATAGGCTTCGCCGGGGTCCTTCCCCTCCGGCGTCGGCCAGCGCCGTGCGTGCGGGTAGGTATCCATCCACCACTTCAATCCGGCCACACCGTTCAGGCTGTCCTCGTAATCGAGGGCGACCAGCAGCCGCACCGCGCCCTCAAGCAGGGAATGAGCCTCGGCATCCGGCTTGCGCGTGTTGCTCCTGACGGCGAGGGCACCGATCCCGCCCCCCGTCGCGTAGTGGCACAGGACGGCATCCAGCTCCCCCTCGACGACGACATATACGGAGAGCCTCGCCCGTTCCGTCTCGGGCCGCAGCAGCAACGGGCGGCGGCAGGAGCCTTCCAGCTCGATGTACTTCAAGCACTTCCGGCCCTCTTCCTTGGCGAGATCGGCGTTGGGCTTGCGGATACGGAGGTTGATGAGCCGCCCGTCCTCGGCAAACAGGGGGATTGTGATCCCACGGGGGATGAACAGCATGGTCATGGCTTTCCCGTCCCGCTCTTTTGGGGCGAGGCCAAGGGCGGAACGGGAACGATACCGGCCCGCCTTGCCGTTTTCCCCTGCCAGATAACCGAGGCGATAGGTGCGGACGGCCTCTTCCGTGATGCCACGGGCAGCAAGCCACTTGAGCGCTTCGGGATGGTTCCAGATCTCCCGCTCCGCTTCGCCTTGCAGTTTCGTCGCATAAGCCACCCACTTCTCCGTGGGGAGTTCCCACTCTTGCGGGGTAAACGTGCCGGACTCGGCACGCGGCTCACGCGGGGCGGGCCGATGGCGGAGCCGAACCGGGGCATTGGAGATGCCAAGCTCGGCACACGCCTCCCGAAAGCTCAGTCCCTCAATCTCCATCAGGTACTTGATGCTGTCCCCGGTGAAGCGGCACTGGCGGCAGTAGCAAACGCCGGGGATATGGTTCACGGCGCAGGTGTTCCCGAGATCGTGCTCACGCTCCGGCCAGATGACGAAACGGTCGGACTTCCCCGGCTCCCCGCCGCACAACGGGCACGGGCCATTGAAGCCGTTTCCCTGCGCCTTCACCGCGCTGCCAAAGCGGTGCCGATAGTTCTCAAGCATGGTGGCCATATGATCCTCCCAACACTCCAAAGGAGATACTTTCATTTCATACTGATTTTTTTATTCTTTTTTTCTATGGGAGGATGGGAGGATTAGTATATAAAGTTTACACGCGCATAAATGGGATATGAGATCACAACGCATGAAAAGTTATGGGGTAATCCTCCCATCCTCCCATGTTTTACATATATTGTTTTATTACAACATATTACCGTTACCATCCTCCCCTTTTTTATGGGAGGATTTGGGAGGATTGAATTCACGGGCCTTTTGAAGCTCAATATCTGCGTCCGGCGTAAGCGTGATCCCAAGACGCCAGATGCCGTTGCTCTTCTTCGAGGGGATTTCCTTTTTGTTCAGCATTTCCGCAAATTTCTTTGCGGAAATGCTGAACCGTCTATCCTTGTAGCGGGCATACCAGAGGCAAAAAGCCTCATGGAGATCCGTGGCGGAGATCGAAGTTTTGTAGTCCCCAATGCGTTCATGGCCCGGCTCACGGACGCACCATTCGTCAATGAACTGTGCGAGATCATCCCAATTAGTGCGTTGGCTCTCCGTCCATCGGTATACTTTTTCAGGGACTTGTAGCCCCCCATATTTGAGGTACTCTATGGCCCCCCTGACCATCCGGGCGAGGACGCCCTTCCGCTCCTTCTCCAGCTTTTCGTCAAGATACTTGTCGGCCTGGCGCTGGTAGGGCTTCGCCGGATCAGGCTTATTCACGAAAGACAGGTTCCATTTCAGGATGAGCGCACGCTGCCAGAAAGCCGCATCGTCGGCCTTCGCCTTTGGCAGTTCGTTCGTGGTCATGATCGGCAGGTGCGTCTGCTTCCAAGAGGTTTCCTCCTTCGAGTAGGGGCTCCTCCCGGTTATGTAGCTGCCGCCCGACAGTTTCTTGAGCTTGGCCAGCGCAAATTTCTGATTCTCCTCGGCCTCGTTGATCCACGCGATGCACATGCCTCGCAGCCTCATCACATCGGGCGAAGGGCCGGAAGAGTTCTTCACGTTCGGAGTCTGGAGCAGCATCTCGACGGGCACGTCGCCGGAAAGCGCCTTGCCGAGCGTCGTGGTGATCAGCTTGATGAGCGTATCCTTGCCGTTTCGCCCGTGTTCCCCGTGGAAAATCATAAAAATGTGATCCTTGCGCTCCCGGATAAGCCCGTATCCGAGCAGCCGCCAGATGAACGCGACAAGCTCCTTGTCGCCATCCATGCTTCGGAGCAGGAAGTCATTCGCCACCGGGCAAGGGTCTTCCACATCCAGCAAGCCGGGATCGTACTCGGTTTCGCAAGCAGTGAGCAGGTAATCCCGTGGCCGACCCTGCTCCAGATCACCCGTCTCCAGATTGATCACGCCGTTCGGACAGGGCAGCAGACGAGGCTTGTCGTCCAACTGCTCAGGGTAAACCAGCAGAGGGGGATCGACACGGGCCGTCATCTTTTTCAAGTTGTCCTGACCGGGGGCCTCACGCAGCGTCTTGATCCGCCGCCGGATTGCGCCGAGCTGCTTCTGGAGTTCCTTCTTCAAATCGGGATCATCCCGTTTATCCACGGAGTCGAACTCTTTCTCCTTCTCGACGGCAAGGCGTTCATAGAGGCGGACAACATCCTCTATCGCCCGGAACTCCTGTTTTTCTTTCGCTTTCTCCCAATGCGCCCCATTCCAGAAAAGGAAATCATCCGAATCGATCACGCCCACGATCTTATCCCGGTGCAGACGGTTGAACAGCTTGCCATCGCCCACTCCATCCTCGTCGAAGTAGGTACGGATGACATCGGTGGTAAGTTCGGACATGAGATCCTGCTTCTTAGCCGCAACCTTGGCCTTCATCGCCTTTTTTTCTTCCTTGGTGCGTTGTTCGACCTTATCCTTGTACTTTTTACCACTCATATATCAATATCCTATTGATTTTATTAAACTAAAAACTGACAACTTTTTAGGCGGCAGCTAACATCCCCAGAAGACATCTCATTATTTCGGGGGTTCCATTTCGCAAGTCGTAGCCACAGTATGGGGTCGAACCGCCGTTGTTTTCTTCGCCAGCCCGGAAGGACCCGCAAAGGGAACGGCTGTAGACTTCGCCCAAAGGACTCTTGTGGGCGTGCTTTTTTTGTGAGAGGGGATG
>OGYZ01002907.1_pt1 | contig 11021 bp, 10 predicted proteins | sample 1576681 | NCBI WGS metagenome assembly OGYZ01 (sample SAMEA3541480, study PRJEB24748) | human gut metagenome | biome: human gut; feature: human-associated habitat; material: faeces | place: China | collected 2012 | reverse complement strand
CCACCAAAAAGATCGGCCACGCCGTGCAGCGCAACCGCGCCCGCCGCGTGATGAAGGCGGCCATCGACGAGCATCTGGACTACAACATCGGCGGCTATGATCTGATCTTTGTAGCCCGCGGTATGACCCCGCGGCTGAAGAGCTGGCAGCTGAGCAGCGTTGTGGCAAAGCTGTTTGCACAGGCCGGTCTGCCGGATAAGGCCAAACGGCCGGATGCGCCGCCCCCTGCCACCGTGCCCCCGGCACGCAGGGCACAGGCGGAAAAGCCGGACGCATGAACCGCCTGCAGTACATCTGCCGCCGCGCGCTGTGCGTGCCCATCCGGGCCTACCAGTACACTCTCAGCCCATGGATCGGCCGCAGCTGCCGTTTTACGCCCAGCTGCAGCAACTACACCATGCAGGCCATCATGACCCATGGGTGCGTAAAGGGCATCCTGCTGGGGGCATGGCGCATCGCCCGGTGCAATCCCTTCGGCAAATGGGGCTTTGACCCGGTGCCGGAGCCGGGCCGCTGGCAGAACCCTGCCCGCCGGCTGCAGCCCGCAAGGCTGTTTTCCACACGGCACAAGCAAAAGGTGGAAAAGTAAATATGCTTCTTGTGACGCGGTGCACTGTGGGCAGCGTGTCCTACGATAAAAATAACAAGTCCCGTGCCACAGACGGGGCAGAATGGACAAAGGTATGAACTTCTTTTACATCCTGAGCGGTCCTCTCGGCTATGTCATGGAGTGGATCTACAAGCTGCTCCCGAGCTACGGCTGGGACATCATCATCTTCACGCTGCTCATCAACATCGTCAAGATCCCTCTGCAGCTGAGCCAGCAGAAGAGCATGGCTAAAATGTCGGCCTTCCAGCCCATGATGATGGAGATCCAGACCAAGTACAAGGACAAGCCCGAAAAGCAGCAGGAAGAAATGCTCAAGCTGCAGCAGGACTACGGCTATAACCCCACCGCAGGCTGCGTGCCCATGCTGTTGAACTTCCTTGTCATGTTCGGCGTTATCGGTGTCGTGTACAATCCGCTGGAGCGCATCTTCCACATCAGCGCTGCGGCTCTGACCGCCGCCGGTGAGGCCCTGACCGCCTCCGGCGTCGCCTTTACCGCCATCACCCGCGATACCAACATCATCGCACAGGTGGTTGCTGGCAACGGCGGTGTGCTGGGCTGCTTCAGCGCCGAGCAGATCGCTACCATTACCGAGTTCAGCCAGCACATGAACTTCCTCGGCATCGACCTGACCCGCATCCCCAAGCTGGGCCTTTCTCTGGACATCGTGCTGCCGCTGCTGTCGGTCATCACCATGCTCCTGTCCACCCATATCAGCATGAAGGCCAGCGGCCAGCAGATGCAGGGCAGCATGAAGCTGACCATGTATATGATGCCGCTGATGTACCTGTTCTTCTGCTTCACCTATCCTCTGGCATTCTCTCTGTACTACGTCATTTCCAACATCGTGATGACCGTGCAGACTCAGGTCATGCGCAAGGTGTACGACCCCGATAAGATGCGCAAGGAGATCGAAGCGCAGATCGCAGAAAAGAAAAAGCAGGAAAAACGCGGTGTGAAGAACACTACCGTCAAGGTCACCGATCCCAAGACCGGCAAGACCACGGAAAAGAACCTTTCTGCCAGCGAGATGAACAAGCGCCGTCTGGAGTATGCCCGCCAGCTGGACGAGGAGCGCTACAAGGACGAGCGTACCGTGCCGCTGAGCGAGCTGAACAAGCAGGATAAAGAATAAGAGGAGGATGAACGGTTATGATCCGTAAGCAGGAAGCGACCGGCAAAACGGTCGATGAAGCCCGCGCAAAAGCCTGCGCTCTGCTGGGCGTGCAGGCCGATGATCTGAATGTCAGCTGCGAAGTGCTGGAAATGCCCCAGAAGACTGGTTTTCTGGGCCTGAAGCTCACCCCCGCTAAGGTGTGCGTGAGCGTGGAGGAGCCGGACGCTCCGGCTGCAGCACCCGCTGAGCCTGTTGTTGAGAAAAAGACTCCCGTGCAGGAGGCTGTCAAGGCCGCTCCCGTGGCAGAGGAGCCTGCCGCTGCGGCAGCACAGCCGGAAGCAAAGGCCGAAGAGCCTGCTGCCCCCGCTGCAGAAGCTGCTGCAGAGCGGCCCGCTGCCGAGGAAGAGGAGCCGGAAGTCCCCATCGTGATCGAAGAGAACGCTAAGATCAAGGCTGCTGTGGACTACCTGCGTGAGGTCATTGCCCTGATGGGCGTGGAGAATGTCACCTTCAGCGCTGTGCAGAAGGGCGAAGCTACCATCATCCGTCTGGACGGTGAAAAGCTGGGTGCCCTCATCGGCCGCCGCGGCGAGACCATGGAGAGCCTTTCCTATCTGGCAAGCCTTGTGGCAAACCGTCTGGAGGGCGATTACATCAAGCTGGGTCTGGATGTGGCCGGCTACCGCGATAAGCGCGAAAGCGACCTGACCGCACTGGCACAGCGCATTGGTGCCAAGGTGCGCAAGACCGGCCGCAGCTTTGCCATGGAGCCCATGAACCCCTACGAGCGCCGCATCATCCACTCTGCCATCAGCAAGATGGAGGGCGTGCGCAGCGAGAGCAAGGGCGAAGGCCGTGACCGCCGTGTGGTCATCTACTCCACCGCACCCGATGCACAGACCGAGAACACCTATGGCGAGCGCCGTCCCCGCGGCGGACGCGGCAATGGCCGTCGTCCCGGCGGCAGCCGCAATGGCGGCTATCGCGGCGGGAACCGTTCTGAGCATGGCGACCACAATGGAAACCGCGGCGGTTACCGTGGAAGCCGCAATGGTGCACCCCGCGGCCCGCGGCCTTCTGGCGTACCGGAGCGCACCTATGCACCCCGTGATGCAGAGAATGCAGCACCGGTAGCACCCAAGCGCACCGAGCGCGTGGATGATTTTGCCGATTTCAGCTTTGGCAAGATCGAGCTGTAATAGCGAAAATATTTTTGAAGCAATAGGACCGGGCAGCCCGCAGGCTGTCCGGTCCTGTGTTTTTGAAGAGAAAAATCAAGAAAAATGATTTTTTCAGCGTCCTCGCCCTCTCAGTCTCGCATTGCTCGACCGCTTATTTCCGCTTTTTGGCTTTGCCATTTTCCCCCAACCGGAGGAAATCTGTCAAAGGCAGAACCCTTGGCAAAACTGGGAGCTTTGCCGTACTGCCAAAGCCTCTCACTTTGGGAGAGGTGGCATTGCGGAGCAATGACGGAGAGGGCAAGGCCGCTGACAATCAAATTTTACCCCGATCTGACACAGAGCTGGTTTCAGCCACGGTCCCATACTGCTATACTGAGCCTGTCAAAAGTCATTCTTCTCAAAATTTGGAGAAACTGCCTGTTTTTTGCCGAAATCTTTCTCTTAAATGGCAATTGTAAAACAATTGGTCGAGGATTTATACTGTAGTCAAGAGCGTTCTGTTCGTGAAGAACAGACAGAATGATGAAAAGAGAGGTATTCAACTATGGCTCAGAACAAGATCTCCCGCCGCAGCTTCCTGCGTGGTGCAGGGGCATCCGCAACCATCGCAGCCGCCAGCTGCATGGCACCCTCTGCAGCCGCCTGTGACATCAAGTCTCTGTGGAGCATGGATCTGCAGATCCTTGCCACCAGCGATACCCACGGCAAATTCGATCCATGGGACTACGCCGCCAACAAGGCAGATGCTTCCGGCAGTGTGGCCCAGCAGGCGACTGCCATCAAGCAGTGCCGCACCCGGAACACGCTGGTGGTGGATGCAGGCGATACCATTCAGGCCAACTCCGCAGAGCTGTTCCTGAACGATGACCTGCATCCCATGATCGCTGCCATGAATGCCATCGGCTATGATATCTGGACCACCGGCAACCATGAGTACAACTACGGCATGGATGTTCTGAAAAAGGTCATGGGACAGCAGAAGGCCAAGGTGCTCACCGGCAACGTTTACGCACCGGACGGTACCCCGCTGGCCGACGGCTACACCATCATCAAGAAGGGCACCGTGAAGATCGGTGTCATTGGCATGGTCACCCCCAACATCATCCGCTGGGATGCCAAGAATCTGGAGGGCTGGAAGGTCACCAACCCTGTGGACGAGAGCCGCAAGATCATCGATAAGATCAAGGATCAGGTGGATGTTCTGATCGGCGTCATGCACATGGATACCGAGAACGAGTACGGTGTGTACGGCTCCGGCGTTACCGATCTGGCCAATGCCTGCCCGGAGTTTGATGTGATCGTGGGCGGCCACGGCCACAGGAGCATCCCCAACATGATGATCAACAACGTGCTGGTGGTGGAGAACAAGAACGCCGGTGCCACCCTGTCCGAGATCCACGTCTATCTGGAGCGCCAGCTGGACGGCAAGTGGAAGGTCGTGAACCGCACCTCTGAAAACCTGCAGATCAAGGAGTACGAGCCCGATCCGGAGCTGACCGCTTTGCTGGCCTCCTACGACACCCGCGCCAAGGAAGACGCTGTTACCCCCATTGGCGAGCTGAAGGGCGGCGATCTGGCCCCCGAAAACGAGATCGACTGCCTGCCGCAGGCCATGGTGCAGGATACCGCGCTGCTGGACTTCATCAACGAAGTGCAGATGTACTACACCGGTGCGCAGGTCTCTGCTACCGCCCTGACCTCCATGACCTCCCAGATGCGCGCGGGCACCATCCGCAAGTGCGATATGGCCAGCATCTACACCTACCAGAACACCCTGTACAAGCTGCAGATGACCGGCGAGCAGCTGCGCCGCTTCATGGAGTGGTCTGCTGCCTTCTTCAAGACATGGAAGCCGGATGAAGTGACCATCGCCTTTGACCCCTCGGTGCGCTACTACCTGTATGATGCTTTTGAGGGTGTCAACTACGAGCTGGACGTCTCCAAGGAGCCGGGCCACCGCATCAAGAACCTCAAGTGGCCGAACGGCAAGGCCGTGAAGGATACCGACACCTTTGTGGTGGCAGTGAACAACTACCGCGCCACCACCCAGCTGTTGACGGCTGCGGACATCTTCCTGCCGGGCGAAGAGCTGCCCAAGCTGTTGGAGATCGATGTGCGCGGCGACGTGGGCGGCATCCGCGAGCTGCTGGGCGAGTACATCCGCACCGTGAAGGGCGGCACCATTGAGCCGCACGTGAACAACAACTGGAAGATCGTGGGCAACAACTGGAAGGCTGCCGATCACCAGAAGGCTGTGCAGCTGCTGCGCGAGGGCAAGCTGGCCCTGAATGAGAATGCCGATGCACGCACACTGCCCGGCAAGGCCATCACCACGGCAGATATCGCCAAGTTCTAAAAAACAGTTTCCTGTAAAAAGGGGCTTTCCGTGTTGGGACGGAAAGCCCCTTTTTTGTGTGAGAAACGGGCGGATTTTCAACCGTTTCCCGGGAATTGGTTGAAAAAACAGTACCATTCCGCAGCATTTCGTGGTACAATGAAACTGTATTGGTCTCGCTGCTGTGGGCAGATGGGAGCAAGCGGCCAGACCGGGCGCGGAAAGGAAGCCAGAAAAAAAATGCAGGAAACGACCATTGCAGCCATTGCAACAGCGCCGGGCGCAGGCGGCATTGCCGTCGTGCGGCTCTCCGGTGCGGAGAGCTATCCCATAGCAGCCCGGGTGTTCCGCCCGGCCAACGCCGCAAAAAAGGTGGAGGATGCCAAAGGCTACACCGCCATGTACGGCACATTCCGGGAAGGGGACGAAGCCTTTGATGAGGGGGTGGCCCTGTTTTTCCGCGCGCCCCACAGCTATACCGGCGAGGACGTGGTGGAGCTTTCCTGCCATGGCGGCAGCGCCGTGGCCCGCCGTCTGGTGGAAGCCTGTCTTGCTGCCGGTGCGCAGCCTGCCGCGCCCGGCGAGTACACCCGCCGCGCGTTCCTGAACGGCAAGCTGGGTCTGACGCAGGCCGAAGCGGTGATGGATCTGATCTCGGCGGATGGCCGTCAGGGTGCCGCGCTGGCCAATGCCGCGCTGGGCGGTGCGCTGGCAAAGAAGATCAGTGCCCAGAAGGAAGCGCTTACCGCCATTCAGGCTCACCTTGCCGCATGGGTGGATTTTCCCGAAGAGGATGTGCCGGAGCTGGACGGTGACCATCTGCACCGCGTACTGAGTGGGGTAAAGGCAGAGCTGGACGAGTTGATCCATAATTATCAGGCGGATACCGTCCTGCGCGAAGGTGTGGACTGCGCCATTGTGGGCAGACCAAATGCGGGCAAATCCACACTGCTCAACCTGCTGGCCGGGTTCGACAGGGCCATCGTCACGCCGGTGGCTGGCACCACCCGTGACGTGGTGGAGCAGGCGGTACAGCTGGGGGATATCCAGCTGAATCTGTTCGATACCGCCGGTCTGCGCGAGACCGAAGATGCCATTGAAGCCGAGGGCATCCGCCGCAGCTGGAAAAAGCTGGAGGAGGCAGGCCTGATCCTGGCTGTGTTCGATGGCTCTGAGCCGCCCACGCGGGAAGATCTGGAGCTTGCACAGCGTTGCACAGGCCGTCCAGCCATTGCACTTATCAACAAAGAGGATAAACCGACACAATTTGACGCAGAGTTGATAGCACCCTGCTTTGCCATGGTGCTGCCGGTGTGCTGTCAGGAGGAGGAGAGCCGCAAGGTGATCTCCGCTGCGGTGGCCCGCCTGCTGGGTACCAGCCAGATCGACCCCCATGCCGCCAGTCTGTCCGGCCAGCGTCAGCTTTCCGCCGCACTGCGTGCGCGGGACGCTGTGGCCGGTGCACTGGATGCTGCCGCAGGCGGCTTTGGGCTGGATGCCGTTTCCGTCTGTGTGGACGACGCACTGGCCGCCCTGTGCGACCTGACCGGTGAGAACGCCTCGGAAGCTGTGATCGAACAGGTGTTTGAACGTTTCTGCGTGGGAAAGTGACGAAGAGCTTCCTGCGCAGAGCGTGGTCGCGTGTTTAAAGTTTGATACCTTTTGCAAAATGCATCGCCGCCGGGGATGTTCTCTTTTGCGTGCCAAAAGAGAACCAGAAAAGCACCCGCTACTTTCGAGGCGCGGGAGGCACGAATTAAGGGCTACTCGCCCTTAATAATCCCAAAGGAGATGGGCTCCATACAAAAAATCCAAGTCGCTCCGCTAGAGGGTTTTTTGTGTTACGCCGATTTGTAGTCGCTTGCGCGACGAGCCATACGGACAAGTTTATGCGTTATCTGCTGCGCGACAGCTGCAGGCTGACAGCAGCAATATGCCGTTTCCCGTTATGGCCCCTCCCGTGAAAAGGCAAATCTGGAAAATCCGCAGATTTTCCAGATTTGCGAAATTAAAAATAATTTTTCCGCTGAATATGCCCAGAGTGAAACGGAGGGCATTTTAAATCATTTGTTAGAGGAAACCCGAAAGTATATGAACCACTTAGGAGATTATGACGTTATCGTCATCGGTGCCGGTCATGCCGGCATCGAGGCAGCTCACGCCGCCGCAACGCTGGGCGCGAGAACGGCCGTGTTTACCATGAGTCTGGATGCCATTGGCAACATGCCCTGCAACCCCAGCATTGGTGGCACGGCAAAAGGCACGCTGGTACGTGAATTGGATGCGCTTGGCGGCGTGATGGGCCTTGCTGCAGATGCCACCTATCTGCAGAGCCGGATGCTCAACAAGGGCAAAGGCCCGGCGGTGCACGCCCTGCGTGTGCAGACCGACCGCAAGCGCTACCATGAATATATGAAGCATGCCCTTGAGCTGACACCCGGCCTTGCCATCCATCAGGCTGAGGTTGTGAGCATCGAGACCGAGAACGGCCGTGTGAAGGGCGTTGTGACCCAGCTGAACGGGGAATACAGCGCCAAATGCGTGGTCATTGCCACCGGCACGAACCTTGGCGGCAAAATTTTTGTGGGCGATGCGTGGTACGCCTCCGGCCCGGACGGGATGCACGCCGCTAACGCCCTGACCGACAGCCTGAAGGCTGCCGGGCTGCCGCTGCGCCGGTTCAAGACCGGCACCCCTGCCCGGGTGCACCGCCGCAGCATTGATTTTTCCAAGCTGGAATGCCAGCCCGGCGACCCGGACAGCGAATTGCAGCCCTTCAGCTTCCTGACCGATGCACCCATGCACAACAAGGTGGAGTGCTGGATCGCCTATACCAACCCCGAGACCCACAGGATCATTCTGGATAACATCCAGCGCAGCCCGCTCTATGGCGGCATGATCGAGGGCGTTGGCCCGCGCTACTGCCCCTCCATCGAGGACAAGGTGGTGCGCTTTGCGGGCAAGGACCGCCACCCCATTTTTGTGGAACCCTGCGGCGAGAACACCGAAGAGATGTATCTGCAGGGTGCCTCCAGCAGCCTGCCGGAGGATGTGCAGAATGCCTTCTACCGCAGTATCAAAGGGTTTGAGAACATCGAGATCATGCGCCCGGCCTACGCCATCGAGTACGACTGCGTGGACCCCACCAGTCTGGAAGCCACGCTGGAAAGCAAGGTGGTGCGGGGACTGTACGGTGCGGGTCAGTTCAACGGCACCTCTGGCTACGAGGAAGCTGCCGCCCAGGGCCTGCTGGCCGGACTGAACGCCGCCCGCAATGCGCTGGGCAAAGAGCAGCTCATTCTGCCGCGCCACACCAGCTATCTGGGCACACTGGTGGATGATCTGGTCACAAAGGGTGTCATGGACCCCTACCGCATGATGACCAGCCGCAGCGAGTACCGCCTGACCCTGCGTCAGGACAACGCTGACCAGCGGCTGACCCCCATCGGCAGGGAATACGGCCTTGTGCAAGATGACCGCTGGGCCAAGTACCAGCACACCCAGAGCATTCTGGAAGCGGAGCGCCGCCGCCTGCATGAGACGCATCTGCGCACCGCCGACCTGCGCACCGCCATGGAAGCGGCCGGTCTTGCCCCTGCTGCCGAGGGCGGCATTGCGGAAGAGCTGTTGCGCCGCCCGGAGATCAGCTATCCGCTGCTGGCGGGTATGATCGGCTGGGGCGAGGAGATCACCCCCATGCTGGCCGAGCGGCTGGAGACCGAGATCAAGTATGCGGGCTACATTGCCCGGCAGGACCGGATGATCCGGGACGTGGCCCGGCATGAAAAGACCCTGATCCCGGACAACTTTGAATATGCGGATCTGACCGGCCTGACACTGGAAGCCCGCGAAAAGCTGGCCCGCATCCGGCCGAAGAACCTCGGTCAGGCGGGGCGCATCCCGGGCGTATCGCCCTCCGATGTGGCGCAGCTGAGCATTGCACTGGCAGCGAGGAAGTAAGTCTGCTTCCCGCACAGAGAGTATTCGTGTGGGGCGGGCTTCATGCCTTTTGCAAAATGCATCGCCGCCGGGGATGTTCTCTTTTGCGTGCCAAAAGAGAACCAGAAAAGCACCCGCTACTTTCGAGGCGCGGGAGGCACGAATTAAGGGCTACTCGCCCTTAATAATCCCAAAGAAGATGGGCTTCATACAAAAAATCCAAGTCGCTTCGCTAGAGGATTTTTTGTGTTCCGCCGATTTCGAGTCGCTTGCGCGACGCGCCGTGCGGATAAACTTGTGCATTTTCTGCTGCGTGAATGCTCCCGCAGGGAGTCAGCGGCAGTAGATGCCGTTTACCATTACGACCTTCCGTGTGAAAAAGCAAATCAGGAAAATCCGCAGATTTTCCTGATTTGCAAATATAAAAATAATTTTTCCGATGAATTTGCCCAGAGCAACGCGGAGGGCATTTGAAATCGTTAAACATAGAAAGAAGCTGCAACCAATGGAAGAACTGAAGCTTTACGAGGGCCGTCCTGCCGACTGCACCGGGCGGCTGGAAAAAGAGATCCGTACCTATGACCTACTGGACAAGCTGGGCATCCAATTCTGGCGCACCGACCACGGCTGGATGAAGGCCGACACCATGGAGGACTGCCATGTGATCGATGCCTGCCTGAATGCCACCGTGTGCAAGAACCTGTTCCTGTGCAACCGGCAGAAGACGAACTTCTATCTGCTCATGATGCCCGGGGACAAGCCCTTCAAAACCAAAGAGCTTTCCCATCAGCTGGGCATTGCCCGCCTGAGCTTTTCCTCGCCCGAGGATATGGAGCAGTATCTGGACTGCACGCCCGGCTCCTCCTCCATTATGGGCCTTGCCAATGATGCTGAAAATAAGGTGCAGCTGCTGATGGATGAGGACATAAAGGCAGGGGAGTACCTCGGCTGCCACCCCTGCATCAACACCTCCTCGCTCAAGCTGCGAACGGCAGATGTGCTGGAAACTTTCCTGCCTGCCGTGCACCACGAGCCGATCTTCGTTCACTTGACCGGCGAATAACAGAAAGGAAAACCTGCGTATGATCGATAAACCGCGCCTTGAAGCAAAATGTTCCACATGGAACATCACTCTCACCGGCACCCAGCTGGACCAGCTGGATGCCTTTGCCGAAATTCTGGTGGACTACAACCAGAAGGTCAACCTGACCGCTATCACCGACCCCGAGGGGATCGAGGATAAGCACTTTCTCGATAGCCTGCTGTTTGCCAGCCAGCCGGAAGTGGCGGGCCGCATGGTGGATTTCAGGAACGATATCCAGTGCTACTACCTCATTATGCTGTGCCAGAAGCATACTATTAGAAAGCCCAACATATCCTGTCCCGGCAATCGCTATTTTCATTCGTCTCCCTGCTCTCTGATATAAAATTGACCATTCATATGTACGTATTATATCACATGCCATAAGATAATTTAATATTTCTTAATGAATATCCAATGGAACAATGCGTAATAAAATAATGAATTATACCTTGCTCCAAATTTATATATGTATTATGATATTGTATGTATTTTATATCTCATTTTTTACTTAAAATTTACATTCTGAGGTGAATTTTTCAATGGTTTCATCTTTTCTTCAGCATATACAACGTCATGCTATTCCCAAAAAATGGATGGCCCGAAGTCTGAAACTGACAGGATCGCTGTTTATCATACTTTTGCTCGTTATGGCCGTATGTTTCAAAGATTCCCTGCTTAATATAGGCCATATGACTGTGTTGCGCCTCCTACGCAGCATTCTTTTTACCTGGGCCGTTTTTACATTTCTTCCTCTG
>OGYZ01002900.1_pt1 | contig 11047 bp, 10 predicted proteins | sample 1576681 | NCBI WGS metagenome assembly OGYZ01 (sample SAMEA3541480, study PRJEB24748) | human gut metagenome | biome: human gut; feature: human-associated habitat; material: faeces | place: China | collected 2012 | reverse complement strand
CGTTTCAGGTGCGTGTGCCGCAAGGCGTGCAGGTTCGATTCCTGTCCTGGGCACTCAAAACCCCGTTGAACGTAAGTTCAGCGGGGTTTTTTAGTTTTCAGGCTATAAGAGCCTTTTACTGGCCTATTTTCAGAGATTGACTACCCAGATTAAAAGTGTATAATGCGGGGCATGGGCCTATTTAGCAATAGGTTTCATGGATTCCGTAGTGGGATCGGGTAAATCGCGGAGAATCTTTAGCGACTGAAGGGCCAACGGAAAGCCAATGTAAGGCAGGCATTGAATCACAGCAGCTGTTAATTGTTCACGACTATTCCCAATCTTCAGATTACCCAATGCGTGAGCCTGGAGTTGAGGAGCTGCCCCAATTGTGGTTAGAATGCAGTAGATTAGGAGTTCTCGTTGTTGTATATTCAAACCGGTCCGGGTATATAGGTCTCCGAAACAGTATTCGGTGAGAAACCGGGCAACAGCATCACCCATTCCAGCGGGCAGCGGGGCCATGGCTTGGGCAATTTCATCCCCATAGATGGGGTATTGGATTGCTTTGCCACGTTCAAAACGCTCCTCTTCAGTAATGCTGCCTTGTTTGTCGAGAGGTAAAGTAATCCCTCGCTCTGTAAAAACTTCATTGATTGTTGCTACCGCATTGAGCGTTTTTGGAAAACCAATAAACGGTGCACACTGATACACGGCTTCGCGTAATTCGATCGGAGTGACTCCGACGTTGAGTGCTGCTCCGGTGTGCGCTTTGAGTTGTGGCATGGTTTGCATGACGGTCAAGACCGTGCAGGTAATCAGCTCTCGACTTTTGTGATCGAGAGTCCCAGTGGCGAAAATGTCGCCGAAAATAAACTTTTGCAAAATATCCATCAACTCCGGATCACTCCCCTCTCCGGTGAGGGCCTCGCCTTGAAAAAGGTGTCGGTAATTCTCTTTGCAGCGGCTAATTCTGTCCATTTCGTTTTGTGTGTTGGGCTCTGCCGGATGTTGTGCGTATAGGGATCCTGTGGTGAAGAGCAGAACCATAAATAATAATATAGACTTCATCGGTTGTAATAATAAAGTTTAGTTTGAAAATTGTTAATCAGTCAGATGTCGATCTGTTTTGTGGCCTATTCAGCTGCCGCAGGATTGAAGATTAGCCTCCTTCCTATAGGAGTCATGTCCGTCTCCAGTCTTGTTAATACTCGGCCTTTTGTGTAGGACTCGTTGGGGTGATTATACATTATTGAGAGTGCAGATTAAGCCGTTGGCGGTCTTATTGTCGTAGTTGTGTGGCGGGAAAATCCCCTTATATTGGAGGTAAATCTCGATTGCTGTAGTGCTGTGTAAGAATGTGGATTCTTGTTTTGAGGTTGGTCTTATTCGCCTAATGATTCTTTACACGCAGGGGCGATCGGATAGGAGGGTGGAATGTGCGATTGGTACAGGGAAGTCGTCCAAACCTATTCCGAAACGTATGGTTTGAAAGTTGATCCTCATATGGACCTTATTGTTGCAAATCTGCTCTGTGGTGAGCTCCGATACGTTCCTGGAATCTCTCCTTCGTCTGTCCCAATGGGCCTATTTAGGCCCATTGGGACAATTGTTCAATTATTGCCTGATTCCGACGTTTTGCATGTGAAAGTTTGTTGCCTCTGACTTATGCCTTGTGTGTCGATTGGATGGCTGGAGGCGGACTATTACCCGCTTCAGCCGACAGCTCTGTGCTGGACAGAATAGGTCTCAAACCAGGATACGTATGGTATGAGTTATGGGCCACTTTAGTATATATCCTCAAATGTCGCAATGAAGCGTTTGTAAAAGTATCAAAAATCAGTGTCAAAGGTTTTTATGCTCCGCGGGTGAGACGTAGCCGGAACTCTTTTGGAGTGCATCCCTCCATTCGTTTGAAGAAACGGACAAAATGTTGTGGATATTGAAACCCCAAGGATTCAGCAACCTGTTTGATGTTTTTATCCGGATCCATCATCTGTTCTTTGGCTCTGCTCAGCATTTTTAAATGGATGTATTCTTGTGCAGTTTTGCCGGTCTGTTGTTTTACCAGGTCGCCGAAGTAGTTTGGAGATAAACAAATTTTATCAGCGAAGAAACGTACTGTCGGAATCCCTTCGATCAACGCCTGGTCTGAATCAAGGTAGTCGTCGAGTAGATGTTCGAAACGGGCCAATGTGTCGTGATTCAGATGCTCACGGGTAATAAATTGCCGTTCATAAAAACGCATGCAATAATTGAGCAGTACCTCAATATTAGAAACGATCAGCGATTTGGAAAAACGGTCGATAGGATGTTGTAACTCCAACTCGATTTTGTTCATATAGTCCTCGATAATAGCCTGCTCTTGTTGTGAAAGATGCAATGCCTCATTGGACGTATAGGAGAAAAACGAATATTGCTTGATCTTTTGCGCCAAAGGGGTGCGGTACAGAAATTCCGGATGAAAAAGCAAGCCGATTGCTTTGGGTGTTGAGCTGTTTTCAACAGGTTCGATCTCTACCGACTGACCTGGTGCAAAACTGACGACCGTGTCGTCGTCATAATCGTATATGGTTTTGCCATAATTGATTTTACAACCGTGTGTCTGTTTCAGGAACAGGGCATAGAATCCAAAAACCATTCGATGGGGTTGCTGTTTCTCGTTACCGTCAAAATGGACGATGCCCACTAAAGGATGGCGTGTCTCAATGCCGAAAAAACGGTTGTATTGGTCGATGGTATCTGCCTGGATGAACTCCATGATTATTGCTTATTTTGTTTTCAACAAAGAAACATATTTCCGGATGATTATAAAAATTTGACAAGCGGAAAAAGGGATTGGGGTAAGTTTATCCGTAATGTGGGTAGGTCGCTGACAATCAAAATGCTGTCTGATGGCGTAAAACCGTAATCGGGGTATTTCCATCTGCAAATGGGGTACCGCTCGGCAACAGAAGATTCTCTATTTTAGCAATCAGATTGAGGAACTCTTTTGTGACGGCTGATGCGGTAGTTCCGAGTTACTTTGTTTAGGTAAGATAAATATTAATAAAATAGGATTGATATGGCTAATGCAAGCACAATTATCGAAAGAATGCGCAATGGAGAGTTGATTCTGGAAAGCGATCCGGATTATCCGTTGTTGTATAAGGAGTTTGAAAAGACCATGAATTTGGTCGGAGATCTTAATACCGGTTATCATACCGCAGATGAAGTCCGGGCTCTGCTCGAACAGATCTGGGGTCAGAAACTGGATCCAACTGTGAGAATGTTCCCTCCCTTTTACACGGCATTCGGAAAATTAACCCGTGTCGGTAAAGGGGTGTTTGTCAATTTCGATTGTACGTTTCTGGATCGTGGTGGCATTACATTGGATGATGATGTTTTTATAGGTCCCGGCGTAAAACTGGTTACTGAAAACCACCCTGAGGATCCTGCACTACGTCGCAATGTTTATACACGCCCGATTTACCTCAAACGTAAGGCTTGGATCGGAGCCGGAGCAATCATACTACCGGGAGTGACGGTTGGGGAAAACTCGATCGTTGCAGCAGGGGCTGTCGTTACCAAAGATGTTCCTGATAATACGATCGTTGCAGGTGTGCCTGCCCGTATTCAAAGAGAAATAAAGAAGGAAGAACAATGAAACCTGCTCATTGGATAGCATTCGTATGCATGTTAGGCGGGTTGAGCGGTTTTACCTCTTGCTCAGAGGGCTCCTTTGCCAGAGATCAAACACCGACACTTCCTGCGACGGATGGCCAAGACAGTGAGAATGACGAAACAATAACATCTCAGATTATGAAAATTCAGATCGAGAATGCAATATTTCAGGTGTCGCTTGCCAATAATGAAACGGCAGCGGCGTTCCGGACATTATTGCCAATGACGATTACGATGAACGAACTCAATGGTAATGAGAAATATTATAATCTTTCATCCGAATTGCCAACCGACGTGTATCGTCCGGGAACTATTCGAGCTGGTGATCTGCTGTTGTATGGCTCCAATTGCGTGGTATTGTTTTATGAAACCTTTTCAAGTCCATACAGCTATACACGGATAGGACGTGTGGATGATCCGACGGGATTGGCTGAAGCAGTCGGGTCGGGGAGGGTCTCTGTGACATTCTCGTTGCAAGAGTAAATCATTAATAGAATTCAATATGAAACTCAAACAGACAATCATCTTGATAAGCGCTATGGCGACTAGTGGAACGATTGCGATGGCGCAAACTCAAGAAACATCGGAAATGAGTATGGAAAAGTTGGAATTGACGCAGGAGTGGGATAAAACCTTTCCGCAGAATGATAAAGTGAGTCATCGTAAAGTGACCTTTACTAACCGCTACGGCATTACGTTGGCAGCCGATCTCTATAAACCGGTCGGGGTGGAGACGCCACTGCCGGCGATTGCCGTCAGCGGTCCTTTCGGTGCAGTAAAAGAGCAATCGTCAGGACTCTATGCACAAACTCTTGCCGAACAGGGCTTTCTGACTTTGGCATTTGATCCCTCTTATACAGGAGAAAGTGGTGGTCAGCCTCGGAATGTAGCTTCTCCTGATATCAATACCGAGGATTTTTGTGCTGCTGTCGATTTTCTTGCTACCTCGCCGGAAGTAGATCCCGACCGGATTGGTATTTTGGGAATTTGTGGCTGGGGTGGATTGGCTATCAATGCTGCCGCTATCGATACCCGAATCAAAGCTACCGTTGCAGTTACCATGTATGATATGAGCCGAGTAAATGCCAAGGGGTATTTTGATTCGATGGATGCGGAAGCACGTTATCAGCTGCGCTGTCGGTTGAATGCTCAACGAACGGAGGACTATAAGAATGGTTTCTATATGAGAGCCGGTGGTGTTGTGGATCCTCTGCCTGATGACGCTCCGCAGTTTGTAAAAGATTACTATGCGTATTACAAAACTCCACGTGGTTATCACAAACGTTCGCTCAACTCCAATGCGGGATGGAATACGACCTCTTCTCTTTCGTTCATCAATATGCCGTTAATGAGTTATAGTGATGAGATTCGCAGCGCTGTGTTGATTGTGCATGGAGAATTGGCCCACTCTCGTTATTTTGGCGAGGATGCATACAAACGGCTTAAAGGGGAAAATAAAGAATTGTTAATCATTCCTGGGGCCAACCATACTGATCTGTATGACAATAGAGAAAAAATACCATTTGACCGTATCGTACACTTCTTCCAGCAATATTTGTAATGGTTAAAGGTGCTTCCGTTTGAGGCTAATTTTGATGAAATGTCGAGATGTGAGTCTTTAATTGTAAATTATTTGATTTATAAACAGTTGTGAGAAATTCGTAGGGGTATCGGATTTCATTTGTTGGTCGTAGCGTGGCAATTCGAGTATTCGAGCTGCCACGCTTTTTTTTAGTGTAATTTAATAATATGGTTCGGATCTTTTTTAGGATGTGTGTAGAATAGTTTTCAAGGAGATTAAAAGTGTACAAACAGTGAACGAATGATTCATATGGAATGAGCTAAATAGGCCTGTATGGTGAATGTATGGCTAAAAAAAGTAGGGTAAAATAGGCCTGTTTATACGAAAAAAATATATATTTGTTTAAATTTGTGAATGGTTGGCCGGTCTGTTGTAAAGGATGTTTTTATCCTTAAAATCAGATGGTCCGACCGATTTTTTTAATAGCGAACTCTAACCCATGATCCAAATAGGAAAAATGCTACATCTGTCTGATGTAGAGAAGATATTGTTTGGTGATGAACAGATCGAACTCAATGAACAGATGTTGCAGGAAATCGACGAATGTTACCGATTCCTCGTTCATTTCGCTTCCGATAAGGTGATCTATGGTATCAATACTGGTTTTGGCCCTATGGCGCAGTATCGCGTGGATGATAATGACCTGAAAGCCCTCCAGTATAATATCATTCGCAGTCATGCAACCGGAGCAGGCGATCCTCTTCCCGTAATTTGCGTGCGAGCTGCAATGATTGCCCGTATGCAGACGTTTGCTCAAGCCCGATCGGGTGTTCATACCGAAGTTGTTGCCCTGTTGGCTGAGATGCTGAATCGTCACATCACTCCCGTTGTGCCACGTCACGGAAGTGTGGGTGCAAGTGGTGATCTGGTGCAGTTGGCTCATATCGCCTTGGCTATGATTGGCGAGGGAGAGGTCTTTGTGCCTGATGAAACGGGGCATATGGTGCGTCGTCCTACTGCCGAGGTTTTTGCTCGCGAAAAGCTTACCCCTCTAAATGTATATCAACGTGAAGGATTGGCAATTACCAATGGTACGGCGGTAATGACCGGTATCGGATTGGTCAATCTGATTGAAGCTGATCGTTTGTTGAATTATGCTGTGCTGACGTCAGTGCTGATGAACGAGATAGCCTCTTCGTATGATGATTTTCTGGCAGCTGAACTCAATGAGATGAAATTGCATGTCGGACAGCGGATGATTGCTGCGGCTATGCGTGATGCAGCTGCTGGAAGTCAACGGTTGCTCAAACGGGAGATCGAACTTTATCATCGCCATACAGAAAAAGAGTTTACTCACAAAGTGCAGCCATACTATTCATTGCGTTGTACTCCTCAGATTTTGGGTCCCGTTCTCGATACGATTCGTCGTGCTGAACAGGTGCTGGTTGATGAGTTAAATTCGGTAGATGACAATCCAGTGGTGGATCCAGTCTCGCAAAATGTCTATCACGGAGGAAATTTTCATGGCGATTACGTCTCATTTGAGATGGATAAGGTAAAAATTGCGCTGACTAAATTGACTATGTTAGTCGAAAGACAGCTCAACTATCTGTTCCATGATCGTATCAACGGAATCCTCCCACCTTTTGTGAATCTTGGCAAACTGGGACTCAATTATGGTTTGCAGGCAGCTCAGTTTACAGCCACTTCGACAACTGCTGAGTGTCAGACTCTCTCCAATCCGATGTATGTGCATTCAATCCCAAATAATAACGACAATCAGGATATTGTCAGTATGGGAACCAATTCGGCATCGTTGTGTAGCGCAGTGGTTGAGAATAGCTATCAGGTAATGGCTATTCATTTGATGGCACTCGCACAAGCTGTCGATTGTCTGAAAATTGCTGATCAACTGGCTCCTGCGACTCGTAAGCTTTATGATGAAGTTCGTGAATTGGTGCCTGTGTTCATTGAGGATACACCGAAGTATGAGGAGATTGCCCGTTTGGAAAACTATCTGAAAACGCATAATCCTAAGTTGGTATGAGTGTGGTTGGCAAATATGCACTGGTAACTGGAGGTAGTCGGGGAATTGGACGTGCCGTAGCGGTGCGGCTGGCTGCAATGGGATATGGTGTGATTGTCAATTACCTTTCCAATACAGCAGCAGCTGAGGAAACACTTGATTTAATTAGGAAGGCAGGTGGCGAGGGTGAATTATTACCTTTTGACGTGGCCGATCGCGAGGCGGTAACCTCTGCGTTATCGGAATGGGCCGAAGTGCATCCCGAAGCGGTCATCGAAGTGGTAGTTAACAATGCCGGTATTCGTCGCGATGGATTGTTGATGTGGATGCCCGAAGCCGATTGGTATAGCGTAGTACGCACAAATCTCGATGGTTTTTTTAATGTGACGCAACCACTCTTAAAAAATATGTTGGTACAGCGTTATGGCCGGATTGTGAATGTCGTCTCGTTGTCGGGAATCAAGGGAATGCCCGGACAAACCAACTACTCCGCAGCTAAAGGGGGGCTAATTGCAGCGACCAAAGCCTTGGCGCAAGAGGTGGCTAAAAAACAGGTTACGGTCAATGCTGTGGCACCTGGATTCATCCGGACGGAGATGACGGCCGATCTCGATGAGTCAGCTTTACGTAAGATGATTCCTGTTGGCCGGTTCGGAGAACCTGAAGAGGTGGCCGATCTGGTCGCGTTCCTGATATCGAAACAGGCCGGCTACATTACTGGTGAGGTAATCTCCATCAATGGCGGCATCTTTTAGTGGGAATGCCGGTTGATTTTTGATGAGCGGCGTTTATTAAGTCAAACTCATCAAAAGTGCCGATTGTCAGATGTGGCAGACGCGCAAACAAGTTCGATCTGCACAAAAGTGATCGAAGGGCGGCCAATAGAAACAGAATTAGTGTGATTCCTTAGGATAGTTATCAGGGGATTGAATAGACGAGAGACATCTGATAAGGAATCGGCAAAGGCTATACATAGCATTTAGCATATAGGATTGATAGAGGGTTTTGTGTGTGACACAGATCCAAGTAAAATGAAAAAGATACGCAGTAATTCGCAGTTATTTTGGAATGAGACGTAGAGTTGTGATCACAGGAATGGGAATCTATTCCTGCATAGGAGAAAATAAGGAACAGGTGGTTGATTCCCTCTATATGGGCCGTTCGGGTATTGGACTCGATCCGGCACGCAAAGAGATGGGATACCGTTCCGCTTTGACAGGTATATTACGTAAGCCCGATTTGAAGTTGGCTCTTAATAGACGTCAACGTACCATGTTGTCTGAACATGGTGCTTATGCATATATGGCCACTGTAGAGGCTATGACGCAAGCCGGTATCGATGCCGATTGGTTGAAAAATCATGAAGTAGGGATCCTGTATGGCAATGATAGTAGTGCTGAGGCTGTGGTACATGGGGCTGATGTGATTCGGGAAAAACACAATACCATGTTAGTGGGTTCGGGCAATATTTTCCAGTCGATGAACTCCACGTTGACAATGAACCTCTCTACTATTTTTAATCTGCGGGGAGTCAATTTTACCTTATCCGGCGCTTGTGCGAGTGGCTCGCATGCCATCGGAATGGCCTATCTGCTGATTCGTCAGGGATTACAGGAGTGTGTGCTCTGTGGTGGCGCTGAAGAGGTGAATGTGTTTTCAATGGGCAATTTCGATGCATTAGGAGCATTCTCGATTCGTGAGGATGAACCCGAGCGAGCCTCGCGTCCTTTCGATAAGAATCGGGATGGTCTGGTGCCGAGTGGCGGTGGTGCAACTTTGGTCGTGGAAAGTTACGAATCTGCCATGAGTCGAGGTGCCACTATTTTGGCAGAAGTGGTAGGATACGGCTTTTCGTCGAACGGAGAACACATCTCGGTTCCCAATGTGGATGGCCCGGTTCGTTCATTACGCATGGCTTTGCAGGATGCGGGAATGACTCCAGCCCAGATCGGATATGTTAATGCCCATGCCACCTCGACGCCTATCGGAGATTTGAACGAAGCGCGTGCTATTGACGAGGTGTTTGGTGATAGCAAACCTTATGTCACTTCGACCAAGTCGCTAACCGGTCACGAAATGTGGATGGCCGGTGCCAGCGAAATCATATACTCGACTTTGATGATGCAGCGTGATTTTATTGCTCCTAATCTCAATTTCGAGGAGCCGGACGAGGCTTCGTGCCGGTTGAATATACCTGCCGAACGGGTCGATTGCGGATTCGATGCGTTTCTAAGCAACTCATTCGGGTTCGGCGGAACCAATTCAACATTGATTATCAAAAAAGTTAATTCATGACCAAAGAAGAGATTAAAGAGAAAATCAAAGCTGTGTTGGCTGAAGAGTTCGAAGTTGATGCCGCACTCATTACACCGGAGGGAAGTCTCAAAGAGGTGCTGGGGCTGGATAGCCTGGATCTGGTGGATGTCGTGGTACTGGTCGAGCAAAATTTCGGTATCACACTCAAAGGCCCTGATTTTGTCAACGTGAAAACATTTGAAGATTTCGATAACCTAATAATAGGTAAATTGGGTTTGTAAATGCGAAACGATAACCCCGAGCAATGGAATGGCAAATCAAGAGGCGGCAGTTTCGGCTACGCCTTTTTTGTCTTTTTGATTAGGTACTGTGGCTTGCGCAGCGCTTATATATTCCTTGCTTTTGTGGCGTTTTATTTTATCCCCTGCGCTCCCCGTGCAACTGCGGCTGTTTGGGACTATTATCGTCGCCGACTCCATAAGAGTCGTTGTGTAGCAGCCTGGAGCCTCTATCGCCACTATTATCGCTTCGGACAGACTCTCATTGATAAAATTGCTGTCGGAGCAGGTTTAGCTGATCGCTATCAATTTGAATTTGATAACTATGAGCAGTTCCTTGATGTATTGAAAGGCGAACATGGTGTAGTTGTTCTCGGTGCTCATGTCGGATGTTGGGAGATTGGGGCTCACTTCTTCGGACAGTATGGCCATAAAATGAATGTGGTGATGTACGATGCCGAGTATCAACGTATTCGGAAGGTGCTGGAGCGTAATGGCGGTGGTCGTAATTATAAAATTATTCCTGTCAACGAATCGTCGATTGATGCCATCTTACAAATCAAGGTAGCACTCAATCAGGGTGAATACGTCTGCTTTCAGGAGGACCGTTTCCTTAATCAGCACCATGTGCTTCGTTTGCCCTTTTTGCAAGGCGAGGCTCTTTTCCCAGAGGGTCCGTTCTTGATTGCTACCAAATTACAGGTGCCGATAGCTTTCTATTTCGCTATGCGTGAAAAAGGGCGCCGATATCGCTTTTATTTCAGGGTGATACAAACTGACCGACAGGTGACCACTCAAGAGTTGTGTCATATGTACGTACAAACGCTCGAAAAGATTGTGCGTCATTATCCGGATCAATGGTTCAACTTTTATAAGTTTTGGCTATGAGTACCCCGTATTCCATATTGCTTGTGTCTGCCAACCGCTATAAGGAACCGTATCCGGTCTATCCGTTGGGAATCTCCTATTTAAAGAGCTATCTGCGTCAGCGGTTGCCCCAATACAAAGTATTGGTGTTTGATTGTAATCTGGGGAGCATGGAAGACCTCTCAGAGTTGATCGTTCATGACCAACCGCGCTATGTGGGAATTTCGTTCCGCAATGCTGATGACGTCAATTCGTTGCGGGATAATAACTTCTTGACCGGATACCGTCAAGTGGTCGATACTGTACGACGAGCAACGAGTGTGCCGTTAATTATTGGAGGGGCGGGTTTCTCAATTTTCCCACAACACTTCATGGACTTGATGGAGGCCGATTATGGATTGCCCGTATCGTTGTCTGTAGCCATCAGTGAAATGATTTTTCCTTCATTTACACGAT
>OGYZ01002891.1_pt1 | contig 11104 bp, 7 predicted proteins | sample 1576681 | NCBI WGS metagenome assembly OGYZ01 (sample SAMEA3541480, study PRJEB24748) | human gut metagenome | biome: human gut; feature: human-associated habitat; material: faeces | place: China | collected 2012 | reverse complement strand
CATCAACAACATGAAACATTCTAGTTACATTTTCATCAAGACGAATAGAGCGTGTTGTATCCTGATAACAAAAACCGTATCTTCTGATATAAAAGAAATGATCTTTATCAATCACTTTACAATTTCTTAATCTCTTTATACATCTCGGCTAAATTTTGAGCTACCTCACTAGTATGCGGATGTTCTTCTCCAAAATTATTAACAAATATTTTAAGAGAGTTATTATAATATTCAATTGCTGTTTTATCATCTTGCTGTTTTCTTAATCCAACTGTTTTTTCATCTGCTTCATCATTTCGATGTCGGTATACATAAGCCATATTATTATATGTAGCCGCCGTATCCACATGATTCTCGCCCAATTTCTCCAGTCGAATCTCTAATGTTCTGTTGAAATACTCAATAGCCTTATCATACTCCTTAATGACCGCAAAATATGATGCTATATTATCATATGTCATTGTAGTCTCCGGATGTTCTTCCCCTAAAACCTCTTTTCTGATCTTCAATGCTTTTTCATAATAATTATATGCTTTTGAGTATTTCTTTTTTGCAAAATATACAACACCAATATTATTATACGTCTCTGCCAAATCTGGATGATTTGGCGGCAGAATATCCTCCCTAATTCTTTTTGCCTCAAAATGCCAATCAAGTGCATCCTTATATTGCCCATTCCAATAATAGGTAACTCCAATATTATTATAAGTCTCCGCTATACTATTATTTTCACACTTATATAACTTTTTCTTTAAATCTAAACTATCCAAATATGTATTAATTGCATCTTCATATTTTCCTTGTCTTCTATATACCAGCCCAAGATTATTGTATATTTCAGCCAATTCTTTATCACAATTATCCAATTTTTTTATAATGTTAATGGAATTATTATAATAGGCTTTCGCCTCCTTATAATTCCCCTGAAAAAAACACGCCAACCCTATATGTACACACGAACGTGCAATAGATTTTAAGCTTTGAGGAAATACCTCTTTTATAACGCTCAATTCTTGCATATGCGATTCATATGATTTTTTGTAACTTCCATTCACATAATATCCATATCCCATGTTAAAAAGAATTGTTGAATAGTATTCGTCTTTTTTCACATTTTTCAGATTGTTTAATACACTTTCACAATGATTAGAAATCTCCATAAACTGTATTCTAGATTGCTTTTCCTCATAGCTTGTTGGCAGATATTCACCAATACATAAATAACATAGATTTAGCCACTTTTTATCGTCACCCAATTGATTTCTCACAACTTCTTGAACCAATCGATGAACATTTATATATTCTGCATTACCTCCTGTAAGAGAATATTTTCTCAACTCTGTAACGATTCTATTCTTGAAAAGTCCATTTCCCAAATCATCTCTTAAAGGAATCGGTAATTTATCTCTTGTCTGAATAAAGAAATTAATCGGTATCTTCTCGGAAGCCATATAAGCGCAAAGATAAAATAACTGCTTTGCACCCTCATCTGCAATGTTATTAATAGAAACATTCCAAGTCGTATTTACCACTTTCTCATAATACAAAGGTGTTGCATAATTCTCATCTTCATCAAATACCCCTAACCCATTCTCTTCCAAAATATTTAAATATTCTGTTATTGAACATTTTGTAACAAAAATATATGCACCGGCTTGTTCTAATGCAAGCGGCAAGTTACCTAATCGATTTACAAGTTTAGGTGCCATGATTTCAAAATCTTCAAAGTCATATTCCTTTTTGCATCCCTTACCATATATACGATTCTTCAAAAAATTTATTGCCTCTTCATCCGAAAAGACATCTAATGGATATTTAACACCAATATCGATATTTGTATCTCTGGTTGTAATAATAAAATGCCCCTTTAATACATTAGGCAAATAAGCTTCTATATCTGCAAAGCTTTCAAGATTATCAATAATCAGCAACCACTTATCATGATTGATAAGCCAATTTCTAATAGCTGCTTGCAAGTCTTCAATCTTGTATTTTGATGGTAATGGAATCCCTACAGTTATTGCAAGCTGAACAAAACTTTTGTAAATAGAAATCACCCCTTCAGCAGCAATAAACCAAACCGCATCTGGATAATTTCCTCCAAAACGATAACCATACTCTAACGCTAATTGTGTCTTTCCTACGCCTCCCAATCCAGAAATCGTCTGGCATATATTTACCATCGTTATTTCATCTTCTCGAAAATATTTATCAATTTGATTTAACTCTTTCTCTCTGCCTGAAAAGTATTTATTCGGAAGTGCAAGATTATTGATTATACCTAATTTTTTTTTTCGTTTTTTTAATATATCTGGTAATGAATTATTAATCCGCTTAGTTATAGTCTCTTTATATTCCCAACCTAAATTTTTACTGTCATATCCATGAGCCTCAAAGCTCACTCCGTCTTCATTAATCTCGCCGACATAAAAACTTGCCTCTGTTCCTCGCTCCTGCAAAAGGCAACCAGCAGTAATATACGCAACATTATACGAATTATTATATTCTGTATCATGAGCATCCCCGCACAACCAAATAACAGGGATTGCTAAATCATTAATTAAATTTTTTATTTTATTTCGTTCATCTCTCTCAATATCGTCAATAACATTATGTGCAAGTACAATTATAGGCTTATCTGGATTTATGTCTTTTGCCTGTCGAAAAGCATTTGCAATATATTGACGACCTACATATAATTTTCCCCGTTCTTCATCGCGTCCACTTGCAATTGCAGTATTGATGTATATTATACTGCAATCTTCAAGTACTTTCACCGGACACACTTCCCCCTCTACCAAATTATTCCATACATCATTTTTTAACTGATCTGCACACAATTGAAAAAAGGAGAAACGAGACAACAATATATTTAACGCTGTCCGCCCATCTTTCATTATCTCTTTAAAGTTTGCTTTATGTGGATCGTATTCTTCATATATCTCGTCGAGTAATTCAACATTGCCCCTTGACAAATCATGATTTCCCTGCACAATATGTATGTGTTTGTATATGTTCTCTTTGTTCTCTTTGTCCTCTATTACACTAGATGCAATGGATAACAAAAAGTCACACGCATTTTGAGCAACGACCTCTTCCTGTTGACTTTGTTGATTACGTGCATGCCGAAAATCACCCGTAAAAAAAAGTTCATCTACAATTATATTTTTTTCTTTAAGATACGGTATAAATTGTTTTCGAAGATTTACCGTATCTTCACCATCATTTACAGGATCAAAATGGATATCTGATAAATGTAAAAACTTCATAATTTCCCCTCCAATAAAAACAAAAAATTATATCATTTTTTCTCTTTTTAACTATGATATGTGCCACCCGCAAACAAGCCAAGCACTTTTATCTATTGCTTAATTTTACCCAAAGAGTGATTTCTCATATTTGCCATGTCTAATACCGCACTACTCATTAAAATAATATCATTTTTCTATCAAATCCGCAATTAATACTCCCAACATCGTGTGAATCTCACCTCTAAAAAACACCCCACAGCTACCGAAGCAGCCATGAGGTGCAAATCATTCTATCAATCCTATCCGATCAGCTACATCATAAGCAGCATGCCTGTCACACACAGGCACACCGCCATCGTTATATATTCCTCTTTTGTTATGGATTGTTTCTCTCTTGTAGCTACTCCAATACAAATCATCTCAGCACATACCATTCTTCACCAAATTCTTCATAAATTTGAGCCGCAGATGGATCATCAAGTCTCTCTGTAATACCTGTTTCTGATTCAAGGAAAACAAACTCTTCATTGTCATCTATAACCCGAATTCCATATAATTGCTTTAACGGATAATCCATGATAGTTGTCCCTTCCGTTTTACGCTCTGAATCAATATTAACATGATACAAATATTCCGTACAATTTTTCAGAGTTGTATCATTCCAAAAATCCACCGTTTCAAATTCATCATAATGTTCCAAAAGGTAGGTATATTCCTTTTCAATCGATTCGAACGGTGCCTGTTCATACAATCCGTAAATATGCTTTTTCCCTTTTGTGTCAATAAAATATCCTTCGACATATGGCTCAGCATAAGAAGATACCGACATGATAAATACTATTTTCTGTTTCTCCAAAAGATTATCAACATCATACTCAACACTAGACTTATTTGATTCATTCACATCATTTTTTTCTCCATGATTGTTATTATCACATCCTGAAACACTAAAAAGCACAACCACCATTATTACTATAAATAGTTTCTTTTTCACTCAAAACACCCTCCCAGCATAATGCAATCCACTACTTAGTTAGTCTATTCTTAACCTAATCGGCCTGAACAGAATTACTCACACTATTTATTGGTGCTATTCTTCTTGTTTTTGAATCATATTTAAATACAGTCCAATATCTGCCAGTTCCTAAAAGCGGAACGGAAAATACATATGCAGGTTCATTACTATTTCCATTAAAAACTTTTACTGTAGCACCAGATGCTTTTATATCCGGATTTCCAGACCAATTGTAAACATAAAATACATATTCCCCTTCTATCGGATTATATATTGTTGTCGTTTCAGGTCCATAACTGTTTGTATCATCAAGGTCTAGATCTGCTATCATCTTATTATCCTCCGAATACGATTCGCTACTGAACCAAATATGAAATGTACTACCACTTGATGTAGGACCAATTAAATGTGAGTCAAGATCTCGTGGAGTAGCCCCCCATTCCAATACAATTCTTACTTGTTTCATATCCAGTGTTGTTGATACTGTGGCATTCTGGTTTGCTATCGTTACTCCTCCTATTACTTTTATATTAAAGTACGTTGAATAATATTTTTTCTGTCCTGCATCCAATGTTCGTTTATCCACAACCTCAATACAATAATGTCCTGTGTCCAGTTTTAACTCATATTTACCTAGATTATCAGTGTTAGTCTGGCAAACTATATATCCAGTTTTTGTATTCATTCCCTTGCGAACATTTAATGTTAATTCTTCAACTCCAGAACCTGTAACAGAATCCTTTATTATTCCTGTTGCAATACCTTCTCCCATATATTTTTGTGGAATTAACTCTATTGTACTGCAATAATTTGTCATTTTGGCTGCTGTAAGTGTAATGATTTGTTCAGCGGACCAGTATCCTGTTTTTGAAACGTTCAATGTATATGTACCCGGATACAAATCATAAAACTTAAACGTTCCATCATTAACAGAAATTGTTGAAATTGGAGCTAATGTACCGCGACGCACCAAAGTAATTGTTGCCCCCATCAGAGGAGTATTATTTCCTGCTGTCATATCAATATCTGCAATTACAACTTTTCCGAACAATACATTTGTTCCTGTTATAACAGTAGCAGTAGGACCATTGATTCCTGCTGTATTAAAAGCAGATTTGATAATTTCAACTTCTTGCCCAGACATTCCCATGGCTTTTGCTGCCCTTAATACATTAACTCTAACATCATCAAAAGAAGCATTTGAATCATAACCATATCTTAAGGATGTATACCATAAGTTTGCAAGTCTCGATTTATCTGAAATCCCGTTACTCCACATTAAGTAACACGGATATGAAACTATGGAATTATTAGTATGTACTCCTCCGCAATCTTTTGTGTTTCCAGATATTGTAAAGTCATAGTAATATAAACCTCCAACACTTGTTGGCATACTTTTGGAATTTGGATTTGACATGACTCGAATAGGAGCTTTATGATTATCTTCTCCATGGTTCCAATCTGGATCATTATCGCCTTCTGCAAAATATCCAAAAATGTCCGCATATCCCTCATTGATTGCACCAGGTGCATTACTATAATTTAACGCCAAATCAGTCTCATTCCTTACAATAGCATGAGTAAACTCATGCCCAACAGTATCTACGCCTCCTTGAGCAGCCACAGTGTAATAATTTCCTGCTTGACCAAATATAATATTGTTCCCAGAAGCTGCTGAATAACTATTGTTTTCACCAAGATTAATACTCATATGAAATTCGCCTCGATTATTATCAAATCCTTTTCGTCCTAAAGTACTATAATAATAATCATAAACCTTTTCCATACTTACGATTGCACTGATTTCTTCAGGGGTCCATGAATTTACATTTTTTACAATACCAGATCCCGGCCATATAGCATGAACAGCACTTCCCTTCAAATCATGATATCTGATATTTCTTGTAAAATCATCTATCGTATATAAATTATTGCCTGTATGTAAAATATCCGAAATCACATTCACTTGGAATGAACGAGAAATTCCAAACACATCTTTACCTGTTTCAACACTAGTCCCTTCATCCTGTGTCAAGAGATTTGTAAATAATATTTCTCCTGTACTTGCATCCACTAACACATTGTACTCTAATATATCCTGTCTACAATTAACATTATAAGCCAAATGAATGTCATTAGCCACATAAACAACAAGACCCTCAAATGCTATAAAACTGTAATCATTTCCTTCAACAACTGCTCTTGCATCTGATTCAGAAATAACATTCTCCAAATTAATATCTATGCCCGTGACAAAAGAACTATGTAATGCAGTTGTAACTCCCGCTAAATCTGTAGACACAACAATATTTGTACCATAAACAGGAACACCATCAACTACCTGATGAAATCTATATGAATAGCCATAATCATCTTTACTTGTTTTTTCCCAAACAAGCTGTTCCATTGGTTCTTCACAACCCATAAGCGACTTTATCTCATACAAAGCTAAAAGAGCCTCTTTCGGCGATTCAACAATAAATTCAGAAAATTGACCATTCAATTCCGTAATATATCCCTCATCATTTAAATATACTTCCAAATTATCCGGATCATCATTATATATATATAGTAGCTCTAAAGAATCCATATCATAAATATAATCTGTGTTATATCCTTCATATATATTTTTTACTACTCGCACCTCAAAATCAATATCCATAGAAAAATCATTACTTTTAATAACAGCTGTCAATCGTACAATATTAGTTTCATCTGAACGTGTTACAATTCCCGTCTCTGAAATGACATCTGGTTTGTCGCTACTCCAAATAACCGTAGCACCTTCGATTTCTGTACAAAGATCCACATTAGATGTTACAGAATTTGCATCATCGCCATCAGCGTATCCAATGTTGATCTTTGAATACGCATTATGTACAATTTCCTTATCGATATTACTATTATCTGTAACTATTTCATCCTGCTTTGAAACATAAGAGTATAATTGAAAACTGCTAGGTTCATCACCCGATGTACCATTACACCCCTTAATTCCAATCGAAACACTTTTACCCGATGATATAATACTATTATGCTGTGCATTTCTAACTACATAATGATTACCTTCATGTTTCTCAATAACTCCATCCCAGATTTCAGTAATTTCTCTGTCAAAATCAAACTCCAATACCCAATCTTCCAGAGCTGTATCTGTATTATTCGTTATAGAAATCGAACCCGTAAATCCTGTGCCCCAATCACTATCAAGTTTATACTGTATTATGTAATCATTTTCAGCAACTTCCTTACTTGTACCAATTAACTCATAGTTCTCAGGAAAGCCCTTGAATGAATGGTCGCCAGATATTCCAAATTCAATACTATTACCAACAGCTATATCCTGATTCCAGCCAACATTCTTAATCACATACTCTGTATCTTCGTTTGATGAGATTTCTGCATTCCAAATATTGGTTATGGAATTATTGTAGTCAAACCCTAAGTACCAGTTCTGAATTGTACTGTCTCCGATATTTTCAATTTTAACCTTTGCATTATATCCCTCATCCCAATTAGATGTCAGGGTAAATATCACTTTATAATTTTCGCCTTCAAATACATTTTCTGTCGTCACCTGATCCCATGTGCTACTATCATCTTCATCTACTGTTACTTTCTCTGTACTTTCTGTTTCTTCAGTACTTTCTACTTTCTCTGTTGTTGGTTCTGCATCATTCCCTAATACAGTTGCTTCTTCTGTAATTGTTTCACTCGTTGTTTCCGCTTCTGTTGAAACCTCTGTAACCGTACTTTCCTGTGCATACACGGATACATTAACCGCACTGAAACACATTGTAACCGCCAACATATATGCCAATACCTTTGTCCAAGTTTTCTTCATACAATTCCCCTTTACTAATAAATTCTCCCTAGAAACAAAAATGCAATAATCGTCAATTCTTGTAACCAAGCCCATAAATATACATATTATTGCTTAGATTTATTCTTTATTCATTCTTCCAAGAAATACAAATCGCAATACACTATCCTCTCATCCCTCTTTTCCTATCTGATTAATTTATATCCCCTATTTTACATTTTATGGTACAAACAACTATACTTCAACATATTTTTATTTTATTAATATATTGTTTTCTCTATAATTGCATATAAAGTATATCGGCTTAACATTTGTGACATTGTGCGGCATCCCTGATCACAAAAAACACACCACAGCCGCCAAAGCAGCCATGAGGTGCAATTCCATCTATCAATCCTATCCAATCAGCTATATCATAAGTAGCATTCCTGTCACACACAGGCATACCGCCATCGTTATATATCCTTCCTTTGTCACAAGCTGTCTGCCCTTATATCCACTTACTTGAAGCTCCACAGGGTTCTTCTTAAAGAAGAATATACACAGTACGATAAAGCCAATGACACCGACAACAAACGCTCCTATCAGGAACCATCCCGGTATCATAATCATGCCCGCATAAGACACCGCTACATTGATTGCATCGAATGTCAGGTGCATTACCATTGAATATACCATATTGCCGGTTGCAATCCTTATAATGGCAAATACACAGCCATAGAAGAATCCGTAAAGGACAGAACCAAGTGAAAAATGAAGCAGTGCGAAAAAAAGACTGCTTATGAACACTGCAGCTTTCGTATCTACATTCATATATGCTCCAAGTATCAACCCACGAAATACATACTCCTTCACAACCGCCGGCACGATAGCAAATGCTATCATGGCAAGCCAGATCGGATATTTTGTTATATCCTCCGAGCTATCCGCACCAGCCGAGGACAGGAACGCTGCAAGTGCTGAAAGCACCAATGCAATCGGTATGCCGCAAACTGAGATACCAACACTCTGCAGGAGTGTTTTCACCTTTGGTCGTTCAAATGGTATCTGAAACTCCGCTTTTCTGCTTCTTGCCATGAATACAGCAAATAGCATCGTCATAAAATATATCGCCATCTGTGCTCCAAGTGTTCCGAAGAACATCACTGTCATTATTCCTACTACCTCAAATATGATACAGAACAGGAAACTTGTGTCTGCCATCCTGATCAGTCTACCGCTGTATGGCTTGTCATACGCTTATTATGATGAAGCGCTGCAACACATTCCACACCATACTTTTCTTTGAATTTATCGGTAAACGATTTTAGCAGTATATTGGGGCTTACCTGCTCATAAAGTGATTCAGGCAGGGTAATAATAAGTTCTCTTGCCTCAATACATTTTCCCTCAACACCGCTTTTCTTAAATTCCTGCTGGCTGCATCGAGCAAGCTCCGTCCAATAGCCTCGGTCAGTTGTTTCATAGACCGCATATAGATGCTCCTGTTTTGCATGGCTTGAGATATAGGTTATTCTTCCCCGGACATTCGACAGCTTTGTCATCTGTATAAATGAATGTCTTGTTGTCAATGTGCTTTCTTCTCCTTTCTCTGATAGCAGGAATGGAGTATGGACAGATAAGATAAGTGATAGTGCTGTAACATCATTGCCGTATTCGGCATAATCAAATGCGGCAGCATTTGTATAAGTCACGCCTGCGTGACTCTGCTCCCTGCAAGGGCGAAATACGCTGAGCATAAACCGTAGGTTTGTGCGAGGGGTGTATTTCGCTCTCAAACGCCGAGGGCTTTGATATCTTGTGATTTGTCAGTCTTCCATTCCGTTAATTGGTTGTTGCATATCAGAAGAAGCACATGTTATAATCCTTTTGCGTGTAGGTATATCATGGCTTCGGTCTGATATATCAGGGGCGGTTTCATTAGAAACCGCCTCTTTTAAGTTATTACTTTTCTTGTGACTGCTTTTACGCTGCTCTTATCTCTTAAGTCTCTGCCTTCGTTGACTTCCATAAACTTTTCAAGCATATCCGTCTTTATGAGAACTTTTCTTCCAACCTTTAGAACCGGAAGTTTTTCCCACTCAACAAGTTTTCTCAGAGTGTTTCTTCCTATTCCTGTATAGTCAGCAGCATCTTCTATAGATAAAGCTATCTTTCTTTCCGTCATTTAATCCTCTCCTTTCAAATTGCATTATGCAATTTATTTTTCTGTCAGTATATCGCGTTTATATTTTGTTGCCAAGCGTTACGAAATTATAAAAGTAATTATAGTGTTGCATATTGCAACTTTGATTTTTATATGATATAGTATGAACATACCGAAAGGAATAACCGAAAAGGAGGCAGACAACATGAAGGATAAGGAACTTCGCCAGATTATCGGCGAGAGGGCTAAAAGCCGCAGAACAGAATTAAACCTTACACAACCTTATGTTGCAGACAAGATGGGAGTCACCGCTTCCACCATACAGCGTTATGAAGCTGGAACAATCGACAATACCAAGAAGATGGTACTTGAAGGACTTTCCGAGGCACTTCATGTATCTGTGGAATGGCTCAAAGGCGAAACTGACAGCTACGAAACAGATATAACAGATAAGAAAGAACTTCTTATAAGAGACTCTATGACTGATATTATTGAAAACCTTCCAACAAACCTTGATAACGCAGACGGAGATTTCGCCAAGAACCTGTTGCTGGCAATATTAAACGAATACAAACTCTTTGCTGATTCATTTACCAATGCCTGCAATAACTTCAAGGGAAATACAGAATATGCAGATGTAGCAGCCAAGATGGGATTTGAATCCACTCAGGAATACAATGAGATAATGTTCCTAAGAGAGATTACACACTCAGTCAATGCATTTAATGATATAGCTGACATCATAAGGACATATTCCAAGAATCCGGGTGTGGCGGCACAGAGACTATCCAATCTCTTAGAAGATAATTCCGACTCGGTATAGAACGACAACCGGAGTTATGATACAATGAGCACGAGCGAGTCAGGCT
>OGYZ01002880.1_pt1 | contig 11137 bp, 8 predicted proteins | sample 1576681 | NCBI WGS metagenome assembly OGYZ01 (sample SAMEA3541480, study PRJEB24748) | human gut metagenome | biome: human gut; feature: human-associated habitat; material: faeces | place: China | collected 2012 | reverse complement strand
CTTGATGGCAAGGGCAGCGGCATCGCTGGTCACATTGGGGCGGCTCTCGTAGATAATGGCGATCACACCCATGGGCACAGCCGTCTTTTCAATGACAAGCCCGTTGGGGCGCTCCACCCGGTTCAGCACCCGGCCCACCGGGTCGGGCAGAGTGGCAACCTCGCGGATGCCCTGCGCCATGGCTTCAATGCGCGGTGCGGTCAGGGCCAGACGGTCCAGCATCACATCGCTGATGTGCCCTTTGGCAGCAGCCATATCCTCGGCATTGGCAGCAAGGATGGCCGCCTGATCGTCTGCGCTGCACAGCGCATCTGCCATGCCCAGCAGGGCCGCATTGCGGGCGGTGTTATCGGCCAGCGCAAGGGCACTTTTGGCGCTGCGGGCGGCTTCCAGAATTTCCTGTGTGGTCATGTGTTCAGTCCTCCTTGCGGGCCGCAAAGCGGGTGCCTGCGGATCTGCCTGCGGCAATGTCGTACAAAAGCTCCGGGTGTGCGCCGTTGGCAATGACCATATCGGCACCGCTGCCGGTCACCATGCGGGCAGCGCGCAGCTTGGTGGCCATGCCGCCGGTGCCAAGGGCCGAACCGGCACCATCGGCCAGAGCCATCACCTCGGGGGTGATCTCCTCTACCAGCGGGATGAGCTTTGCATCCGTGTGGGTGTGGGGATTGGCGGTGTACAGGCCGTCGATGTCACTCAGCAGCACCAACAGGTCAGCCTTGGCGCAGCAGGCCACGATGGCCGCCAGCGTGTCGTTGTCGCCAATAGAGGTGATCTCATCGGTGGCAACGGTGTCGTTTTCGTTGATGATGGGCAGGGCACCCAGCTCCAGCAGGCGGGACAGGGTGTTCTGAAAGTTCACGCGGCGTTCGGTGTGCTCCACGTCCACGCCGGTGAGCAGGATCTGCGCCACGGTGTGATTGTAGGCGTTGAACAGTCGGTCGTAGGTGTACATCAGCTCACACTGGCCCACAGCGGCGCAGGCCTGCTTGGTGGTGGTGTCCTTTGGGCGGGTTGGCAGTGAGAGCTTGCCCACGCCCATGCCAATGGCACCGGAGGACACCAGAATGACCTCATGGCCCTCGTTTTTCAGGTCGCTGAGCACCTTGACCAGCTGTTCCGTGTGGCGGATGTTCAGCCGTCCGGTGGCGTATGCCAGAGTAGAAGTGCCTACTTTTACAACGATGCGCATGATATCCTTAACCCTTTCCCATTTCCTTTGTCTTATTGTACGAGGCGATTACGGCATCCATCACCGCACCGCGCAGGCCGTGCTCTTCCAGCACGCGCACGCCCTGAATGGTGCTGCCGCCGGGGCTGCACACAGCATCCTTGAGTTCGCCGGGATGCTTTCCGCTTTCCAGCACCAGCTTTGCGCTGCCCAGAACCATCTGCGCGGCATATTCCTGCGCTTTGGCGCGGGGCAGGCCGCAGGCCACGCCGCCGTCGGCCAGAGCCTCAATAAACTGGTACACCCATGCCGGGCCGCAGCCGGAAACGCAGCTGGCGGCATCGATCAGACTTTCCGGCACGGCATCCAGACGGCCCGCAGGAGCCATGATCCTGAGGAAGGCTTCTTCTTCCTCAGCGGTGACATTGCTGGAACAGTACTGGATCATACCCTCGCCCACCGAAGCCGGGGTGTTGGGCATGATGCGGATCACAGGAAAGTCCTCACCGGCCATCTCCTGAATACGGGCAATCGAAAGGCCCGCTGCCATGCTGCACAGCACAAAACGGCTGGGGCGCTCGTCAAAGGTGAACTTGAGCGGCTGGAGCAGAGCTTCCATCATCTGGGGCTTTACCGCCAGAAAGATCAGGTCGCAGTCACCGGCCACCTCAGCATTGGTGGCTGTTTTGCAGCCCAGTTCTTTGGCCAGTGCCTGTGCCTTGGCCGCAGTGCGGTTTGCCAGAAAAACTTTCTTAGGGTCAACAGCTTTGCAAACGGCACGGGCGATGGCTCCACCCATGTTGCCGCAGCCCAGAAAACCAATGGTATCCATCATAGTTTGTACCCTCCCTCAAAACGGCACTTCAATCACAGCCGTCTGCTCCCATTCTAAGCGTAGAGGAATATAAAATCAAGGGCCTTTTCCGCTTTTTTGCCGGAAGAAGCCGCTTTTGCAGGCATTGCGCACCGCCGGAAGGGGTTTGGGAGGGCTGAGAAACGGTTCTTGAAACGAGAAACTGCCGGAGTGAAAACGCAGGAAGTCGTTCTTTGTTTACAAAATGGACAGAATCAATGCTTGCAATCGGGACGGCTTTTGCGGTATTATAATGTACGAAGCTGCCAATCGCCGTACGCAGCGGGAAAAATTTCTACGGTTGGGAAAGGAAGGCTTTTGTGTCACAAACAACGAAGCGGGCACTGGAAGCATCGCTGAAAAAGCTGCTGAAGGAAAAGCCCCTCAACAAAATTACGATCAATGATATCACCGAGGACTGCGGCGTGAACCGCATGACCTTCTACTACCACTTCAAGGATATTTACGACCTGGTGGACTGGATCCTGACGGAAGATGCAACCAAGGCGATGGAAGGCTGCCAGAGCTTTGATACATGGACCGAAGCGTTTCTGGACATCCTGCACCAGATCCGGGATAACAAAGCACTGGTGCTGAACGTATACCGCTCTTTGGGCCGTGAACAGGTGGAGCAGTATCTCTACAAGCTTCTGGACCCCATGCTGAAGGAATTTGCAGATCGCGAATGCCGCGATATCACCGTGCAGGACGATGACAAGCAGTTTGTGGTGGATTTTTACAAATATGCGCTGGTGGGCGTGGGGCTGGAATGGATCCGCCGGGACATGAAAACGGATCCTGCCTTGATGGTAGAACGTACGGGACGGATGCTGCAGGGGAATCTGCGCCGCGCGTTATGCCGCCTTGCCAGCAATAAGATCCATCTGGAACAGGACGGTTGAACCGGAAGAACGACAAAATTTTATCATAATCTGCGCCGTGATGGGTTTTCTATCACGGCGCTTTTTCTGTTTATGGCAACTTGTGGGATAGAATGGTAGAGTAATGGCATAGAAATAGAAAAAGAGATTTCCGAAAAATACCGTTTGGAGGAAAAGGATAATGAATACTTCTGTTGAGAGCCTGACTCATAAAATGCAGCGTGCTGCCGTTGGCAAAATGGTGGACGTGGTGCTTTCTCATGCCGATAAAGACCGTCAGAAAACCGTGGGACAGCTGGTGGATGTCGCAAAGCAGTTCTATGGCAGTTCGTTCAGCGCTGAAGCCTACGAACACGCCAGACAGACCCTGACCGACCCCGACAGCAAGTGGTCCAAGCTCATCAACTGTGTGCTGGATCAGACCGACCCCAACGTGGCCCGCACCATGGCGCTGAATCTGGGCTACGAGGCTTTCTTCCGCGGCACCAAGACCATCCGCGAGAACCGCGTGAAGTATCAGTGCAACATCCCCTGGCTGATCCTGTTCGACCCCACTTCCGCCTGCAATATGCACTGCGTGGGCTGCTGGGCCGGTGAATACGGTCACAAGAATAACCTCAGCTTTGAGGATATGGACAAGATCGTTACCGAGGGCAAGGAGCTGGGCGTGTACCTGTACATGCTGACCGGCGGCGAGCCGCTGGTGCGTAAGGCTGATATCCTCAAGCTGGCCGAGAAACACAACGATGTGCAGTTTGCCATCTACACCAACTCCACCCTCATCGATGAGCCCTTCTGCAAAGAGGTGGTGCGTCTGGGCAACATTGCCTTCATGCTGTCCATCGAGGGCACCCCGGAGACCAACGATGCCCGCCGCGGTGAGGGGCACTATGCCGCTGTCATGCATGCTATGGATCTGCTCAAGGAGCACGGCATCGTGTTCGGCACGTCCATCTGCTACACCCGCGATAACATCGAAGCTGTTACCAACGATGAGTTCATGCGTTTCCTGTGCGAGAAGGGTGCACACTTCGGCTTCTACTTCCACTACATGCCCGTGGGCAACGAGGCAGCACCGGAACTGATGCCTACCCCGGAGCAGCGCAAATATATGATCGACCGCATCCGCTATCTGCGCTCGGAAGAGTGCGATATCCCGTTTTACCCCATGGATTTCCAGAACGATGGCGAGTTCGTGGGCGGCTGCATTGCCGGCGGACGCAACTACTTCCACATCAACTCTGCCGGTGACGCAGAGCCGTGCGTGTTCATCCACTACTCCAATGCCAATATCCACGACCAGAGCATTCTGGAAATTCTGCACAGCCCGCTGTTCATGGCTTATCACAACGGCCAGCCCTTCAACAAGAACCATCTGCGTCCCTGCCCGATGCTGGAAAACCCCGAGCTGCTGGAAAAGATGGTGCACGAGACCGGTGCCCACAGCACCGACCTGCAGTCGCCGGAGAGCGTGGAGCACCTGTGCGAGAAGTGCAAGAACTATGCAGCCAACTGGCAGCCCACGGCGGACGAGATCTGGTCCCACACCAAGATCCGCGAGAGCCGCTACGAGAACTACAAGGACTGGAAGCCCTCGCAGCCCATTTGAAAAGTAACGAAGGCAGACATCATAATGCAAACAAAGCCCAGGCGTTCCATTGAAGTGCGCTCCGTCAGGTAGACAGAGAAATAATATAAGTTTTTGTTCGCCGTTTCCACAAGGAGACGGCGAATTTTTTGTGCAAAAGTGATTGTTCTTTCTTGACATAAAAATACCCCCAGAGTACGCAGAGTTTTTGCTTTACTCTGTCTACTCTAGGGGGGGAGCATATCACACTCAGAGAGGGTCTTGCTGTTTCATGAAAGAGTGGTTTTGAAATTTACCAGAACCAGTAGCGCTTTTTCAGCACAACATATGCAATGCCGATCAGAACCACTACAACACCACCGGCAATGAAGAAGGTCCAGTTGATATTGGCAAATTTCAGGTTCTGGTTGGTTAGCAGATAACGGCCTGCAGTATCGGCAGTGATGATGCCGTCGGTGTAGCTGTTCAGATACTGCCACTTGTTGTAGACGGTGTTGTACAGATACAGGCGGGTATAGGTGCTCACATCCAGATCGATGCGCACCGAGCAGGGAAGAGCCTTGCCCTTGTCCAGCTCAAACTCGATGCCCTGATCGGACTCAGTCAGGATGAGCATGGTGTCCAGCTCACTGGTGGTGCTCTTGACACCGCTGCCTGCAATCTGCATGGTGTAGCCATCGCCCACCACGCACAGGGTCTTGCCGGTGGTGCGCAGCGCATTGAGGATATCACCGGTCACGGTAGGCACCTCGGCCTGTGTGAAAACGATCTCGTTGTCCTCACTGTCCTGAATGGCCTGCACAACGGGATCGATCTCGATGGGAGTATCGTTATCCGGTTCGGTGGAGCTGCTGTCCGAAGAATTATCGGAAGAAGATGCAGCCGAACGGTTGACGATGACCGTGACCATGGCGGATGCAGTGCCGTTGGAAACGGTAATGGAAGTAGCGCCGGTGCCCACAGCCGTGATCACGCCGCTGGGGCTGACCGTGGCAATGTTGCTGTTGGCGGACTTATAGGTGAACTTCTGGGAAGCGGAAGAAGGCTTGACACTGGCGGTCAGGGTGCGGGTGGCACCGGGCTTGAGCACAACGTAGGAAGGATTCACCGTGACGACCTGACCGCTGTTGGAAGAACCAGTGCTGGCGGTGCCGGTGCTGGAGTTGGGAATACTCATGACCGTGACATTGGTGGTAGCAGTCACCGAACCGCAGGTAGCGGTAATGGTGGCGGTGCCGGGGGCAATGCCGGTAACACGGCCGAAATTGTTCACCGTGGCGACCTTCTCATTGGAAGAGGTCAGGGCGACGGTGGCATAGTTGGAAGCCGAAGTAGGCCGCACCTGCAGCTGTGCCGAGACCGAGTTGCCAACATAAATGGTGTTGGAGGAAAGGGAAAGGTCCATCTCGGTAACGATCATGGAAGAATCCATGGAGACAACGATGGTGTAGGCACAGATCTGGTTGCCTGCGGCAGCGGTGATGCGGGTGGTGCCTACGCCCACAGCCTGCACGACACCGGAGTTGCTCACGGTCAGAATGGAAGTATCGTCCGAGATAAAGACAACCGAGTCGGTAGAGTTGCGCGGACGCACCACAGGAGACAGCTGCTGAGAGGAACCCAGCAGCATGTTGGCGGTATAGCTGCCGGCCTCAATGCTTTCGGCAGGCACGTCCTGATCCCAGGGCATGGCAACGCCGCTCAGGGCAAGGCCGGAGACAGGGCTTGCTGCGGCCGCAGACACAGCTGTGCCGCAGGCCAGCAGGCAGAGCGCTGCCGCACAGACGGCCAGTTTTTTTGCGGTTGATTTCATAGTAAGTGTACCTCTTTGGGTGATATAACGGCGGCTGGCAGTCAGCACAGCTCCGGTTTAGCGGAACAGAACGCCCAGGGCTTCCATTGCGTACTCGAAATAGGTGACCTGATCGTACTCCACGCGGGCAGTAACGCTCATGCCGTTGGAAAGATCCACCTTGTCGCCGCTGCGGCTCACCACATAAGTGGCATCGGGCTTAATGGTCATCTTATAGTAGGAAGCGTTGGAGCTGGCCGTCACGTCACTGTCAATGGCCGTTACAGTGCCGGTCAGGGTGCCATAGGAATACTCCGAAAGGCCGGTAATGGCGATCTTGCACGGGTCACCCACATGAAGCAGCGGGCGGTCATTCACGGTGACCATGGCAACGATCTCCAGATCGTCGTTCTCGCTGGCAACAGTGGCCAGCGGGGAGCCTGCGCTCAGCACCATGCCCTCTTTGTAAGGAGTATCCATGTGGATCACACCGGAGGTGGGGGCATAGATGTAGTAATCGTTGGCACCGGTGTTCAAGGCATCGAGCTGAGCCTGAACGTTGTCCACGTTGCTCTGTGCGCTGGTAATGCTCTGGGAGATGGACTGCATGGTGGAGTAGTACAGAGCTTCTACTTCGCTCTGGCTCTGCTCCATCATGGTCTTGATCTGAGCATCGGAGTAACCGGCAGCCTGATAGGCCGTGGCATCAAAGGTCTTCTGGGAGACCTGGCTCTTGTAGGTCTCGTACTGATAGTAGTAGGGCTGATCTTCGGGGTTTGTCTCGCTGAAGTAGTTGGTATCATCCTGCACGCACTGCAGCAGCTTGTTGTACTGGTCCAGCTGGGTCTGGTAGATCTTGAGCTGGCTTTCCAGGTTATCCTGCTGCATGTCGATATCCGTGCTCTTGATGTGGGCCACGAGGTCGCCCTCGTTCACATAGCTGCCCTCCGAAATATACATCTCGGTAATGGAGCCGGAATAACTGGACATGATATAGGTTTTATTGCTGGCCTGAACGGTGCCTGCGTTCTGGCTGACATAAATGCGGTTGGTATGGGTGCTCCACACCACCAGAAACAGCATGAAGATGCCCACCAGAATGACAAAAGCGTAGCCATAAGGTGGCAGCTTTTTTTCCATCATGATGCGGCGGTCCTGCAGATCCGAAAGGTTCTGAACTTTAATCGTCATAATTACTTGGTCTCCATAAAGACATCGACCACGGCATCATCCTCATCCTGATTGACATAGATGGTATAGGAGGTGCCGGTCAGTTTCTGCTCATTCTCAAAAGCGTGGACCTGCAGCTTGTAGGAAGCCAGCTGGCTGTCGGGCATGGGGCCGGTGTAGTGGGCATACAGGCAGTTCTTCACGCGCAGAACAGCATCCATATGGTAGTCCTGCTCCATCTGGCCGATGAACTGGGTAGCCTGCTGCATCATGTACAGGTGCATCTGACGGTCCTCACCAACCACCATGGCCTGCACAATGGGGCCAATGGGCTGTGCGTTGTTGCTCTTGATAAAGTTGTGCATCTGGGTCAGCACCACGGGCAGACTGGCCATCTCTTCCGGATGGATCTCACGGGAGAGCACATTGGTGAGCTTCAGGGTCTTGTTCTCGGCTACTTTGATCTCTTTCATGTTGAATACCTCGGTTCCTTTTCAGATTTACCTCAGAAGAGGCAGTAATAGGCAATCGAGAAAGGGGAGAAAACCGCTGCAGAGAGCAGCTTCCTCTCCGCTCCCGATCGCCTACTACTTATAAAAGTAATAGGGATCTTGCAAATAAAATGTGCCCGGAGGCAAAATGCCTCCGGGCACACCATAGTGAGGCATAGTTACCTGAGCAGGCGGGGCCTGTTCGGGATAACACCATCTACTTCTACTAAACAGAAAGTCTTTCTAGCTCTTTTTTATCTGACACAGCAAAACTATGTCAAATCAAGCTATCCATCATGAATGACTCCCTTTCATATGTAACCGGGTACGCACCCGGCTGCAACACATCAATAGGTGATCGACTCACCGTCGTCATCCTCTTCCACCACGGCCTGCATGACAGACTGCTTGGGCTCTGCCTTTTTGCTGCGGTAGATACCCTGCTGCATGTTCCACAGCTCGTAGTACTTGCCTTCCTTGGCAAGCAGCTCATCGTGCGTGCCGCGTTCCACGATCTTGCCGTGATCCATCACAAGGATCAGATCACAGTCACGAACGGTGGACAGGCGGTGAGCTACGATCAGCATGGAACGATCTGCAAGCTGATCGTAGATCATGTTGAAGATCAGATTTTCCGTAGCAAAGTCCAGATTACTGGTGGATTCATCCAGAATGTAGAGGTTGGAATCTTTCAGGAAAGCGCGTGCCAGCGCAATGCGCTGCTTTTCACCGCCGGACAGGCCGTTGCCCGCTTCCTCCAGATAGGTGTTATACTGCAAGGGCAGATGACGGATAAAGTCGTGAGCATCTGCCTTCTTGGCAGCTTCCTTAACTTCGTCCATCGTAGCGTCCATACGGGAAACGCGGATGTTATCATAAATGGTCTTGCTGAACAGCTCAACGTTCTGCGGCACATAAGAAATTGCGCGGCGGACAGAATCATTGGTGTATTCAGCCAGATTCACACCGTTCAAGTCGATCTCGCCATCTTCCGGCTCATAATACTTGAGCAGAAGCTTGGTGATCGTGGATTTGCCGCTGCCGCTGCTGCCCACCAGCGCGACCTTTTTACCGGCCGGAATGGTAAAGCTGATGTGATCCAGTGCAGGGGCACGGTTGCCATAACGGAAAGTGACATCCTTGAACTCGATATCGCCCTCCACCTTGTCCAGATCGGTGCGGTCTTCGTCGCCGACCGTCTCGGAGGGATAATCCATGATCTCGCCCAGACGCTTCATGGAAATGCTGGCCTCCTGAATCTGCATCTGCAGACCGATCAGGTTGCTCAGCGGGGAAGTAAAGTAAGAGGACAGCGTGCTGAAGGCCATGAATCCGCCCAGTGTCATCTCCCCCTTCAGAACCTGACTGATACCCACATAGGTGGTCAGCATGCTGAAACCGGTGGAAATGAAGGAGGAAATCAGGCCCTGCGTGGTGCTGATCTTGCTGGAACGCAGGCTGATCTTCAGGCTCTTGATGTACTCACGCTCGAGGTTCCCCATTTCGGTATCCTCGTTGGCGTTGCACTTGACCGTCTCAATGCCGCGCAGGCTTTCGATCATCTGGCTGTTCAGTGCAGCGGACTGCACCATGGTCTCTTCGTTGATCTTTTTGTAAGGCTGCTTGTAGATCAGCACCAGCAGAATGCTGACCAGAGCCATGAACAGCGAGATCGAGAAGAGCATCGCATTCATGCGGAACAGGATGATACCGGTGATAATGGCCATCGAGATATCCATGATCAGGCTCAGCGCAATGCTGGTAAAGATGGATTTGATGGTGTTTGCATCCGAATAACGGGTGGTGATATCACCAGTCTTGCGGGTGGCAAAGAACTTCATGGGCAGACGGAAGATATGCCCGAAGTAACCCAGCATCAGCGGAATATCGATCTTGATGGATAGGTGGATCAGAACCCACTGCCGGACAAAGCCCACCAGCGTATTGGTGATGCTGACCATGCTGAACACAAGGATCAGCGTGACCAGCAGATTGTCTAGGCCATATGGCAAGACCTCGTCCATCAGGATCTTGTTGAACATGGAGGAGGCAATGCCCAGGATCGTAACGATCAGAGAACTCAGGATCGCATAGGCAAAGAGCTTTTTCTGGGGTAGCAACAGGTCGACGTAACGCTTGAACATGCCGCCCTTTTCGATCTTACCGCCCTTGAACTCCGAGGTGGGGTTCATCAGCAGCAGAACACCGGTAAAGTTCTTGTAAAACTCATCCAGAGAGATCTTTTTCAGCTCACTGCCGGGGTCGCCGATCACGACATAATCCTTGCACTTGTGTTTTTTGCCGTTCTTCTCATCTTCCTTGGCGGCTTCGGCTTCTTTCAGCATGTGCCGACGACGCTCACCGTCATCTTTGATGGTGGTCTTTTTAAAGACGACCACAAAGTGGGCCAGACCCTGATCGGTGATGACCTGCGCAATGCAGGGCAGCGAGAAATCGCTGAGGAAATTTTCACGGTCTACGCGAACCGCTGCAGTGGTGAAACCCAACTCATTAGCGGCTTTCTGCAAACCAACAAGGTTCGTGCCTTTCAGGTCGGTACCCATCATATCGCGCAGGCGGGTGATGGTAACTTCCTTTTTGTAATGGAGGCACACCATTGCGAGGCAGGCAGCCGCACAGTCAGTAGTGTCGTGCTGCCGGACATAGGTATAACGCATAGATGCTTCCTTTGATCATATACAAATTTATTCAAACAGCGGCAGGCGTTTTGAAGAAGCGGCCTGCCGCAGATCTGACAACGTGAAAAGAGCCGGAGCCTGAAACAACAGCACAGAGACCGGTGCTTTGTCCTGTCCTGCGGAGAACCATGACAAAACACCGGTCGGCTGCTATCAAAAGAAGGGAGCACCTACCCTTTGATCTGTGTGCCGGACTTTGGAAAAACAGATACAAATTCCCAAAGCTTATAAGCAGTATACCACAATGTGACATCTTCTTCAAGTAGTCAAATTTTAAGAAATCATTATGCTTGATGCTTTTTTCGCATGAATGCTGTGTTTTTGGGACAGAGAAGCCCAAAAACAGAGGAGAAACACGACTGCATGGCTGTACAGAAAAAGGGTGTAGTATGGGACAAACAAAAAAGGCAATGTTCTATGGAACATTGCCTTTTCTTCTGGCGCCTCTTGCCTGACTCGAACAGGCGACACCCTGATTAACAGTCAGGTGCT
>OGYZ01002869.1_pt1 | contig 11169 bp, 8 predicted proteins | sample 1576681 | NCBI WGS metagenome assembly OGYZ01 (sample SAMEA3541480, study PRJEB24748) | human gut metagenome | biome: human gut; feature: human-associated habitat; material: faeces | place: China | collected 2012 | reverse complement strand
AGATGGGCAACAGCGAGGTGGGCCACACCAACATCGGCGGCGGCCGCGTGGTGTTTCAGGATCTGCCCCGCATCAGCCGCGCCATCGAGGATGGCAGCTTTTTCCAGAACGAGGCCTACAACAAGGCCATGGACGACTGCCTGAAAAACGGTACCGCCCTGCATCTGTACGGCCTGCTGTCCAACGGCGGCGTACACTCCCATATCGACCACCTGTACGCGCTGATGCGGATGGCCAAGGACAAGGGCCTCCAGCGCGTGTATCTCCACTGCTTCCTGGACGGGCGCGATGTGTCCCCCACCAGCGGCAAGGGCTTCGTCCAGGCGCTGGCGGACAAGTGCGCGGAGCTGGGCGTGGGCAAGATCGCCACGGTCATGGGCCGCTACTACGCCATGGACCGCGACAAGCGCTGGGAGCGAGTGCAGATGGCCTACGACGCCATGGTATACGGCGAGGGAAACCACAACCCCGATCCCGTAGACGCCGTGGCACAGAGCTACGCCGCCAACGTCACCGATGAGTTCATGGAGCCGGTGGTGTGCGACAGCGAGGGCACCATCAGCGACAACGACAGCGTCATCTTCTTCAACTACCGCCCCGACCGCGCCCGTGAGATCACCCGCGCCATCGTGGACCCTGACTTCGACGGGTTCCAGCGGGAATTCTTCCCCACCACCTACGTGTGCAACACGGAGTACGACGCTACCATGCCCAACGTGCTGGTGGCGTGGCCCCGTATCGCCGTGAAGAACGGGCTGGGCGAGTATCTCAGCAGTCTGGGGCTGACCCAGCTGCGCATCGCCGAGACCGAGAAGTACGCCCATGTGACGTTCTTTTTCAACGGCGGCGTGGAGAAGCAGTACCCCGGCGAGGACCGTGTGCTGGTGGCCTCCCCCAAGGTAGCCACCTACGATCTCCAGCCGGAGATGAGCGCTGTGGAGGTGTGCGACAAGTGCGTGGAGCGCATCGAGTCCGGCGCGTATGACGTCATCATCCTGAACTTTGCCAACTGTGACATGGTGGGCCACACCGGCGTACTGGAGGCCGCCGTCAAGGCGGTGGAGACCGTGGACACCTGCGTGGGCCGCGTGGTGGAGGCCACCCTGAAGATGGGCGGCATCGCCATGGTCACGGCTGACCACGGCAACGCCGAGGACATGAAGCAGCCCGACGGCAGCCCCATGACCTCCCACACCACCAATCTGGTGCCCTTCATCCTCTGCGGCGCCGGTACGGAGCTGCGCACCGGCCGTCTGGCCGACATCGCCCCCACCATCCTGGATGTAATGGGGCTGGCCTGCCCGCCGGAGATGGACGGCAAGACGCTGATCGTCAAGTAACCAACATCGTCATGTACGGCAGGTCCCGAAGCCATGCTTCGGGACCTGTTTATAAGGAGACATATCCATGAACATTACAGTCATCGGCTGCGGGCGGTGGGGCTCCCTCATCACGTGGTATCTGGATCACATCGGCCACCGCGTCACCCTGTACGGCCGCGCGGCATCGCCCCGCATGCAGGCGTTTCTCACCACGCGGCAGAACGACCTGCTGACGCTGCCGGAGTCCGTGGCGCTGTCCACGGCGCTGGACGCGGCGCTGGAGAGCGCGGAGACGGTCATCATCTCCATCGGCTCCCAGAGCCTGCGGAGCCTGCTGGGACAGTCGGAATTGCAGGCACTGAGGAGCCGCACGGTGGTCTTATGCATGAAGGGTCTGGAGATGGGGACCGGCGCTCGGCTCAGTCAGATCGCGGCGGAGCTGCTGCACCCGTCCAACACCGTGGCCGTGTGGCTGGGGCCGGGCCACGTGCAGGAGTTCTACCGCGGCATCCCCAACTGCATGGTCATCGACAGTGAAAACGAGGACGTGAAGCACCGGCTGGTGCAGGCGTTTTCCAGCGACCTCATCCGCTTTTATTACGGCGGGGATATGATCGGCAATGAGGTGGGCGCCGCCGCCAAGAACGTGGTGGGTATCGCCGCCGGCTTTCTGGATGGCTTCGAGATGTCCAGTCTCAAGGGTGCTCTCATGAGCCGCGGCACCCGCGAGGTGGCCCGTCTCATCAAGGCCATGGGCGGCAGCGAGCTGTCGGCCTACGGTCTGTGCCACCTGGGGGACTACGAGGCCACGGTGTTCTCACCGTACAGCCACAACCGGCAGTTCGGCGAGTCCTTCGTCCGCGGGCAGGATTACCACCAGCTGGCGGAGGGGTATTACACCGTGAAGGCCCTGATGCTGCTGGGACAGCGGTACGGTGTGGAGCTGCCCATCTGCAAGGCGGTACACGACATTCTCTATGAGCAAGCGGTACCCAGAGATGTGCTGGCCGGTCTGCTGCGGCGGGGCCTGACGGAGGAATTCTACGACTGACACAGCCGCGCCGGAAAAAAAGTGCATAAAAAAGTCTCTGTCTGGTCACAATGCAGGCAGAGACTTTTTTATCACGGCGGGCCGCAGGCCGGAAACAGGCGGCGGTGGGTGCGTCCCACCCGAAAGGCGCGTATGAGCAGATTCGACAACTCCAAGATCAAGGCCATGTTCGGCGGCAAGGGCTTTTACATAGCCCTTGCTCTGTGCCTGCTGGCCGCCGGAACGATTGGCTATATCACCCTGTTTTCCGCCGACTCCCCCGCAAAGGAGCCGGACCCCGTCATTGAGATCAAGCCCACTCCCGTCACCCCCGTGCCTGCGGCGCCCACCAAGCCGGTGATCCAGTCGGAGCCCGTTGAGGTACCGGTGCAGGAGGCGGAGACGGTCATCGAGGAGCCGGTGGAGCTGCTGCCGGAGGTCATCTCCCCGCTGGACGGCACCACCGTGACGGTATTCAGCATGACGGAGCTGCTGTATGACCAGACCATGGCGGACTGGCGCACCCACAACGGCATCGATGTGCAGGCCGAGGAGGGCGCGGCCGTCAAGACCGCGGCGGATGGCACGGTGCTGTCCGTCACCAGCGATGAGCTGATGGGCACCACCGTGGTCATCCAGCACAGCGGCGGCTACACCACCCAGTACAGCAGTCTGCAATCGGACGTGCCGGTGGCGGAGGGGCAGCCCGTCCGCGCCGGTGACATCATCGGCCGCGTGGGCTCCACCAGCGCGGTGGAAAGTGAGATGGGCCCCCACCTCCACTTCTCCGTCAGCCAGGACGGCAGCGTCATCGACCCCCACGCCTATATCGAGGACTGAGGAAAAAGCCATCCCCCTGCGGTGCAGGGGGATGGCTTTTTCAGCTTATCGGATCAGGGCTTCTCCGCCCGCGCTCCCTGAACATGGCGGTAGATGAGGCGGAACACCGTGGATACCAGCAGGATGCCCACCGCCAGAGAACCGGCGATGCCCACCGTCTCCAGTCCCTTGGCCACGGCGTCCATACGATTGCCCTCCAGCCCCAGGCTCATGGTGTAGTACACGCCGGCGCCGGGCAGCAGGGGCAGTATGGCGATGACCAGATAGGGCATGGCGGGACACTTGCGGACCCGGGCCATCACCTCGGCATACGCCGCCGCGAACAGGGATGCGAACAGGTTGGCGGCGTACACATCGCAGCCCAGCGCGCCGCCCAGCAGGTACAGCATCCACGTCACCACGCCGCCGATGATGCACAAGACACTGCCGCGGCCGTGGACGTTGAACAGGATGCAGAAGCCCAGACAGCCCACGAACACGGCCACAGCCTGTGCCAGCGGGTGCCACGTCACCGTGGCGGAGCCGGTGACACCGTAGACCCCTGATGTCAGGTGCCACGCGGCAGCGGTGCCCAACGCGATGGCCAGCGCCGTGAACACCACCTGCACCAGCCGGAAGATGCCGGAGTTGGTGTCGCCGTAGATGATGTCCCGCATGGCGTTGGTGATGGGCAGGCCCGGGACCAGCATCATCAGCGTGCCGATGATGGCGGCGTCCGGGCTGTCCATCAGCCCCAGTCCCGCGGCGATATAGGCCGGAAGCGCCATGCAGCAGGCGGCCAGCAGGGTACTGAAAAACGGGTTGGCCTCCTGCTTGTCCATAAAGCGGGTAACAAGGCCGATGATAAGGCCCATGAGTCCCGCCCACAGGCAGTCCAGCAGCGTGCCGCCGAACACCAGACAGAAGCCCAGGCCCACCAGAACGCCGCCCAGATAGATCACGCCGGTGCGGTAGGTACGGCAGGCGGCCAGCGTCTCGTGAAGCCATGTCATGGCCTCGTCCACCTCCGGACGCTCCGTGCAGATGCGGCGGCTCAGGGCGTTGAGCTTCTCCATGGTCTCCAGATCGTTGCCGTGGAAGTCGATACGTTTCATGAGCATCAGGGGCTTGCCGTTGGCCGCCTCCAGACTGACAGAGATGCTGTTGGGGATGGCGAACACCTCACACTCCACACCATAGGCCCGCAGGATGCGGTGGACGGTGTCCTCCACGCGGAACGTCTCCGCGCCGGACATGGCCAGATGATATCCCATGGTGACCGCCAGATCGGTCAGCAGATAATAGTCCATACAAACAGATCTCCTGTATCAGTTTGCCGGATGCGGCCTTCGCTGCATCCGGCAAACTGACAGTATAGGCGCTTCGCGGGCAAATGTCAACCGTTCATTTGGGTCACAGTCCCCAAAAACAGCGGCAGGTTGGCATGGGTATCCACGATCATGTACACGAAGGGACGATCCAGCACCACGCGGTACACCTGCGGCGGCTCAGCGCTGGCAGTATCGGTGACAACGGCGGTGACGGCGGCGGCTTTGGTGCCGTTCTCGTCCAGGGACAGGTACGTCTTGTGCAGCACGCCGCTGACGTACAGCTGGTCATTGGGTGCGCCGCCCATGGCCCGCAGGTCGGCGCGGGAGGCATCGAAGGCGTCGGTGACGCCCATGGCCTTCAGCGCATCGTTCAGCTCCAGCGAGGAGGACGCCGTGAAGCGGGGGATGGCGGCCTCCACCGTGCCGTAACGGTGTTCGTTGAGCAGGGCGTGGAGCTTACCGCCGGTGAGTCCGGCCACATAGTCCGCTATGGAGACACCCTCACTGGGCAGCAGGGCCACGAAGGCGTAGCGCCCGCCGTCGTAGTACTTCATGAAGCCGGTGGTGTTGTCGTCGGACAGGTAAACGCTCTCCTTGGACCACAGCAGGTCCGCCGTCTGGCGGACGCCATCGGCGGCGGTGAAGGTAGCGTCCTGCTCAATGTCGGACTTCTCGTAGGGCTCCTGCCACTTGGCGTCGAAGCAGACGGCGTTCACCAGATACAGCATGGTGCGGTCCGTGGGCGGCTGATTCAGCAGGCTGGAAATCATGCCGTCGGTCTTGTTGTCCACCCAGCGGTTCAGATCCGTCACCAGAGAGTCGTCGAAGGCGGAGCGGTAGGCCTCCGCGCCGTAGTAGTTGGCGCAGGTATCCAGAAAAGCATCGTCCACGCGGAAGATGTCCCGCAGCCACAGGGAGTTGGCCAGCGACAGCTTACACTTTTTGGTGTTCTCCGGCAGGCTCATACGGTAGGTGTAGAGGTAGTCGTTGAGGGCGGTCAGGTCCATGCCCATGACCTGCTCCAGCTGGGTCAGGGTGTCGCCGGAGGCGCCGTTGGCGGTCATGCCCAGGGCATACAGCACCGATACCGGTGAGAGCAGCACACCCTCCGGCTCGGCCGTCTGCCGCAGCAGGGCGGCGGCAAAGTCCATGACGGCGGTGCTGTCGCCCGTCAGGTCGGTGTGGGTATCGATGGTGCGGACGGTGATGCCCTCCGTCAGGCTTTGGGCCTTCAGCTTACCGCCGCAGCCGAACAGCGGCAGCGCCATACAAACGGCCAGCGCCAGCGCGGCCATACGCTTTCCCATGGGATCAGCTCCTTTCCATGTTCTCTATCCCTTAGACGGGGCGGAGTGGGAAAAGGTTTCCCTCCGCGCAAAATAAATGCACCGGCAGGGACAACTGCCGGTGCGGTTCTGTCATTTTTGCAGCTTTTTCAGAGCGCTGCGGGCGGCGGACTGCTCCGCCTCTTTCTTGCTGCGGCCCTCGCCGGCGCCGATGGGCTCGCCGTTCAGCGTAACGCGGAAGGCGAACAGGCGGGCGTGGTCGGGACCGGCGGAGCCGGTCATCTCGTAGCGCAGAGTCTGGTCGGGCTTGCGCTGTACCAGCTCCTGCAGCTCCGTCTTATAGTCGCGGCGGCGCTCCTCCACCTGCTCCTCCTGCTCCTTGTCCAGCAGGACGCGGTGGATGAGGTCACGGGCGGCATCTACCCCACCGTCCAGATAGACGGCGGCAAACACGGACTCCGTGGCGTCTGCCAGAATGGACGGGCGCTGACGTCCGCCGCCCAGCTCCTCACCGTGGCCCAGCTTCAGGTACTGGCCCAGCTCCAGATACTGAGCCACCTCGTGCAGGCTCTCCTCGCACACCAGTGCGGCGCGGATGCGGGTCAGATCGCCCTCCGGCAGGTCGGGGTGCTTGGCGTACAGGTACTCCGCCGTCACGAAGCCCAGCACCGCATCGCCCAGAAACTCCAGACGCTCGTTGCTGGTGATGCCGCCGGCGCGGTGCTCGTTGGCGTAGGAGCTGTGGTACAGGGCGTTTTCCAGCAGCGCGGGGCGGCGGAAGGTATAGCCCAGCTTTGTCTCCAATGCCTGCATAGGTAACTCTCCTTTCCAAAAAGACGACCCCGCACAGGCGGGGTCGGGTCTCGTCTTTTCTATGTCAGATCAACCGAGCTTTCCGTTGAGATAGCGGACGCAGTCGCCGACGGTCTTGAGAGACGTCAGGTCCTCCTCATCGATCTCGCCGATGTCGAATTCTTCCTCCATGGCCATGACCAACTCGACCAGGTCCACGGAATCGGCACCCAGATCGTCCACGAAAGAACTCTCCATGCTGATCTCATCGGCGTCAATGGCAAACTGCTCAGCGATGAGGTCCTGCATCGTTTTGAAGATCTCCTCCATTGTCACGGGGTATTCCTCCTTCTTTTTTTCTTCGAATAGAATACGGCAATCCTCTGGGACTGTCAATACCCTTTTTTCCTTTTTTATTCGGACATCAGCTGCATCTTGTCTATGTTCTTCTGAATATCCTCCACAATGCCGCTGCGGGCCACCTGAATGGCCTGTCCGACGGCGTTCTCGATGGCCTCGGCATTGGACGCGCCGTGGGCCTTGATGACGGGCTTTGAGATGCCGATGAAGGCGGTGCCGCCCACCTTGTTGGGGTCCAGTCTATCCTTGAAGGCGTTGAGCCCGGGCATCACCAGCAGCGCCGCCAGCTTTGTCAGCAGGTTCTTCTTGAACATGGTCTTCAGCGCGGAGCCGGCAAAGGAGCCCACTCCCTCGATGCTCTTGAGCATGATGTTGCCGGAGAAGCCGTCGGTGACGATGACGTCGCAGCCGCCCTTGATGGCCTCCTTGGCCTCGATGTTGCCGATGAAGTGCAGGTCGCCCCGCTCGCCGGCCTGACGCAGCAGGGCCAGCGTCTGCTTCTGGAGGTCGGTACCCTTGCTGTCCTCCGTGCCGATGTTGAGAAGCGCCACCCGGGGCCTGTCCACGCCCAGCACACGCTGGGCATAGAAATTGCCCAGATAGGCGAACTGCACCAGATACTCCGGCGTACACTCGGCGTTGGCGCCGCAGTCGATGAGGACGGCGCTGCCGGTGGCGGTGGGGATCACGGGGGCCATGGCGGCGCGGCGGATGCCGTGGATGCGCTTGGTGATGAGGGTGGCGCCGGTGAGCAGCGCGCCGGTGGAGCCGGCGGACACCATGGCGTCGCCGCCGCCGTTTTTCAGCAGCGTCAGGCCCACGCCCATGGACGTGTCCTTTTTCCGGCGGAATACGGTGGCCGGGTCGTCGCACATCTCCACCGTCTCCGTTGTGGGGATGATAGCCGTGCCGTCCGGCAGGGCCGTCAGGCCGCATGCCCTGACAGCGTCCAGAATGGCGGCCTCGTCGCCGGTGAACACGATGGCCGCGCCGAAGCGCTTCTGCGCCTGCAGCGCGCCCTTGACGATCTCCAGCGGGGCGTTGTCGCCGCCCATGGCGTCTACAATGATCTTCATGTGTACAGTACCTCCTGCTCGATGGTCTGGCTCAGGATGTCCAGAGAGCGCCGGCTCAACTCCGCGTTCTTGTTGCGCTTGCCCTTGACGCGGTGGTCCAGCGGCGGGATGATGCCGAAGTTGATGTTCATGGGCTGGAAGTCACCCACGGAGCCGTTGCTGACGTAGAGGCCCAGCGCACCGATGGCCGTCTCCGCGGGGAAGTCGATGGGAGCCTGTCCGTTGAGACGGCGGGCCAGCTCCACACCCGCCAGAAAACCGCTGGCGCAGGATTCCACATAGCCCTCCACGCCGGTCATCTGCCCGGCAAAGACGATGCGGGGGTCGGACTTCAGCCGGTAGTAGCGGTCCAGCAGGCGGGGGGAATCCAGATAGGTGTTGCGGTGCATCACGCCGTAGCGCAGGAACTGGGCGTCGCGGAGCGCGGGGATCATGGTGAATACCCGCCGCTGCTCCGGCCATTTCAGATGGGTCTGGAAGCCCACCAGATTGTAGATGCTGCCATCGGCGTTGTCACGGCGCAGCTGCACCACGGCGTAGGGTTCCTTCCCGGTCTTGGGGTCGATGAGCCCCCGGGGCTTCAGGGGGCCGAAGCGCAGGGTGTCCTCGCCCCGCCGCGCCATGACCTCCACGGGCATACAGCCCTCGAACACGTTCTTATCCTCGAAGCCGTGGACCTCCGCCTCCTGCGCGGTGGCCAGAGCCTGCCAGAAGGCCAGATACTCCTCTCTGGTCATGGGGCAGTTGATGTAGTCCGGCGTGCCCTTGTCGTAGCGGCTGGCGAAATAGGCGCTGTTCATGTCCACGCTGTCGTAGGACACCAGCGGCGCGGCGGCGTCGAAAAAGTTCAGGGTATTGCCGCCGCCCAGTCTGGCGGCGATGGCATCCGCCAGCGGGTCGGAGGTCAGGGGGCCGGAGGCGATGACCACGTCCCCCTCCGGGATGGACGTGACCTCGCCGGGGATCATGATGATATTGGGATGGCTCAGCACGGCCTCGGTGACTTTGCGGGCAAAGCCCTCGCGGTCCACCGCCAGCGCACCGCCGGCAGGCACCGCCGTGGCATCGGCGCAGCGCATGATGAGGCTGTGCAGCCGCCGCAGCTCCTCCTTCAGGAGGCCCACGGCGTTTTCCAGCCCTGCGCCGCGCAGGGAGTTGGAGCAGCAAAGCTCCGCGAAATAATCGGTGACATGGGCGGGGGTCCTTTTCTCCGGCTTCATCTCCCGCAGCGACACAGCCACGCCCCGCTGGGCCAGCTGCCACGCGCACTCGGAGCCGGCCAGTCCCGCGCCGATGACGGTCACATGGTTCATGTTTTACTCCGTTTTCTCCGCAGCCTTCTTTGTGGTCTTTTTGGCGGCGGTGGTCTTAGCCGCCGTTTTTTTTGCGGCGGGCTTCTTCGCGGCAGGCTTTTTGGCCGCCGCAGTCCTGGTGGTCTTGGTGGTCCTGGTGGTCTTGGCCGCTCTCGTGGTCTTGGCCGCCTTGGCAGGCTTCTCGGCGGCCGTCTCGGCGGGCTGAGCGCCTTCCGCCGTCTTCTCAGCGGCGTTTTCGCCGTCCTCGGCGGGCTTGCGGCGGCGATAGCCCCGCTTATCCTCCGGCAGGAAGTTGCTGCACGCGGGATTGGCGCAGAAGGGCTTATTGAAGCCGCGGCCCGCCTTTTTGAACATGGTCTGTCCGCAGACGGGGCAGTCGTCCTTCACCGGCACGTCCCACGTCATAAAGTCGCAGGTGGGGAACTTGTCGCAGCCGTAGTAGGTGTAGCCGTTGCGGCTGGTCTTTTTCAGGATGCGTCCGCCGCACTTGGGGCAGCGGCCGGGCATCTCCACCACCAGCGGCTTGGTGAACTTGCACTCCGGATAGCCGGGGCAGGCCAGAAACCGGCCAAAACGCCCGGACTTGATGACCATGTTGCGGCCGCACAGGTCGCACTTCTCCTCCGTCACCTCGTCGGGCACCTTCAGGTACACGCCCTCCATGTCCTTTTCCACCTTTTCCAGATTCTCATGGAACGGTACGTAGAACTGGCGGATCAGGTCCTTCCACCGGACATCGCCGGACTCCACATCATCCAGCTTTTTCTCCATGCGGGCGGTGAACTTCACGTCCACGATATCGGGGAAGCGCTGGCACATCAGGTCGTTGACCACCTGCCCCAGCGGGGTGATGCGCAGATACTTGCCCTCCTTGATGACGTACTCGCGGTCCAGAATGGTGGACACGGTGGGGGCGTAGGTGGAGGGACGGCCGATGCCGTTTTCCTCCATGGTACGGATGAGGGTGGCGTCGGTGTACCGCGCGGGAGGCTGGGTGAAATGCTGGGACGGTGCAAAGCTCTCCAGCGTCACGGTCTCGCCCTCGGCCAGCTCCGGCAGCGGGGACTCCTTCTCCTCCTTCTCATCGTCGCGGCTCTCCTCGTACACGGCGGTGTAGCCGGCGAACTTCAGGTTGCTGGCGGAGCAGCGGAAGCTGTGGGCGCCCGCGCCGATCTCCACGCTGATGCTGTCGTAGACGGCATTGGCCATCTGGCTGGACAGGAAGCGGCTCCAGATCAGGCGGTACAGCCGGTACTGCTCGCCGGTGAGGTCGCCCTTTACCTGCTCCGGCGTCAGGGACGGATCGGAGGGGCGGATGGCCTCGTGGGCGTCCTGCGCTCCGGCCTTGGTCTTATAGACACGGGGGGATGCGGGGTAATAGCTCTGGCCGTAGCGGGAGCAGATGACATCTCTGGCCTGGGTCTGAGCCTCCGCAGAGATGCGGAGGGAGTCGGTACGCATGTAGGTGATGAGGCCCACAGTGCCCTCGCCGGTGATGTCCACGCCCTCGTACAGCTGCTGGGCGATGGCCATGGTGCGGCGGGGGGTCATGTTCAGCTTGCGGGACGCCTCCTGCTGCAGGCTGGAGGTGGTGAAGGGCGGCGTGGGGCTGCGCTGCTTGTCCGTGCGCTTGACGGTCTTGACGGTAAACGTCTCCTTTTGCAGCTCGGCCACGATGCGCTGGGTGTCGGCCTCGTCCTTGGGCTCGTATTTCTTGCCGTCCACGCCGTAGTAGTGGGCGGTGAAGGGCGCGCCGTCCTTATTCTGCAGGGCGGCGTCCAGCGTCCAGTACTCCTGGCTCGCATGCGTTGGAGCTGACCGACAAGGCAGAGATTTCGGA
>OGYZ01002864.1_pt1 | contig 11188 bp, 8 predicted proteins | sample 1576681 | NCBI WGS metagenome assembly OGYZ01 (sample SAMEA3541480, study PRJEB24748) | human gut metagenome | biome: human gut; feature: human-associated habitat; material: faeces | place: China | collected 2012 | reverse complement strand
ATAGAAAAAAAAGAGAAAAAAGATAGAGATGCCGATAAATAAGATTACTTTTGCGCATTAAATACAGATTTCAATAAGAACGATGAATATTACAAAATTTCTGAACAAAGTATACTTCGCCCCCCGCCTGAAAGAAATCGAACGATACACCGACCATGCAAGCGAACTGCAGGCAGGCGTCATGCACCGCCTGATACGTATGGCCGCCAATACGGAATGGGGCAAGAAATACGATTACGCTTCCATCCGTACTTATGAAGATTTCAAGAAACGTCTTCCCATACAAACCTACGAAGAGATCAAGCCTTACGTAGCCCGTCTGCGGGCCGGCGAGCAGAACCTGCTATGGCCCTCGGAAATACGCTGGTTTGCCAAGTCTTCGGGAACAACCAATGATAAAAGCAAATTCCTGCCGGTCAGCAAAGAGTCCCTGCAGGACACCCACTATCAGGGCGGCAAAGACGCCGTCGCCATCTATCTGGGGCAGAACCCGGAAAGCCGCTTCTTCTCAGGGAAAGGCCTCATTCTCGGCGGCAGCCACAGCCCGAACCTGAATTCCAACCACAGTCTGGTGGGCGATTTATCCGCCATACTGATACAGAATGTACACCCGCTGGTGAATTACATCCGCGTGCCGAGCAAGAAGATCGCCCTGATGAGTGATTTTGAGTCCAAGATGGAAGCAATAGCCAACAGCACGCTCCACACCAATGTCACCAACCTCTCGGGAGTGCCCTCCTGGATGCTGGTGCTCATCAAACACATACTGGAGAAAACCGGCAAGCAGTCGCTGGAAGAAGTATGGCCCAATCTGGAAGTATTCTTCCATGGCGGAGTAGCTTTCACTCCTTACCGGGAGCAATATAAGCAAATCATCAAAAGTTCCAAGATGCATTATGTGGAAACGTACAATGCATCCGAAGGCTATTTCGGCACGCAAAACGACCCGAACGACCCTGCCATGCTGCTGATGATTGACTACGGCATCTTCTATGAATTCATTCCTCTGGAAGATGTCGGCAAGGAGAATCCACGCATCTGTTGTCTGGAAGAGGTAGAGCTGAACAAGAACTACGCAATGGTCATCTCCACTTCCGCCGGACTATGGCGTTATATGATCGGGGACACAGTGAAGTTCACCGGCAACCGCCCCTACAAATTTGTCATTACCGGCCGCACGAAGCACTTCATCAACGCTTTTGGCGAAGAGCTGATTGTGGAGAATGCCGAGAAAGGCCTGAACAAAGCCTGTGCAGCCACCGGAGCGCAGATCATAGACTATTCCGCGGCTCCTGTCTTTATGGACGAGCACGCCAAATGCCGCCACCAGTGGCTGGTTGAGTTCGCCCGGATGCCGGATAGCCTGGAGAAGTTTGCCAAGATACTGGACGACACCCTCAAAGAAGTAAATTCCGACTATGAGGCAAAACGGCAAAACGACCTGGCCTTACAGCCGTTGGAGATAATCGTGGCCCGCAAGGACCTGATCCACGACTGGCTGGACAGCAAAGGCAAACTCGGCGGACAGCACAAGGTTCCCCGCCTCAGCAATACAAGAGAGTACATCGAGGAAATGCTGAAACTGAATTTCAAAGAATGATACCACCTCCCAACAGCAAGCCGTCCGCATCATAGAAAGCGGCGGCCTGCCCCGGAGCGATAGCCTCCAAAGGCTCCAGCAACGACACCCTCAGGCATCCGTCCGCCATCAGAGCCACCCTGCAATGGTTCGCCTGCTTGCGATAGCGTATCTTCACGATGACCGTTTCCATGCCCAACACCCGTTGCTCACTGACGAGGTTCCAGTCTTTCAGCAGCATTTCGTCCTTATACAGGGAAGCGAGCGGTGCAAGTACCACCTCGTTCGTCGCTGTCCTGACTTCCTTCACAAATACGGCACGATTGAGATGAATCCCCAGCCCGCGCCGTTGGCCTATCGTATAAAAGGGATACCCCTCGTGGCTGCCCAATATTTCCCCCTTTTCACCGATAAAAAGACCCTTTCCCGGCAACCGCCCCGCAGGGACTTCACGCTTCAGGAAAGAACGGTAATCCAACGGGCAGAAGCATACCCCTATACTGTCCTTCTTGGAGGCGACACGCGCAAACCCACGCCCGGCAGCATAGGCGCGCGCTTCCTCTTTCGTCACATCCCCCATCGGGAGCAACATGCGCTGCAAGATGTCTTGCTTCAATCCCCACAAAAAGAAAGTCTGGTCCTTGTCCCTGTCCGATGCCGGAGCGATATAACATTGTTCTCCCAAGAGGGCTTTACGCGCATAATGCCCGGTGGAAATCCAATAAATCCCCTTTTCATCGGCTATTCTTGCCAGAAGCGCCCATTTCAGCTCATTGTTGCAGAGCGTGCAGGGGACAGGAGTATGCCCCGCCAAGTATTCATCGATAAAGTAGCGGATGATGCGTTCGCGGAAAAGCTCCCGCGCATCGTATGTGACATGCTCAATGCCCAGCCTCGCAGCCAATGCACGCGCATCGTCCAAATACTCCGTCCTGCCGTCCACCTCGTAAAAACGGAAAGTAACTCCCGTCACCTCATAACCGGCATCCTGCAGTCTCATGGCAGCCACAGAGCTGTCCGTACCGCCGCTCATTCCCAATAACACACGTTCTTTTGACTTCATGCCGCAAAAATAGTATTTCATCCTGAGAAAACCCTATCTTTGCCACCACCAAAAGAAAACATCATGGAAAACTTCAACTACCAATCCGTCCCCTTCCACTACCTGCACTGTCTCAATCCCTCCTGCGCCCGGAGCGCAAGCTGCCTGCGCCATCTCGCCGCACAGCATGTTCCTGCCGAAGTGACACACATCATGGCGGTGAATCCCGCCAACTATCCCGCAGAAGCCGACCGGTGCGCCTACTTCCGCAGCACCGAGAAACAGCGTTATGCCTGGGGCATCAGCAGTCTTTTCGACAACATCCCCTACAAAAAAGCGGTGTATCTGAAGCGGAAGATGCACGACCTTTATCCCCGCACCACCTACTACCGTATTCTGCATCAGGAACGCGCACTCTCGCCCGGGGAGCAAGAAGAGATCGCCGCACTGTTTCTTCAGACAGGCATCGACGAAGTCCCCGTTTTCGACAGGTACACCGATGAGTACAACTGGGACGAGCAGCACACACCCAAAGGCAACGCCGCTCCGTAACTTGCTGAGTGGATGAATGGTTGATGTCCCACCGCCGACGGTCATAGTGGGACATCCTTTCAGTCGTATTGGGAACACGTTTCAGTCGTAATGAGAGCCCCGTTCAGTCGTATTGGGAACATGCCTCTCCCGCGGTGGGAACATATCTCTGCACATCGGCCTATTATAATATTTCGCACACAGGGCTGTTATATTCATAGAAATTCCGTAACTTTGTGCTTCGTAATGAACTAAAAGACAAACGTTATGGAACAACAACTGACCATTTACAACACCTTAGATAGAAAAAAGGAGTTATTCGTACCCCTGCACGCCCCTCATGTGGGCATGTACGTCTGCGGACCGACCGTCTATGGCGACCCGCATTTGGGACACGCACGTCCGGCCATAACTTTCGACCTGCTTTTCCGCTATCTCACGCATATCGGCTACAAAGTACGCTACGTGCGCAATATCACCGATGTGGGGCATTTGGAACATGATGCCGACGACGGCGAAGACAAGATAGCCAAGAAAGCCCGTCTGGAACAACTCGAACCTATGGAGGTGGCGCAGTACTACATCAACCGTTACCACCAGGCAATGGACGCACTGAACGTCCTTTCGCCCAGCATCGAGCCGCATGCCAGCGGCCATATCATTGAGCAGATAGCACTCGTGAAGGAAATCATGAAGAACGGATATGCCTACGAGAGTGAAGGTTCCGTCTACTTCGACGTGGCCAAATACAATAAAGACCACCATTACGGCAAACTCTCCGGCCGCAATCTGGACGATGTGCTCAACACCTCCCGCGAGCTGGACGGACAGAGCGAAAAGCATAACCCTGCCGACTTCGCCCTCTGGAAATGTGCGCAGCCCGAACATATCATGCGCTGGCCCAGCCCATGGAGCGACGGTTTCCCCGGCTGGCACGCAGAATGTACGGCCATGGGCAAAAAATACCTCGGCGAGAACTTCGACATACATGGCGGCGGCATGGACCTTATCTTCCCGCACCACGAATGTGAAATTGCACAATCCGTAGCCTCACAAGGTCACGACATGGTGCACTACTGGATGCACAACAACATGCTGACCGTGAACGGACAGAAAATGGGCAAGAGCTACGGCAACTTCATCACCCTGGAAGAGCTGTTCACCGGCACGCACCCCATGCTGGAACAAGCATACAGCCCGATGACCATCCGCTTCTTCACCTTGCAGGCGCACTACCGCAGCACGGTGGACTTCAGCAACGAAGCCCTGCAAGCCGCCGAAAAGGGTCTGGCCAGACTGATGGATGCCGTACATGGACTGGACAAGATTACACCGGCAGCAACCTCTACGGTAGATGCGAAAGCCCTGCGTGCCAAGTGCTACGAAGCCATGAACGACGACCTGAACTCTCCGATCGTCATCGCCCACCTCTTTGAAGGCGCCAAAATGGTGAACAACATCCTCGCCGGAAACGACACCATTACCGCCGAAGACCTGAAAGAGCTGAAAGAGACATTCCACCTCTTCTGCTTCGATATTCTGGGACTGAAGGAAGACAACGCCTCCAATGCCGAACGCGAAGCCGCCTTCGGAAAAGTGGTGGACATGCTGCTGGAAGAACGCATGAAGGCCAAAGCCAACAAAGACTGGGCCACCAGCGACAAGATACGCAACGAACTGACTGCCCTGGGATTTGAAATCAAGGACGGCAAGGACGGATGCGAATGGAAGCTGAACAAATAAGCGCCCCGAAAGCGGAAAGCATATAATAAGGGTGTGTCACAGAGCACTCCGGTGCAACAGTCATCATCCTTATTCACCGTACGGTATCATATCGGACAGGATGCGTTCCCTATACCAAGGGTCGTCAATCTCCTTCAGCACCTTCCCCATTTCGGCACACAGTCCGTCCACAACATCCTTATTCTCCTCCAACGGGAGGTTATTCATCTGGTACGGATCGTTCCTGTCATCAAACAGCAGGCTCTTCACGAGCTTCCGGCTGTCGCGGTCTATATAGAGCGCCAGCGTATAATGGGCCGACTTGAATCCGCGCGATGCGGGAAAATAAGAACGGATTTTGCCGTCCGCATCCTTCTCTCCGTCCAGGTTCTGGATATAAAGAGCACCCGTAGGGCGTACCACATCGGCCTTTTCGTCCAAGAACAGCGGGGCATAGTTATGTCCCTGCACAGTCGCAGGTATGGAACCGGACAGTCCCGCCAATCCCAGCAAGGTGGGCATGATGTCCGGCGAGGAAAGCATCAGGTCGTCCAAACGTGGCTTGATCTTACCGGGGAAGCGGACGATGAAAGGTACATTCATGGACTCGGAGAACGGAGAGTTCTTCGGATCATCCGTATGCTGGCTGCACATCGTTTCACCATGATCGGAAGAGAAAACAACGATTGTATTCTCATCCAGCCCCAGCTCCTCCAAAGCATCGAGTATCTGCCCGAAAGCGCGGTCAACGCCCGTAACCGAAGCAAAGTAGTAACGCGCACTCTCCGCCTTTGCCATTTCCGGATCGGCGTTGGGACGGATCAGCAGACTGTCCAACGGCCGGTCTTTGTAGAGGTTGAAGTCCTGCTCCATACAGTCGTCCAACGAACGGTACGGACTATGCGGCGGGTTCATACCTACCATGATGAAAAACGGCTTTTTCGGGTCGCGCACATTACCCTCATTCCTCAGATAGGAGACAACCTTGCCCGCCTCGTGCAGCGGAGACCATTCGTGCGGGTCGTGGCGTTTGCCGTCCGTATCCCAGTAATGGGGGTTCTTATGCTCATCGAATGTGCCGTAGGAGTACCAGTAATTAAATCCATGACGGCGCTCTTTCGGTGTGTAAGCGTCCCATGCCGGTATGCGGTCTTCCACATATTTCCCCGGCCGCTGGGGGTCGTTGGGAGTAGGAAAGTCGGTGTGCAGCTTGCCGAAGTAGGCACAATCGTAACCCGCACCGCTGAACACGTCGCTCACGCAATCCACATCCGCACGCAATGAACTGATAGGACGGTTGGAGTTGCAGTTCAAAGGGACGCCGCTTTTGTTGGGATACATTCCGGTCAACAACGAGCCCCGGTGCGGGCTACTCAGCGGACAGTTGCTCATGGCGGAAGTCAGCACCATGGACTCCCTCGCAAAATCATTCAGACGAGGGGTATGCACCGGGTCATTCCGGAAGTTCACCCGCTCACGAAAACCTTCCTGACCCCAAAATTCCATTGCCTGGTTACGATACTGGTCGGGAAAGACATAAATCACATTGGGTTGTCGGGCTTGTCCGCCCTGTGGAGCCTTGCAACCCTGCAAGGCGAACAACCCTAAACCACCTAACAATATATTCAACCGGTTTTTCATTTCTCCAAGTCTCTTTTACGCATTAAAGCCTCCAGAAAGTAATAGTCGGCATAGTTCAGAGGCACATCAATTTCCGCACCATGAGGAATACTGCCTACCGAATGCATCAGGATGAAGTTGCCGTTAGTCCCCACCTCGGCACGATAGGCCGGAGAAGCAAGGCTCTCCATAATCTTGTCCGCCTTTTCTTTATATCCCTTGCCCGGAATATAGGTGCTCAGCTCATAGAGGGCAGAAGCCGTACATGCAGCGGCGGAAGCATCACGAGGTTCGTCAGGAATCTTGGGAGCATCGAAGTCCCAGTAGGGAACCAGATCTTCCGGAAGATTCTTGTTATTAAAGATAAAGCCGTATATTTTTTCAGCCTGCTCCAAGTACTTGACATCGTGCGTATAGCGGTAACACATCGTGTAGCCGTACAGAGCCCATGCCTGCCCGCGAGCCCAAGCCGACTCATCGGCATAGCCCTGCGCCGTCTGCTTCTTGCGGACTTCACCCGTTTCCGGATCGTAATCCACTACGTGGTAACAACTGTTATCCGCCCGGAAATGATTCGCCATCGTAGTGTCGGCGTGTTTTCTGGCTATATCATAGAAAGTAGAGTCGCCCGATAGTCTGGTGGCCTCAAACATCAGTTCAAGATTCATCATATTATCAATGATGACCGGGCATTTCCAGCCGCGTTTCGCCTGCCAGCCCTTATCGGCATCCCAAGACTGAATGACTCCCGGATTCGGACGGAAACGGGTGGACAATGACCGGGCCGTCTGGATTATTACGGGCTTGTACTCCTCCTTATTGGCAAAACGGTATCCGTTCAGATAACTGGAACCGATCATAAAACCTACGTCGTGATGCCAAGTCAGGTATTGCACAGAGTCCAGCGCTTCCGTATATTTCTCTGCCAGCGGCAACCACTTCTTGTCACCGGTCAGTTCATACGTATACCATATATTACCGGGAAAGAAACCCGAACACCAATCATCAATGGGAATATAATGAATATTTCCCTCCTCATCAATAGTACGCGGGTTGAGGATTTCACCGGATTTCTCAATAATATCGGTCTGAAGCGTTTCCTGCGCCACCGCATTATCAATATTCTCCTGTATAAAGTCGTTTGCAGACTGCTTTTGTCCTGCACAACCTGCCAAAACAAAAAGGGAAATGCCCAATGTAGTAAGAGCTGTTTTCATAAGTAAGGGATTTATTTATTAATATTGTCGATTTTTCGACTGCAAATGTAGCGCGGCCCTTAGAAAATAACCCGCCTAAATTATCCAATTAAAGGCTAAAATATTACATTTGCGTCCAAAACAACCGGTTTTCCTTTGATAACAATCATAAATTGTAACCATTAATCATCAAAGCAATATGACTCCACAGGAATTTTTCAAGAAAGACCGCTTCGCCGACAATGTTGGCGTGGAATTGATAGAAATAAAAGAAGGGTATGGCAAAGCACGCCTGGTCATTACGGAAGAGCACCTCAATGCCGGCAACCGCACCCAGGGCGGGGCCCTCTTTACGCTGGCCGACCTTGCTTTGGCAGCCGCCGCCAACTCCCATGGCACACTCGCCTTCTCGCTCTCTTCCAACATCACATTCCTGCGCAGCAGCGGTCCCGGAGACACGCTGTATGCCGAAGCCCGCGAACGGTATACCGGACGCAGCACCGGATATTACCAGATTGACATCACCAACCAAAAAGGAGAGCTGGTAGCCACATTCGAGTCCAGCGTTTTCAGAAAAGGGGATGCACTGCCGTTTGCCGTTCCCCTTTAGGAAGGCCGGGATTACTTTTCCACTACGGATGTCATCGGGTAGCGGTTTCCCCTCACGCTCTTGAGAAAGGCTTTCGCAGAGCCAAAGTTCAGATACATATCCAAACGTATGGGAAGGTGGTTCTTGTCATCGGAAACAAAGAAAGTGATCACCTCTTTCTCTTTCCCTTTCTTGTATTCCACAAAAGAGAATACAAGACAGCGATAGATGGTGTCGTTATTCGCCTCTATCTCCTCCTTACCGCGATAAATCAGGGTCTGCTCTTCCACTCTGCGCCCCGTTGCCATGGGAAAAAGTATCTTCTCCCCGACTTTGTAATCGCGGGGATCGTAGGAACGCGCCTGTGCCAAGATGCTCAACATGTCGAAAATGCAACGGCTGTCGCTATATTCCATTTCCTGCGGCTCGCGCACTGGGTTGTGCCACGTTCGTTTCTGCTTTACGGTAGCCACACCGTCATTATAGGAAAACCACGCCTCATCCACCGTATAACGCTTCCCCTCCTCGGCAGCCTTACGGAAATAGAGCGGTTCGAGCTTGTCACTGACATAGCAGGTCAACGTATCGCGCATCTTAAAGAAAAAATCAGTTTTCTTGCTGCCCGCAGAGAGAAGGTTGAAACGATATGCAGGCTTGGAATGATAGGTAGTGCCATTCGTGGTCAAACTTGCCAGTCCCACTTTCTTCCAGATAAATTTCCAGTTAAAATATAAATCATACATGACATGCTCACCCGACTGGAATGCTTCATTCTTTGCCACACACTGGGCCTGCACAGGCATCGTGCCGCCCAGCCATAAAAGCCCCGCCAGCAAAAGCAGACCCAATGCCTGTTTCTTTTTAGTAACTGTATCCCCTGCCGCTATTGCGGTTGCTGTCATTGTTGCGATTATTCCGGCTATTTTTCTTTTTCTTGTCTTCATCTGGTTTTTGTTTTTTTAGTTCATCCGGCTTCTGCTTATCCAGTGGCCTTTCTTTCACATTCCAATCCTGAATCAAATCAAAATTGGCCTTGAACTCCAGCACCTGCGGATAATAATAAACCATTTCCGGCTGGCGTTTGGCAGCATAATCACCGGTATCCCACACGCCGTTTCCGTTTGTATCGTTAATGAGCCGGGCTCCGTATTTTCCCGGATTCAGATAATAAAAGTCAGCCTTGCCCTCTACCACCGGCACTGTCCGTACCACCTTATCCTGAGTATCCAGCAATTCTACAAACGCCAAAGAATCGGCTCCGGTTATATTGAAGAATATCTGTCCGTACTCTTCCAGCTTCTTCACCGTAAACTCTTTCTTCACTTTATCGGTAAACAGGCCATAAAGCCCATGAAAAGCGGTGGAGTCCACTTCAAAGGCGTAGCTTTCACCCGGTTTCCAGTCGGCATACAGATTATACTGTTTCAAATCCAGCGAATCGCGCATAATGTCGAACGGGACATCCTGCCACAACGTATCCACCTTCTGCCTTACGTGCAAAGCAGTATCATTAAAGCTCGCTATCGGCTCTGTAAAACTCAGTGTGATATAGTCGTACACATCCATGGCCGAAGGCGCATACACGTCCATCGACAGAAAAGTAGTCGGCTCCGGTTCTTCCTCACCCTTCTTCCTTTTTTTCTTCTTTTCCTTTTCGGCCTTCTCTTTCTCCTCCTGCTTCTTTTCCTGCAGCTTCTTCCAACTTACCTTCGATACGATTCTCAACGTATCCGTCCTGGGAACTAACTGTTCCAACGTATCTGTGTACAAATAAGTCAGGCTCATCCTCAATGTATCCTGCTGATAGAGTAAGGAATCTTTTATCCAATAATGAATCGTATCGTTCCGTCCGGTTGTTTGCTCAATGACAAAAGCATCCTTTTCATCGAAATTCAGTCCCTTCATCAGAGGCAGGCTGTCAGCCGGAGCTGTAAAATAGAAAGAAAACTTCTCCGGTATAAGGCGTTCCGTCTTCATAAGGCGTTGCGAGAAAGACTTCTGCTTGAAACTGCGCAACAGCACATCATCCGGCAAAAAGTGAGTATACCGCCTCTCCATAACCGTATCTATGGTCAGAGAGTCTTTCCACAAAGTATCCTGACGTGTACGCTCCTCCATGGAAGGAATAACGAGAGAGTCATTGAAAGCTATGATCTCCGTAGGTTGGGAGAACTTAAAGTTCTGGTCGGCATCCATGAGGGCATACATGCGGTACTTGCCCGGAGCCACCCCGCGTATGGAGAACCGTCCCCGGCTGTCCGTACGTCCTACGCGGTCGAAAGGCTGTGTGGTAAAGGCCGAATCGGCCAAATTGGCATGCAAGCCAACCAACAATCCTTTCACCGGTTCCAAGTTCGATGCATCGAGCAGCGTGCCGGCAATGGCCATTGAGTCAAGCTCCGCTCCGGTGGAAAACGTGTAAGTAAAGCTTTCCATAGGATTGCCTTCATTATTATCTTGGATAGCGTCGGAGAAATCTATGGTGTACGTGGTGTTGGCCTTCAGCGTATCTTGCAAATTAACCACCACTCTCTTGCCATTTGCCTTTATCTCCGGCTGTTGCACCTGAGGTGGTGAGATAACAACCTTCTCATTCGCCTTCTCCAACTTGATAAATTCATCGAATTCGATTGATATTTTTTTCTTCTTGTTATGGAGAGTGCCCGGCAATGGAGAACTCGTGACGAAACGCGGCGGTTCCTCGTCTATCGAGCCACCCTCCAGACGCCCCACACTGGCACAAGAATACAAGACAGCCACTCCTGCGACTGCCCCCAACAACCTACGTATAAACGGTCTCTTTTTATTATGACGCTTACAATCTAACATGATGCAAAAATAAAGGTTATCCGGCAATTAGCAGTATGCTTTACAGTATTTTAATCAAAAAACAAATATTTCCTTCAAGT
>OGYZ01002852.1_pt1 | contig 11229 bp, 7 predicted proteins | sample 1576681 | NCBI WGS metagenome assembly OGYZ01 (sample SAMEA3541480, study PRJEB24748) | human gut metagenome | biome: human gut; feature: human-associated habitat; material: faeces | place: China | collected 2012 | reverse complement strand
TGATGACAATGCCATCCGCCATCTCCATGATACCACGTTTGATGCCTTGCAATTCATCTCCCGTGCCCGCCAGTTGAATCAGCAGAAAGAAATCCACCATGGAGTGTACCGCAGTTTCACTCTGCCCCACTCCCACTGTTTCGACGAATATCTTATCAAACCCTCCTGCCTCGCACAGGATAATCGTCTCACGGGTCTTTCGTGCCACTCCGCCCAACGAACCTGCCGAGGGGCTGGGGCGGATAAAAGCATTGGGATGGACGGACAGTTTCTCCATGCGGGTCTTATCGCCCAAGATACTGCCTTTGGAACGCTCACTGCTGGGGTCGATGGCCAAGACAGCCAACTTTCCTCCTTGTCGGAGCACATGCAGCCCGAAAACATCAATGGAGGTACTCTTGCCGGCACCCGGCACTCCGCTGATTCCGATACGAATCGACCTGCCGGAATAAGGGAGACATTTCTCTATAACCTCCTGAGCGATGGCCTGATGTTCGGGTTTCACACTCTCCACCAGTGTCACGGCCTGACTCAAGACGGTCACGTTACCTTTCACAATACCTTCCACATACTCTCCCACAGAAAACTCACGGCGACGCGGTTTCTTGCGGAATTTCAAATAAGGATTCACAATGGATGGTTGTTCAATGCCCGCATTGACGACCAATCCCTTATATTCTTCACTATTTTCAGGATGTTCCATAGCTATTTCTTTGAGGTTACTTTCACATTGATAATTATTTTCGGGCTGTTCGGGTCATTCGTTATCATCAATACACGAGGTGAGCCTTTCACTCTTCTGAGGTTATGCCCATAAGCCGTAATCTTCATCTTGGTCGTTGCCCCCGGCTTCAAGACACGTTTCTTCAACTGCACTCCCAAAGCAGAGTTGAACACTTGCAAATCACGTATTTCCAGATTGGATTTACCCACATTCTTCACTATAATCGTCTGCGAACGTTTCTCGTCATCTGCCAATTCTCCCATGACCAGTTCTTTGGCAGAAAGATGGATGGCAGGCGGATTCAGGCGTTCCTGCTGACTGATGCGAGAGAAATCGGGCAACAGCACAGCCGAAACCGGAATTTCATTTTCCTCACCCACCTTGTCTCCGGGGAACCGTGACAGGTATACCGAAGCAGTGGTCAACCCCAGCTTGGGAAGTTTTTCGGTATCAAGAGTCACCTTAATCTTTCCGGTGCGGTTACGCCCCAGCTTGTCGGGAGTGGCCACCGCACTCAAATAAGGAGGCAGATGCATCAACACAGGTGTATAGACCCGGTCCGAAGTATTGGCTATCAGCAATTCGATGGTCGGTTTATCTCCCCTGTTCGCATCGTCAAACTCTATTTCCTCTTTATTCAGGCGGATTGCACCGATTTGATAAGGATGGGTAAAGGTATAGTTCTTGGGGTCGGCGGTCACTTCTCCGCGAAAAGACAAATAAACAGGCTTGTCTGACGCATTGCAATAAACACCGATGCTTTTCCGGAAACGACCGAGAGCCTTGGCATCAAACGTAGAACTGACTTCACCCGTTTTCCCCGGCAGGATAGGAAATTTGGTCCAGTCGGTAACAGTGCACCCGCAGGAAGTGGTGACATTGGATATCACTAACGGCTTATCGCCCTTATTTGTTATTTTAAAGGTAGCCGTTACCGGGTTCTTCCATAAAATGGTTCCAAATTCGTGCATTGTCTTATCAAAAGAGGCTTTTGGCTGCGCAAAGACTGAAAGCCCCGATCCCAGCAACATACTTATTATCAACATTATGTATTTCATACCAAACTAAATTCTTCGTTTAAAGTAACAAAGGTAAGGAAAAAAAGCATTATCTTTGCATTAGAAGGTGTTAAAACAAAAAGATTAAAACTATAAACTGGAATATTATGAGAACATGGAAGAATTATCTATGTATGCTGGCCGCACTGGTTGTCACGCTCGGTTTCACTTCCTGTGAGAGCGATGAAGACATCGGTTTTGATTTATCGGGATTGTATGGAGTGACATGGTTCGGCGATATGGGTGCCGGTGATTCTTGGGGTGAACCTTTGGACAGCTATATCACATTCACATCCGGCTCTCGCCCCGACCACGGTGTAGGAACGGAAGACCTCTATTATACCACTCCTCCCTTCGAGTATTATGATACCTATAAATTCGACTGGTTTATTGAGAACGGACGGTTATATATAGACTATGATACCGGGGAATCCATCATTATAGATTATCCGCATGTCAATGGAAACTACTTCTACGGAACAATAGGAAACTTTGATTTCCGGTTGGAATACGATGGAGGCCGCAGCGTCAAAAGACAAGCGGATATCTCCAAATGAAAATAACCTGTCATTAAGTTGTAAGGGGGTATGTCAAAACTATCGTTTAGTTCGTAGGGGCTATGGAATAGCCCGGTTTAGTTTTGACACACTCCCTTTACAATTCTATTTCACCACTACTTTATATCCTCCTGTATGCCCGCCGAACTCGGGTGCATAAGCCGACTGAATCGTTGCTATCCCGGACCGGTATTCTCCCGAACGGGTCACATACACCTGATACTCTATCACATACATTCCTTTACGCATTTGATTGACAAAGAAAGAAGTGGAAGCATCTTTCGTTGCCTGATAATATCCCAGGTTTGTGCTCAGGCGATAACCTGACAATGCTGCCAACGGCTCCATACAAGCGGCACGCTCATCTTTAATCTGTACAAAATCCATATCCCGGTCTGCCTTTACCGTCAGACGGACAGTAATCTTATCACCTATATTCAATACAGTGCCTTCTTCTATGAGCGTCTCTCCTTTATAAAGGCTACGACTGACAGACAAACCGCTACTTTGCTCACCCATCTTATCCATATTCTCCAGATATTGGGCATACACAGCTCCCCAACCCATACCGCTGCCTTCACAATCCACTGTCACCTTCTTCAGATTCAGGACATTGCCTTCAACCACCTTCTTGAGATAACCCACCGGCTCTTCCGCCGACGTCTGAATCACCTCTTTTCCCAAGGTAATCTTCACGGCATCAGAGTTTGCCAATAAGTCCGTTCCCGAATTCAGTAAGGCATATACAGCATTCACCGTAGCAACAGGAGTATCCCAAACCTGCGTTTGCTTCTCTTTCAAAAGCCAGCGTTTCATCTGGCTCAACGCCTGCTCGTCTTTGGTAACGTATTGCACCGCCTCCATTGCAGCCACTTCGGTCGGAATCTTATAACCGAACCAAGAATAATGTGCCTTGGGAGTATCAAAATAACGCCCCATCTTGTCTGTCACCACCGAATACTCCATAACAGACTGCACAAACTCTTTCGCCTTTACCGTCTCTCCGGCCTGTTGCAAAACAATGGCAGATAGCGCCTTTCCGTAAACAGTCAGATCGGTCGCCTGTGCACTCAGCTTACTGATAAAATAACGGTTCATATCGGCATTTGCTCCGGCTTTGCCATTCAAAGCACATATATACAGATACTGGAGCGTCTGTTCTGAAGGACTGACCTTCGTCACGCCTTTCTTTTCGGCTTCCTTCATTGCCTTGTATTCTTTCCCTGCCTGCACGGTAAGATAGTTTAATGCTTTCTGATACATGGCAGAGAGAGCCTGATTCAGTTTTCCACCGGTCATCACTTGCAGGCGGGTCAGCATTTCCGTTATCTGCGTAGTCATATAACGATTGCCCGGCATACCCTTGTACCAGCTCCATGCACCATCCCCATTTTGCAGCTCATTCAAATGTGCCACACAGACAGACAATTTATTACTCATCGTGTTCAAATCAAACAAGGTGGCAATACGTTGACGTTGTTCTTCTTCATTCACGGCTTCAGTCAGCCACGGTGTCTCTGCCAGCAATATGTTCTTCAACTCCTCATTCTTTTGCAACCGGCTCATGAAAGTTTCTTTAGTGCCTCCCTGTGCCAGCCAACTGTCAAATATCTGTTTGATACGCGGATTTGAACTCACAATGAACTCGGCCAACGCATTCGCATAATAAGCAGAAGCCCATGACAGCGCATCCTCTCCCTGCGGAACCGCAACCACCGGCAATGCCATGACAGCATACCATACGGGATTGCTCGTAAATTCCACTGTCATCTTCCGGCCGGATGCCGTACGACTGTGGTTATTAAACAGATGCTCCAATGAGAAGGTATAACTTCCTTTGCCGTTTACATCCAACGGCACACTCTCCGTCACCCACTGCTTATCCGTCAACACCGGGATGTAACGCTGTTCGCCATCACTGAACGTATCTCCTTCAGCCACCATGCGGCATGCCAATACAGTATACTTATCAGTGACGTCAAAGGTAAAGCTCACATTGCCCGTTTCTCCCGCTTTCACTCCGAACTTCTGCTTCTGAGTATAGAAGACCTTCTCTGTTTCAGGATTGAAAAGTTCCATTCTGACAGTTCCGGCAACAGCCTTATCCGACAGGTTAATCAGTGAAGCGGCAATATTTGCCTTATCACCCACACGGACAAAACGAGGCATATTGGGTTGAAGCATGAACTCTTTGGAGGCAGTAGCGGTTGCCTCTATCCGGCCGTAATCCACCTCCTTGGTATGTGCCAGCCCCATAAACTTCCATTTTGTCAGGCTCTCGGGCAGGATAAACGAAATGCTGACTTCGCCCTGCCCGTTGGTACGCAACTGCGGATAGAAGAAAGCTGTTTCGGCAAAGTTCTGACGCACCTGCACATTCCCTGTTTCTTCCAAAGCACCCGCATCCATTGCTTCCGCTCTCAACACAGGAATTATTTCTTCCTCAAACACCACATCTGTAATCGCCACATTTTGGACATCATCTGCCATTTTCGGTCGGGCAGCACGCGAATTCATTCCCCAACCGGCAGGCAAACTCTCCAAGACACAATGCCGTACACCCACGGACGGAACCAGCAATTCACTATAAGAGTACGAAGAGGTGTTCAGGCTCTTGAAGGGGAAATTGAGATAGATATATTCAGTCCGTGTATACCATTTGTTCCATAAGGAGTGTGGAATGTTACGGGTGAAGTTCACGCGGAAGAAAAGGTCGTGCGTATAGAAGCGGTCCAAAGAGGCATCATACATCATCGCCAGCAGTTCGGCATCAGCCGGACGGCCATCGGGATAGAGCACGCTCAGCTTCCATTCTTCCTGCTGACCGGGGCGAAGCTTATCACGGAACGTAGTCCACTTCAACTGCAACTCTTTATCCGGTTCGGGTTTGGTAATCCGTGCATAGTGACCATAGAGCTGTCCGTCTTTCACAAAGGCAACACTTACCATTACCCCGTTTCCATACTCCTGTTTATAAGTAAGCGGGAAACTGACGATGGAATCGGAGAACTGCACGCGTCTGCTTTCCACCCGCTTATTGCCGGAAAAGACATCATAAAGAAGATAGATATTCTTTTCACTGCTGCCGACATAGATAGTAGCCGGAGAATCTCCCTCAAATTTCTCTCCGTCCTGATAGAACCAATCGGTGGTGGCAATCGGCGGACGTTTATCGCCGAGCGAGAACAACAGGAAACCTTGAGATTCCGTACATTCCCTGCCCTGCGCATCTTTAGCCGAAATCTTCAGGATATAAGAGCCGGAAGGAAGCCGGTATAATGCTTCGGGCACAAACTTCTTATTGGATGCAACTGTAGCCTGCAACACTTTCTCACCGGGTTCATGGTTACTTTTATTTGGTTTAAACACCTGATAAATCACCTCTGTATCTACCGGTTCGCCCGATAAATTAGTAACAGAGAAGGTCAATTCCCGGGCTTTCTCTTTCACCGTCTGTGCGGATAATCCCTCAATAGCGAGCACAACGGAAGTTTTACCCAAGGGCAACGACAGGTTGGCTTGTTGCGTTTCACCCGCACCGTCAGTCACATCCGCCTGTACCCGATAAGTATAATACCATGTCGGCAAATCCTTCACATCGGAATCGGCCTCCAGACGCACCGTGACGGTGAATTTGCCTTCGGCATCGGTCATCGTTTCCCCATCCCAAGCGGCAGAACGGCCCCCCCGGAAGCGCCAGAACCAAGAGAAAGAACGGGTGATATGATAATTCACCTTTGCATTCTGCACCGGAGCACCGGCAAATGTCCTCGCCACACCGGTGAGAAGCACAGAGTCGCCTATTTGATATTCGGTCTTGACCGGTTCAAAAGCAACATCGAAGGTAGGACGTTTATACTCCTCTACCCTGAAGCCACCGGAAGCAGAGCCGGCCTGCAACCTGAAGTAACCGGTCAGGCAGGGAGAAGGCAGCGTGAACTGACCGCTGAAAGAGCCGAACGAGTTGGTTGTCACCTTCACCTCGCCCACCTTATTGTTATTGACATCATACAGAGTCACCGTATATTCTTTATCGGCCAACACCTGAGTATCATCCTGTTGCTGCCTGTACGCAATGCCCGAAACATAAACCGTTTGTCCCGGACGATAGATGAAACGGTCTGTAAACAGACTCAACACCTCCTGTTCGCGATTCTCCGAAGGAGCGTAATAAATTTGTTTCCACAAGTCTGCAATCGGCATAGCCGTATCGCTCATAGTGCGGGCATTATACATGATAGTTCTTTTCTTATCGGGAAACCCGAGTTTCAGCGTACCTTCTTTATCGGCCGTATAGGTTTGCGAAGGCATGAAACGTCCGTCCGTACCGGTATAAATCACCACCTCGGCATCGGGCACAGGATGTCCGCTTTCGGCATCCACCACAACCAGTTCCAGGTCATCGTCAGGCAAGGGACGATAAATCACCCTCAACGCAGTGACATACATCAATGTTCCACCCGGTTCGCCGACTTTTCCTTCCGGTACAGCTTTCAAATAATAGATACCCGGCTGCGGAGCCTGAATCTGAAGCGTAGTATCGACCGGCAAATAATCGGCAGTTCCTTTCAGCGAGAAGTTTTCCTCCTTTTGCAACTTACCATACTTTGCAACAAAATTCTTCATCTTACTTGCCCACATCACGGAAGTGACGGGTAAGTTTATCTTATACAGTTGCAACGTAAAGCCGTTCAAATTCTTATAGTTCACTCTTACCTCCTGCATCTTGCCCGGATAAGCCGCAGACACTTCCAATGACAGAGAAGGATTCAATATCTCCTTTTCTATGTTTCTCAGCCTGTTGACACCGACACAGCGAGGGTATTTGGAAATCCCCTCACGTACCACTTTTAGGCGTTCCACCTGATTATTTTGCTTCTGCAAGTAATCCGACAGGGCCAGATAAACCTCAGCTCCGGCTTCCTCATCGGGATATCCGGCTATCCAAGAGCGTAATTCCTTTTGGCAATCCTCATTGGAAAAGTTCTGATTGAACGTGTTGAACAGATAATCCAACGCTCCGATGCCGGTCACCATCCATGCCGAACGATACGCAGGAGTATCATACAGTGTCAAAAGCGAACGATAATTCTGAAGAATTGCTGCCACGAAATCACATTCGGACACCGGTACTGCCGTATATGCCATAAAGCTTTTTATATCCTTCACCTGTGCCGGCAGACTGTTGGTCTGGTTCCCGACAGAAGCTGCTTCCCACCTGTTTTGCTTCATCAGCAAGAGGGCACGACGCGCCAGCAAATCATACAGATTATCATGAAAATAGCGTTTGCTCATTTCCCCGACTCTTACCATCGGCTTCAGTTTCTCCACCGGACAGGCTGCCAACAGGTCTTTGTCCTTCAGTGAAGACTGCAAGAAATTGAAACCTTGCTTTACATCTTTCGAGATAGTCAACTCACCCAAAATGGAATAGAGCACCGCCCTGTCTTCCGCTTTTTCCGTTTGCTTTGCCCAGTTTTCCAATCCCTTCATATCCGTCTCCAGACTATCGGGAGTGACAAGAGTGCGATATTGCATGGCAGTCAGATATGCCTTCATCATTTGCGGCACATCACGCTCAGCCTTTGCCTTATCATAGATTTTCATCGATGCGGACACCACAGACTGAGGAAGGTCTTTCTTTTGAAGTTGTTCTACCTCTTTCCACATTTTATCGTAAGTTTGTGCATGCAATGGAGCAAATAAACTCATTGCCCAGAGCACTATCAGAAAATAATAACGAGTATTCATAAGCTTCGTCTTTAATTGTTCCTTTAACAAAGAAACGCATTATGTAGTTCAGCACTGCATCATAATTGGTTAAATTAACAAAACAAGGGATACGGAATTTCTGCTTTTCTCAACGAAGCAGAAGCAAACGCTTCAAGATAAGACGCTTATACTGCTTCTTCAAATCATCCGCCAAAAACGAATTGTCAATCAAATCCATCCATTTAATAACAGACCGTCGAAACTTTTTGGCGATATTCTCTATCACCTTGCCACCGACCCCCGAAGCGACAATAGACGACTCGAAATCCTTCCGACATATTTTCCGCTTCTTTCCATTGAGTGTCAATGCCAATTCTTCAGTATCTTCGGGCATAACAAGGACGGTAGAGAGTAAATCGTATGCAGGTGTCAGACAATAACCAAGTCCTACATTATATAATGAGAAGTTTTTCAAATGCATATCCGAGTTTCCTGTTATCCACGAGAATATCACCAACTCCCAAAAGTTCACCAAGTCGAGTTGCGGAACAGCGGAATACTTCTTGATAGCCTTGGCTATCTGCTCATACGAACCTTTATATTTATATTCGGTCAACCGTTCGGTCAACTGACACATATCCTCCATCGCTATCTTACTGCCATCTGCCTTCCTGTCTATACGTCGGGTGATATAACATAGCTCTCCATCGGCAAAACGCACCAATCCATGAGGCACAACAGCTATTTTGGCTGCTTCCGCCATGTGCATTGTGAGATCCTCCAGCTCAGGCAAAGAGCGGTAAATGTCCGTTTGTGGCTTCAGGATAAACCGTCCCCACAACCCGACAATCGTAAAACGATCAGGTTCATTCTTTCCACCGGGGCGAACATCAAGCGACAATTTGGCCTGTGCGCCGGTCAATGTAGTCCGGGCTCTGACCACTTGCTTGGCCAAATCCCCTATTTCGCTTCTCACATAAGGCAAATGAGGAACCTGCCGTGTACCATACAGTTTTTGAGCACAAGCCGGATGATAATCCACCTGACCTTCTTTCAACTCCTTATAGCAATATAAACATTTTCCCATCGCATCTCAATTAAACCGGTTCATCAAGTATCACACTTACTGCCCCTATGCAGTCTTTACAACACACCAGCAATAACGACATACGATCGCGCTGGTTTATCTTCCAACTGTTTTCTGCAATATTCAGAAGCCATCCTTCGGGAATCAAGCCATCAAAGAAAGGAAACAACACTGTGTCATGATACGGCTTATCCGTCAAGGGGAGTGTCAAGCTAATGGCTTCCGCCTTATCGGAGTTCAAGAAATCAGCGTCATAGACAAAAGTGAAACCATTTTCATCTTCCGTAAGCAGACCGGCATAGGTATCATAAAGAAATATCTTCCCTCTTTTCATTCTTCATCCTCCTTTCTTATAGGCACTGCCCCTACTTTATGCCCGAAAAGAGCAAGTACCTGATTGACTTTATCCATCCGCAAAGTTTCCTTACCTTGCTCCAATTCACGTACAAAACGCAATCCGACACCCGACTTAGCTGCCAAATCCACCTGCGTAAGCCCAAATTTTTTACGCATATCCTTTATAAACAATGGTAATGAATCGCTCATAATTATACCCTTTAAGGTGCAAATATAACAAAAGATTCCACAATTACACCCAAATGGGTATAATTGTTCGTGCTTCTTTTTAAAATATACCCGAAAAGGTGTAATTCATTTATCCAAAGCAAGCGCAGTACGTCCGTTGTCTTAAGTAACAAAAAACAAGACACAAATAGATTTGGAACTTTAAGCGATATCTCATACCTTTGATGACCAATAAATATACATACATTTCACAGGTTGGTGCGCTCTATCGGACGCTCTTTTATTATTCAACGAAAACAGCCTTTCGGAAACAACCGACTACGAAGGAATAAGCATGGACTTAATATCAAATAAGGCCGGACTCTAAGAATCCAGCCTTATCTGCAACTATTTTAATGAATTTATATTCTTTATTCTTTGACAGGCGTATTGCCCAATGTTGCCACTACAAAATCATAGAACTTGGCAACCGAAGGAATATAGCAACGTTCGTCGGGTGAATGAGGAGAACGCAAGGTAGGTCCGAAAGAAATCATATCCAAGCCCGGAACAACGGCACCGATGATGCCACATTCCAAACCGGCATGAATCACTTTCACTTCCGGTTCCTTGCCGAACTGTGCCTTATACGATTCCTTCATTGCTTTCAAGATAGGAGAATCAACATTCGGTTCCCAACCGGAATAACCGCCGGTGCGTGTCACTTCCATGCCTGCCATAGAGAAACAGCTTTCCAAAGAAGTATTCAGATAATCCTTCATGGAGTCGCGCGAACTACGGGTCAGAATCTTTATTTCCGCTTTACCGCCACCGATAGTGACAATAGCCAGATTGGAAGATGTCTCCACTGTATCGGGAATGGTCGGAATCATGCGTGACACACCGTTCTGACAAGCATAGATGGCATCAACCAGATTGTCTCTGATTTCATCGGGAACCATCATTGCAGGCAGTTCGACACGCTCTGCCTTAAAGCTGATCGGAGTTTCGTGCACATGATATTCTTCGTTCCACAAAGTCTCGCATTCTTGTACATATTCCATCACATCTGCTTCTTCTTCAGCCGGAATGGTAATCACCACTTCGCACTCACGGGGAATGGCATTACGCATATTTCCACCCTGCCATGAAACCAACGCTTTGATCATGGAAACTGCGATATCAACATCTTCCTCACTGATTGTATCTGTAATCCTTGCGATCGGTTTTGGTTTCACCGAAGTATATTCCGTCTTTGCCGCTGTGATATCTTTCGGGATATCCACTAAAACCGGACCCGGACGTCCTGTCTGTGCGATCTTAAATGCACGTCTGATCGTATCAGCAAGTTTTGTTACATCCTTTACAATAAAGTTATGCTTTGTGATCGGCATTGTGATTCCCGCAATATCGATTTCCTGAAAACTGTCTTTTCCAAGAAGCGGTACGGTAACGTTGCAGGTAATGGCAACTACCGGAACTGAATCCATATATGCGGTTGCGATTCCTGTCACAAGGTTCGTTGCACCAGGTCTGGAGTAAGAAGCTGATTATTCAAGATATATCTCACCATGGCTCCACGGCAAG
>OGYZ01002851.1_pt1 | contig 11229 bp, 11 predicted proteins | sample 1576681 | NCBI WGS metagenome assembly OGYZ01 (sample SAMEA3541480, study PRJEB24748) | human gut metagenome | biome: human gut; feature: human-associated habitat; material: faeces | place: China | collected 2012 | reverse complement strand
TGATGGAGAATCCTTATCCGTGGGAGGAAGTGAAAGACTAAGCGTCTCGCAATGTCCCCATTTGATGACCATTCATGTAGCTTGTGTTAAAAAGAAGTTTGTTGCAAGCTAATGTTAAATTCAAAACTAATTAATTAACAAAACTCGGTTTAGGTCACAGTTATGTGCCTTTTCAAAGGGAGAGGCCCTGAATAGAGTGCTTACCATATATATGTTTAACTTAGAGAAATTTATAGCTGATTCGGTGACTTCACGTCCTGTCAGCATGTTTGTAGCAGATATTGAGGCGAACCGGAAAACACTTATCGCTGAAATTAAGAATAAGAAAGTATGTGTCATAGGTGGTGCCGGATCAATCGGTTCCAGCTTCATAAAGGCGGTGTTGCGCTTTGAACCCAAAAGTGTCGTTATCGTTGACCTCAACGAGAACGGACTGGCTGAGTTGGTTCGTGATGTGCGTTCTACTGAAGGACTCTATGTGCCAAAGGAGTTCCGCTGTTACACCCTCAATTTTGCAGATTCTATCTTCGAGCGTATCTTTCGCGAGGAGAAAGGTTTCGATATTGTAGCCAATTTCTCAGCTCATAAACATGTGCGTTCTGAGAAAGATCGCTATAGTGTACAGGCACTTATTGAAAATAACGATATCAAGGCAAAGAAGTTGATGGATTTGCTCACTGTATATCCACCAAAGCATTTCTTCTGCGTTTCTACAGATAAGGCCGCCAATCCAGTGAACATCATGGGCGCATCAAAGCGCATCATGGAAGATTTGGTAATGGCTTACAACAAGTATTTTAAAGTTACAGCTGCACGTTTTGCTAATGTAGCATTCTCAAATGGTTCACTTCCTGATGGATGGTTGCATCGTTTGCAGAAAAAACAGCCATTGGCAGCACCTTCTGATGTAAAACGTTATTTCGTATCACCAGAAGAATCGGGTCAGATCTGTATGTTGGCTTGTATTCTTGGTAAGGGTGGCGAAGTATTCTTTCCTAAATTGGGAGAAGACCAGATGCTGACCTTCTCTGCTATCTGTGACGACTTCGTGAAAGCTGAAGGCTTCAAGAAAGTCGAGTGTGATAATGAACCTGCTGCTAAGCAGTATGCAGCCAATATGAGTTACGAAAGTGATTCTTATCCTGTTGTTTATTTCAAGAGCGATACGACCGGTGAGAAGGCTTACGAGGAATTTTATGTTCCTGGAGAACAAATCAATATGGAGCGCTATATGGCGCTTGGTGTTGTAGAGGAAACAACAAGACGTCCTATGGAAGAGGTTAATCAGTTTTTCATTGATCTTGAAGCCCTTTTCTCTAATGAAGATTTCACCAAGGCTCAGGTTGTAGAAGCTATTAAGAAGTTTATCCCTAACTTCGAGCATGAAGAGACCGGTAAAAACCTTGATCAGAAAATGTAATATTGAAAAGTATCCTTGAGAGTTTAACTCGAAAACAATAGAGAATAAACATGGCTGATTATAAAAATACGGTAGACTTTATTAAGTCAGTATATGGTAACCAAGAGTTTACCCCACTGGCTGTTCCCGTTTTTGTGGGCAATGAAAAGAAATATCTCAATGAGTGTATCGATACCACCTTCGTTTCTTCTGTAGGTAAGTTTGTTGATCGCTTTGAAGAAGATATGGCTAAATATACAGACGCTAAGAAGGCTGTAGTTTGTGTGAGCGGTACCAATGCACTTCACATGGCATTGCAGTTGGTTGGCGTCAAAAAGGATGATGAAGTGCTTACACAGGCGCTGACCTTTATCGCTACTTGTAACGCATTGAGTTACATTGGTTCTCATGCCGTGTTTTTGGATGTTGACCGTTCTACAATGGGACTCTCTCCAGATGCCATGAAAGCATGGCTCCAAAAGAATGCAGAGGTTCGTAAGAACACTCGCATTGGAGAACTCGATAAGAGTTTTGATTTTGCATATCAAGAAGATGAACTTGCATGTTACAACAAGAATACTGGTCGTAGAATTAAAGCTTGCGTACCAATGCACTCATTCGGTCATCCAGTACGCATAGAGGAAATTGCAGCACTTTGTGCAGAATGGCATATCGAACTTGTTGAGGATGCTGCAGAATCTATAGGTTCAACTTATAAAGGCAAGCATACCGGTACCTTTGGTAAGGTAGGTGCTATCAGCTTCAATGGTAACAAAACAATCACTACTGGTGGTGGTGGTATGTTGCTTTTCAATGATGAGGAGTTTGGTGCTTATGCTAAGCATATAACCACTCAGGCTAAGATACCCCATCGTTGGGAGTTCCGTCACGATCATGTAGGCTACAACTATCGTATGCCTAACATTAATGCTGCCCTTGGTTGTGCCCAGCTAGAAAATCTTGATAAGTATGTGGCAAGCAAGCGCAAGGTTGCTGCAAAATATGAAGCATATTTCAAGAATGTAGAGGATATTGAGTTCTTTGTAGACTCTCCAGATACCTATTCAAACTATTGGCTCAATGCTGTTATTCTCAAGGATAAGGAAGCACAGATTGATTTCCTTACTCAGACAAACGATAATGGTGTTATGACTCGTCCTATCTGGGAACTCATGAATCGTTTGCCAATGTTTGAGAATTGTGAGAATGACGGATTGGAGAACACTATCTACTTTGCTGATCGTGTAGTTAATATCCCAAGCTCTGTACGTCCTTCTGATTTACCAAGGGAATAATGAATAAACCACTAATACTTATAGGTGGAGGTGGTCATTGCAAGTCAGTGATTGAAGCTGCTGAGAGCGCTGGCTACAGCATTCTTGGGATACTTGATATGCCTGAGGATGTAGGTAATGAGGTACTCCCTGGTTATAAGGTGATTGGTACTGATGATGATATTCCTACATATGTTGATCAGGTAGAATTTGTCATTACTGTTGGCTTTATCATGAATCCGATCATTCGTATAAAGATTTTTAATAAAGTAAAAGAGGCTGGCGGTAAGTTGGCGACTGTTGTTGCCTCAACTGCTCTTGTATCTAAATATGCAACAATAGGTGAAGGTACAGTTGTTCTCCACCATGCATTTGTAAATGCAAGTGCAAAAGTAGGCAAGAATGTCATCATTAACACTTTTGTTAATATTGAACATGATGCCGAAATTGGCGATCAATGTCATATTTCAACAGGGGCAATGATCAATGGTGAATGCAAGATAGGAGAACGAGTATTTGTCGGTAGTCAATCTGTATTGGCTAATTGCATCACAGTCGGTGAAGACATAATTATTGGAGCCGGTTCCGTTGTCAGAAAATCTATATCAAAGAAAGGTATTTATGCAGGTAATCCAGCCATTATCAAAGTAAAAACGAAATGAATGATACTGTCATATTGACTTTTACTTATCCTCTGATAGAATCTTATTTTGAAGATTTTTTAAAATCTTGTGAAACTCAGACAAATAAGGAATTTGACATTATTATTGTGAATGATGGGCTTACATCATTACAATCAATGATCGATTGTCATCCATCACTGAATGTTTCTATAAAAGATTACAAAGGTACAATTTCAGAGAATCGTATTTATGGTTTGAATCTAGCTAAGCAGAAAGAATATAAGTATGTTATCCTTGCAGATAGCGACGATTTCTTTTCTGCAAACAGAGTACAGAAAACGAAAGATCTTCTATCCAAGTATGAGATTGTTGCCAATGAGTTTGATTTGGTTAATATAAATGGGGAAGAACTTGTTACTAATTATATTTCTCACAGATTGAAAAGTGGGATTATAATAGGTTTTGAATTTATCAAGGAGAAAAATGTAATAGGTTTTTCAAATTCTGCATTTCGTGCAGGACTCATACCGGAGAAACTATCAATACCCCAGGATGTTGCAGTAGTTGATTGGTTCTTTTATACATTACTACTTCATGCTGGACATAAGGCTGTCTTTTCAAATGAGATGATTACATATTATCGTCAGTATAGTGATAATATGATTGGTATCAATAATGAAACACTAGATAACTATAAAAAGAAATTGGCACAAAAAGCAATGCATTATAGATATCTTTCATCTTCTTTTACGGAATTTGAAGAATTAGCAAAAAAATATAGTAAAGAGAAAAATCTGACTGATATTCAGGTTTCTACTTTATTGCAAAATAATAAAATTACATATCCTCTTTGGTGGGAAAATATTAAAATATAAGATATGGGTAAATATCCTTACATCGTAGCAGAAATAGGTGGTAACCATAATGGTGATATCGAGTTAGGAAAAAAAATGATCAAGGCAGCAAAGGAATGTGGTGCTGATGCTGTTAAGTTTCAACTCTATAGAAGAGAGGATCTTTGGACAGAAGATCATTTGAAGGAACTTAATGATGGAGTTGTAAAATTGGAAAACGTTTCTAATTGGTCAACTAAGGAACTTGGGCTTAACAACATCTTTGAGCAGGTTGATAAGTTTGCAGTACAAGAGCAGGAGCACATTGAATTTTTTAATTACGCTCGTGAACTTGGTATTGATTATGGTACATCTGCATTCACAAAGAAGGATGTTGACTTCTGTATTGATCAGAAATGTGCAAATCTCAAGGTTGCATCTTGTGATGTAACAAATCTAGATCTTATAGAGTATGTAATTTCTAAAGACTATCCTACACAGATAGCACTCGGTATGGCAAGTCTTGCAGAGATTGAAGCTGTTGTAAAGCTTATACCAGAGAGATTCAAGCATAATGTGACACTTTTACATTGTGTTTCGCTATATCCTCCTAAGGATGAATATGTCAACCTCAATTTCCTTCATACACTTCGTCAAGCATTTGGCATGGAAGTCGGTTATTCTGACCATACATTTGGATTTTCTATACCTCTAGCGGCCATTGCACTTGGAGCTACTGTAATTGAAAAGCATTTTACTCTTGATAAGAATCTTCCAGGTTGGGATCACAAAGTATCTGCAAATCCTGAAGAAATGCGTATTATTGCATCAGAGTCTAAGCGAATTGTTGATGCGTTAGGAAATGGAATTAAGGTCGTTTCTGATGATGAAATAGCAAAGCAGAAAAAATTCCGTAGAAGCATTACAACTGCAGATTCGCTTAAAGCTGGTCAGGAAATCACTTATAACGATATTCTCTTCAAACGTCCTGGAACAGGAATCCCGGCAGATAGGTTTAAAGAAGTTATCGGTCGTCACGTAAATCGTGACATTGAGGAAAATAAAACTTTGTTTTGGGAGGATCTCGTAAAATGATAGCTATTATTCCTGCTCGTGGAGGTTCTAAAGGACTTCCAGGAAAAAATATCAAGGAGATGTGTGGTAAGCCTTTGATTGCATATACAATTGAGGCAGCCCTTAAATCCAAATCTATTGATCATGTCATTCTTTCTACTGATGACGAGGAAATAGCTGCGGTTGCTAAAAAATATGGAGCAGAGGTTCCTTTTATGCGTCCTGCAGAATTGGCTTCAGACACTGCAATGGCTGTAGATAATTATATCTATACCATTGGCAGACTTGAAAAAGAATGGAACACAAAGATTGATTCATTTGTTGTTCTTCAGCCAACATCCCCTTTACGTATAGCTGAAGATATTGCCTCCCGCTCATTCAGCAGCTCGCAACAATCAGCAAGAAATTGCCGAAGAGCAAGAAGGTTTTCGATAATAGCAAGGTAACTGACCACCACGCCATCATCCCAACCGGTGTTCCGCCAACCGGACTCACCGATATGGAGGCAAACGTGTATGATCTCATCGCCAAGCGCTTCATCAGCGTGTTCTATCCGGATTGTAAATTCTCTACCACCACCGTATTGGGCGAGGTAATCAACGAAGATGGTCCAAAACCGGAAAAGATAGAGTTTAAGGTGAGCGGTAAGGAGATTCTCGAACCAGGCTGGCGAGTAGTCTATGCCAAGGATGCGAAGAATACAGATGACGATGATGCTTCAGATAACGCCAACGGAAATGCAGACTCAGGTAATGGTGCCAAGAAGGAAGTAGTAGAAGAAAGAACCCTCCCATCCTTCACAAAAGGCGAATCGGGAGAACATCAGCCTACCCTGACGGAGAAGTGGACCACGCCACCTAAGTATTACACCGAGGCAACCCTGCTGCGTGCGATGGAGACAGCCGGCAAATTCGTAGAAGACGAAGAGCTGCGTGCAGCATTGAAGGAGAACGGAATCGGCCGACCATCCTCCCGTGCCGGCATCATCGAGACCCTCTTCAAGCGCCACTACATCCGTCGCCAGCGCAAGAATCTGATGGCAACCCCGACAGGCATCGAACTCATTGACACCATCCATGAGGAACTGCTGAAGAGTTGCGAACTGACCGGTATCTGGGAGAAGAAACTCCGCGACATCGAGCACAAGACCTACGATCCTGCCGACTTCATCAACGGACTGAAAGAACAGATCAACAAGATAGTCATCGATGTGTTGTCAGACAACAGCAACCGAAGAGTAACCATCATGACAGAGGAAGACCTCAAGAAGAAACCGGCAGCCAAGAAACCAACTGCCCGAAAGGCTCCTGCCAAGAAAGCCGATAAGGCAGCAGCACAGAATACAGATTCTCAGAATGCTCCTGCTCAGCCAACTCCTAAATCCGACCCAATGGTTGGCAAACCATGTCCGCTCTGCGGCAAGGGCGTCATCATCAAGGGCAAGACCGCTTATGGCTGCAGTAACTGGAAGGCAGGCTGCCAATATCGTCAGCCATTCTCGCAGATGTAAATCAATATGAAACAAATAAGATTTTATCAAATCATAACAGCACTTTGCTGCCTCTTTCTGATAAGTTGCGGCATTGACCAGAACCTGAAGAAAGCCGACAAGCATCTTTCTTTAGGCGAATACTACGATGCGGCAACCCAATATAAAAAGGTGTACACCAAGACACCTACCAAAGAGCGGGCTGCCCGGGGCAAGGTGGCTCTGAAGATGGCACGCTGCTATGATAAAATCAACAGTACGCCGAAGGCACTGGCTGCCTACAGCAACGCCATCCGATACAAGCAGGCTGACCTCAACGACCGCCTGGCTTACGCCCGGCTTCTCCTGAAGAACGGAAGTTACAGACAGGCTGCCAAGGAATTCGAATTCCTGCTCGATTCCATGCCCGACAACGTGCTGGTAAAGAACGGACTCGAATCGGCACGAAAAGCCCCAGTCTGGAAGAAGGAAGGAAGCCGGTACAAGGTAAAGCGGATGGCTGTTTTCAATTCCCGAAGAGACGACTATTCGCCGATGTTCCTCAGCGAAGACAACAGCCAGCTCTATTTCACCTCAACCCGTAACGAAGCCCAGGGCAGCGACCTAAACGGAGTGACGGGAACGAAATCTGCCGACATCTTCTTCTCTGAAAAGAACGACAAAGGCAAATGGAGCAAGCCGGAAGCCATCGGAACCGGTCTCAACACCGACTACGAAGAGGGCGCATGCTGCTTTACCCCAGACGGCAAGCAGATGTACCTCACTCAGTGTACCACCGATCCTACTTCGCCCCGCTTAGCCCAGATAGTAACCTCCAACCGCTCGGATGCAGCCTGGAGCAAGCCGTCGAATCTGGAAATCAGCAAAGATACACTCAGTTGTTTTGCCCATCCAGCCATCTCCCCTGATGGCGAATGGCTCTATTTCGTATCAGATATGCCGGGCGGAAAGGGCGGTCTCGACATCTGGCGAGTGCGCATCACTCCTGCCGGACTGGGCGGTGTAGAGAACCTGGGCGAACCTATCAACACCCCAGGCGATGAGATGTTCCCTACCTTCCGTCCTAACGGCGACTTCTACTTCAGCAGCAACGGTCATGTGGGAATGGGCGGACTCGACATCTATATCGCCAAAGTGAATTCCATCACCCGGAAATATGAACTCACCCACCCCGGCTATCCGCTGAATACAGAAGCCGATGACTTCGGAATGACTTTCGAGGGTCTCCACAATCAGGGTTTCTTCTGCTCTAACAGAAAAGACGGAAGAGGCTACGATCATATCTACTCCTTCGAGAATCCGGAGATTGTTACCACAATGAAGGGATGGGTTTACGAGAAAGACGGTTATGAACTGCCTGCCGCAGAGGTGAGAATCGTAGGCAACGACGGAACGAACAGGAAACTATCCGTCAAGGGCGACGGTTCGTTTGTCCTCCCTATCAATCCGCATGTCGACTATCTGGTGATGGCATCCTGCAAAGGCTACCTCAACCACAAGGAAGAACTTCGGGTTGATTCGGCTAAAGAGAGTAAGGAATACGTGCTCCAGTTCCCGCTGGCTTCCATCACAGCCCCTGTACTCATCGACAACATCTTCTACGATTTCGACAAGGCAACCCTTACCGAAGCCAGTACAACAGCCCTCGACCAGCTGGTAATGCTGCTGAAAGAGAACCCGCACGTTACCATCGAACTCAGCGCCCATTGCGACTACAAGGGAAACAGCGAATATAACAAGCATCTGTCTCAGCGCCGTGCCCAATCGGTAGTAGACTATCTGATAAAACACGGCATAGAGAAAGAGCGCCTCACCCCTGTGGGCTACGGCAAGGAGAAGCCGAAGAATGTGCGCAAGAAACTCACCGAGAAGTATCCTTGGCTCAAGGAAGGCGATGTGCTCAACGAAGAATTTATCCTGAAGCAGAGCAAGGAGCATCAGGAAATCTGCAACCAGCTGAACCGCCGAACCGAGTTCAAAGTGCTACGCACTACCTATAAATTGTTTTAGAAACCGATATCATAAGCATAGGTGCTCTACTGAAAAAGTAGCAGCACCTATTTGTTTTTCTATATTCAGCAATATTAAATCTTCGTTCATCGACGCTGAATGTCCGTTCAGCGACGTTGAATGTACGTTCAGCGACGTTGAATGTACGTTCAGCGTCGATGAACGGAGATTTCAAGAGCATAAAGATGATATTTATAGTAATAAAAAACTCTTTCTATTAGCACTAAAAACTATTCTGCTAATAGAAAGAGTTGATCATTCATACAATTGATATCAGGGAAGAACCCTACTGGCGCGCATCAGCCAGTTCATTATATCCCCAAACCATGATGAGGACAGCGATGCCAGCCAGCACCATCAGGAGATTCTGAGAGTGGGCGATGGAATCTGCCACATGCGTAAGCGCACGGGAGCCGGAGAGGAGGAAATCTATCTTCATAGAGAAAAGCCATCCCTGAATCTGTTCCCATCCCTGACAGACCACCGCTATGATGATGCCTGCTGCCACACAGACTGCAGTCCATAAATGTTCCAGGCGCTGGCGCTTAACCAGCGACATCGCAGTATCAGTTTCGGGTAAAGCCGGCAATGCCTGCATCACCCTGTCGGAGAATCCGTCATCAGGAATCTCTGACATCTGGCAATCGGAAAAGAACATCTGCAAGAGTTCTTCATCCTGAGGGCTCAACGGTTCTCCGTTCATGCTTTCCAACTTCTTATCATTTATCTTATCGGTCATAACCATTCTGTTTTAAGTAACTTGCAAGTTTCTGTTTTCCTCGAGAGAGATGCGACTTGATGGTGCCTTGCGCCATTCCCGTCACCTCTGCAATCTTATCTATAGAGAGTCCATCCATCAGCTGCAGCGTGATGCATGTACGTTCATTTTCATTCAATATCTGTAATGCCTTGAGCAAATCAATCTTTAATCCGGCATGGGCGCCCTGTGCATTCTTACCGGAAACGGCAGGCGTATCGATGTCCTGCGTCTCCTTATGGCTGCGGGTATAATCATACCATACATTATAGGCGATGCGGTAGAGCCAGGTGGAGAAAGAGGCTGTACCCCTGAAACCGGACAGATGGGTATATGCCTTGACAAAGGTATCCTGCGCCAAGTCGTCACTCAGCTGCGCATCCCCCAGCGTCTGCCGTAGGAAGAACCCACGAATGGGTGACTGATACTTCCTGACCAGCAGGTCGAACGACTTGCGGTCATGAAGCATCACCACCTTCGTGACGAGAGAGATATCGGATAACTTTTCCACCTTATATATATTAACTAATAATTGTTGTTCTTTTCCTTGTGACTTCCCCTCCTATTGAGAAGCCATGATATATTGAATGTCGGCTGCTAGACCGGAGTACCATTATATCCCGTGCCCTGATCGCCATGACGGTTCTTCCACCAGTCCTTAATGGCAGGAAGCGAGCCGATAACGGTCTGACCGATGCCATAGAAGAAGACCAAAGCTCCGATGCCAGCCAGGAAATCAGCATTCCACCAGGCAAACATGGCGCACAAGCCGGCTCCCAGGAAGGCATTTCTCAATCCACGCTTTACCAGATACTCATCGCTCTGCTTGTCTATCGGACGGTCGCTTTCCGGAACATTGATTCCCTTCTCCATCGCCATCTCTGCCAGTTTCATCCGGTCGTTGTGGCGGCGAATCAGATATCTGATAACCAGAAATACGATGATCAGCGGAGCAAAGACAAACAGCAGACCGAAGATGATACAGAAAATGATCATAACAGCCAGCGCTCCGCCACCAAATACCGAACCGATGAAATCGAACGGATCATCATAGTTGTCTAAACTGTATTTAGAATGAACAGATCTATTATCATTCTCATCATAATCATCATAGTTAGCCGAATCTGTACTGGTTGTATCAGAATAAGCCTCCAACGCCTCGTCGTCTTTATCCTTCGAAGCAGATGACTCAGGGGCAGCCTTTGAATCTACCTGTTGGGTAGTTGGATGATAACGATGTTTTGGAGCAGAAGACGCCAAAGACACTTGGGTGGCTCCGATGCTCATAACGAGCGCTAATGCCAATATTGCTTTCTTCATATCATTATTTTTTATTGTTTTACCTTGTTATTTTGAAAAATTTCTGCTTCTTAGACGCATCTCTTCGCGATTTAGTTGCAAAGAAACGAAAAATTTCTTATTTTTGCAAACAAATTAAAGAAAAAGAAACAGAATGAAGACATTACCTGAAGATTTCAGAACATATACGCAGGCGCTGATGGGCGAAAAGCTGTATCAGCGTCTGGAGCATGCTATCCTCGAAGAGGAGGCACCAACCAGTATCCGCATCAATCCTTTTAAATGCAAGGATGCTGATGGCGAACCGGTTCCCTGGTGTCCGAAAACCGGACGTTATCTCTCTACGCGTCCCGGATTCACCTTCGATCCGCTGCTGCATGCCGGCTTATATTATGTACAGGAAGCCTCATCCATGTTTGTAGATATGGCTATCCGACAGTACGTAAAAGAACCGGTGATGATGCTGGATCT
>OGYZ01002849.1_pt1 | contig 11238 bp, 10 predicted proteins | sample 1576681 | NCBI WGS metagenome assembly OGYZ01 (sample SAMEA3541480, study PRJEB24748) | human gut metagenome | biome: human gut; feature: human-associated habitat; material: faeces | place: China | collected 2012 | reverse complement strand
AAGAATACAAGAAGGCACTTGCCCGGAGAGGCTATTCCGTATATGAACGGAAAGACAAGAAAGATGTTCTCCGTGGATATGCGATCCTCAAAGGAAATACCAAATACAAGGCTTCTGAATTGGGAGTGGCCCGTAACCTGATGATTTCAAAACTCCCCCGTACCTGGCAAAAGCTCCACTACCGGGAGAGACTTGCCGCTCAGGTCAATACCTCTCAAATCCATAGGCCGGAACCTGTTCAAAGACCGGCAGTCGATATAGACTATACTCATTATCGTTCCGGCTCGGTGTCCTACACGCTTTCTTCCAATAGCGGAAGGGAACAGCGTTTCTATATTCCGGAGCGGGTACTTGACTATTTCAATGAAGAGTTTGACTACCGAGAGGTTGCCAACAGCAGTGATCTGACCGACATAGCCGTAGCACTCTTTGTCGGAATGCTCGATACGCCCGCCGTGTCTACCGGAGGTGGTGGCGGAGGTTCGCAGAGCGATCTTCCCTGGCGGGACAAGGCCGATGACGACCTGCAATGGGCCCGCCGCTGTGCACGTGCTGCTACCCTCCTATTGGGCAAGAAACCGAGAACAGGATTAAGACGATAAAGTCATGAAACAAGCATACAAAAAGCGGCCGCCTCGTGCGACCGCTAATAGTCCGCTAGGATTGCCGGATATGGGGAAAATTTACTTTATAAATCTGGAAAATTTGTATTTACAACAATTTGCTGAATCATATCATAAATAACAAAATCAACAAACTTTTGCATATCCAAAGTATAATCTCCATATTTTGCATTTTCTATTAACGCACCAATATACAAAGATTGAGCTATGTTAGAGTCTTTAATTCTTTCTGCGTTATCCTCTATTTCCTTTGAATTAGCACCTTCTACACCCATGACAGGATTGATAATGATATAATGTTTTAGTCCCATATCATGTAATGTGTCTTTATGGTTTGATATTTCTTTATTGAAATCTTCGTAGAATTTGGTTGCACTTTGACCTACGCCGGGATTACCGTCCATCTGAATAGAAAAAGCTGCATCGCAATTACCGAGTTCCGAGTATAACTCTTCTTCCCATGATGATCCACCTGCTTCGATACTTATACCTTTTGTATCACATATTTCGATGTTCTCAAACATTCCATCTCGCTCTAAATCCACATAGATGTGTATCTCTGAAACTATTGGAAAACGTTTTGAACCAGAATGTTGCATGTCATTATACATGGGCAGATCTGATTTTGAAATTGGTTTTCCTTTTTCCTTATCAAAATAATCTTCATTGGCATTATCCTCTAGTTCAGAATAATCTGATTGCGGATCAAAGATGTTTTTTAGGGTCTCTTTATGGGCAAAGAATCCACCTACAGGGGTGTCTTGTTGAAGATTCTTAATATTGTCGAAAATCTTCTGTTTCTTCTCTTTACTATCTAAAATAGTTTTTAATTCCGACCATTGCAAAAAAGATGTTTTTCCGTTTATCTTAAAACCAGTTTGAGAAAGCATAGAAAGACTATCGTTAACTAGTCTTAGAATGTCTTCTCTCTTACGAAACACAACAAAGATTTGGGGATTGTTTGCCGGAACCCCTTTTTTGTGAAAGAACATGCAAGTCGTACCTGTTTTATCTGCATTGCTATTAGCCTTTTTTGAGGCAACAATCTCATCAGGCAACTTTGTAAAACTTTTAATAAAGCTACTCTTCCCTTGCGATTTTGACCCGAATGCAATTACTCTAATTTTTGCATTTTGGAATCTTTTTGCCAATGTCTTTGTAGAATGTTCATATTTACTATATGATTCTACCAACTTCGACATCAAAAGTGATAAAGCAACCTTGTTTTGTTCACTAACGTTTATTCTTGACAAAACATTTTTTGCATTATCAAGAAGATGACTAAGAGTTTCTTTTTCTTGCGCAATTCTAACTGAGGTTGCCTCCAATTCCTTGGCCTTGCCAATTCTTCGAGTTTTAATCTCATTTGCATTTGCTTTTACTACATTCTGGATTGTACATGTTTCAAGTTTTGCATTTATCCAGTCTTCCGGTCTTTTAAGTTCCATTGTACTATATTTTTTAATCAATTGTTATCTGAAGTCCTGCACCAAATGAAATACCATTTAAGTCCTTAAACTTGGGGCATATGTTACATCCAACATTGAGAGTTAATGAAAACTCGTCATTTAATGGTATATACCCTGTTAAATTAGGTTTTATGAACAAGCTACCGCCTGTTGTACTAGTAAAAGTACTACCTGACACAGTAATCCCTGTGCTGCCTGATTCGTTTTCATCTGAGGTTGAAAAACTATTGGTTTCTTCTCTTGAATCAACTATCACACCTATACCACAAGATAGCGAAAGGTATTTGACATAAACACCAGGATTAACAGAAATATAACATTTTGGGTCACCCACCTTCAACAAATTTTCAGATTCCTTAAGAGTATATTTCTTTTTTTCAAAATTTATGCCCAGTTCTCCTCCTATGTAGAAATAGCTGCTTGTATAACATACAGACACAGCTGCAGGAAATGCAGAGGAATAACAATAACTAATACCCCAAGTATCATCATCAACATCCCATCCGCCATAAGATTTTCTTATTGATATTGAGGTTTTTCGGTATTCCTTATTACGTTTTTCGATTTCCGTAATTTTCGATTTGCCTTTTAACTCATCAAGACTTTGTGCATAACCTCCTATAAAATAAAGGCTAAGCAATGAAATAATAATTAATTTTTTCATACTGCTCAATAATATAATTCTCTATTACGTTCCTTTAACCAGTCAGAAGCATCTTTGCATCCATTATTTGCAGATTTTTTAATCAGATCAAGCCCCATTTCTTGATCCTTCTTTAGCCTACTATTTCCATGGAAATACAAAAGCCCCAAATAGAATTGAGCGTCACCATAATTTGCATTTGACAACTCCTTAAGTAATTCTATCGGATTTTCCGTAGCACTGATATTCTTTGTTAATAACAAACTAGCCATTTGATATTTCCCATATTTTGAACCTGATTTACGGTAATAATCAAATGCTATGTTATAGTTCCTTCTTAAGTATTTGTCCCCAAGATCATCATAGGCAGACTTCTTAGCCTTTGCCCCTATTTTTAACAGAACGATTATAGAATCCTCAGACACGGGACTATACTTAGGTAGCAATTTTGCTAATTTATATGCGCAAAAAGACTCTTCATGTACTAGTCCTTTTTCATAATATTCTATAGCAGCAACTGGTTCAGATAGTCTCTCGTAACAGTACCCCATCCAACGGAATAATGATGGTACATATAAATCATCATTGGGAATAAGACGCTTAAATGACTGCAAAGCGCGACGATACTCTATAGCGTTTTTTGCCGATTTCGCTATATTGATGGATGTGTTATAAACAATACGAACTGTATCTCTCAACTGTGATTTCACCTTTGCCAATTCAGATTTCTCACTTGATGTATATGCAAAACCTTCAGCCCCATCAAACATTTTTAATGCCGATGAATACTTCCCTTGAGAGAATAAGCGCATTCCCTCTTCCTTCATCTCTCTGAAATCTTGATTGCTTTGAGCAAAGATTTCTGGACCATATAATATTATGGATATGATAATAATAGATATTATTTTCATCTTATTTCATTTTTTAACTTCTCTAATCTACCTAAAACTTGTTTATCAAACTTTAGCTTTAGCGCATCTTGGTAATGTCGGATAGCTTTTCTTGCATAACTTACGTCGTGTGTACTATAATATTTTTTATATTCAGTATTACCTAATGATACGTAATTTAAAAACCTTGAATTGTTTTTTTGCGTATTTGATGCATTATTGTTTCCAACCTTTTTTTTCTCCGTCTTTTTCGTTCCTTTATTTTTCTTCTTTGAATTTTCAGTATATTTCTTTTCTGCTTCTTTTATCAATGCGTTTATTCTGCTTTCAAATTCAAACTCAGATGTATCTACATATATATAATCTCCAGAGGTGTTTGATAATCTGATATTGTCATCAATCTTTTCTCTTAGGGAATTAAGGTCATTATGTATATCATCAACTTGTTTTTGATTGATATACTCAGCGAATTTCTTGTTTTTTGACATTACTGAAGAAAAATATCTTTCCACCCTTTCAATCTCTTCGATATTTTGATTATATGCTTTTTGGTTTCTATATAATCTTTCTTTTTCTATATAAGATGCTTCTTCACTTTTTGCGTCATATATCATGGAAGAAATTGTATTAGCAATGCTATCCGAATTAATAGCTATAGTTGCGTAATCACCTTCTTCAAGACTATTATTATATGCAGAGGTAATACTATTAGATAATGAGTCTAATGTATTAAAAATTTTCATTGATTCCTGGCTTGGAATAAATTTTGCATAGGAATTACTCGAATCAATAGCATTATCGTATAACACACGTAAACTGTCAATGAGTTTTTTGTCTTGTAAATGTAACGTGTCATTATTCATGATGCGTTTGTTTTCAAAAAACCTCTTAGCACAAAATACGCATGCTAATGCAATAGCAAACAAACATATATAATTGAGGATATTTTGTTTCCTACCAAAAGATATTTTAGCTATTATTTTATTGTTATTAGCGAGTTCAATATATTTCTGCCCATATGTCGGATGTAAGTTTTGAGATATATAATCGCCGTCTTTGTCTATTCTAACATATAGTGTTTTTTTTATAGATTCCTCCAATTTGGAATTGGTTATTTTACTCGCCAAATTAGAGCTGGAAATGTTTATTCCATGTTTCAAAAACAATTTCAGTAATTCAGAAGACACAGATTCACATTCTTTCTCGGTTACACCCTTTGGCTTTTGAAATAGCACAAATATCCCTTTATTCTCAAATTGCTTTGAGTAAAAGTTAGCATCTATGTATGATATTTTAATTTTCATTATTCATCTATTTTATTAGTTTTACCATCAAAATGTGATATGGTGCACTCATCTGTTAACCCTATTAGGTACATGTAGGTTTCCGAATTATTATTAACGACATCATAAGTGCTATACCCACAACGCTCCAAGACTTTTTGAGAAGCGAGGTTGTTCACATCCACCTCGGTATGAAGTTCGTTGGTGAGCTTTGTGTCACATATATATTGAGTGGCCAACCTCACGCTTTCTTGCATGTAACCTTGATTTCTGTACTTCGGATGCATGGCGAAGAAGATGGTAGGATTGGTTGACAAGTCCATTGTGGCAACAAAACCGATAAGGGTGTCGTGCTTCCTGATTCCCCAAAGGATGCCTTCGTTCTTTGACAGATAAGTGCGGAAGGATTTCAGAATCTGTTTGATGCCTTCGTTTGTTTGGGCAATGTCACAGAGATCGGGCAGGTATCGTTGAGTGTCTGCATCTGAGAATATGGTTCTCATCGCAGCGATGTCGTTTTCTCCTATCTCATTCAGCGTGCAATAATCAGACTGCAATGTGGGAACGGATGGCTTTGTGAGCATACCACGTTCTGCCATTTCGCAGAAAAGGAACATGTGCAACTGATGGTAGAGCCTTTCATTGTGGCAGAGGGTGTCCCATTGGTCATCTGTGTAAGAGATAGAGGTCAAGCACATATTGCACATTCTGACTGCCGGGCAATAGGTGCATCGGTTCTCACGCTTGTGGAAATATTCCTTGGTCATCTCGTTGGCTTTCTGCCAGTCAATGCCACCGCTGATGCTACCAATGCGGAAGCGGTCGTTGAACTTCTCGCATACTGCCAACTGGAGATTGGCATCGATGTAGAGTTTGGTATTGACGGGCATACAAGTGGAGAGTGGTGTGCTTCCCGAGACTTCAAACACTGGTCTGTTCTTCCAATAAGAGACAATCTCATCAAAGAATATTTGAAGCACCGACCATTCAGGGTGCTGCTCATAAGCATCGAAGAGCTGAATGTATTGTGTCTTCAACGTTTCCCAATCTTCTTTTGCCACACCTTGCAAGAAGTTTGGGGTCAGTCCGCTGATGTGGGTTGGCGTATAATGCTGCAACGCCTCGTCTTCATGCCATGCTTCAGCAATGGGTATTAACGTAGAGACTGACGGCAACGTCATCATCAATACGACTTTGGGGTATTGATTAAATGGGTTATTGTGCAGATACGCCAAAGCATTCCGCACTTTGGTGTATGAACCATTACCTTTGGCATCCACTCTGTGTGCATCATGGAATGGCTGTGTACCGTCTATGGAGATTGCAAGCTCCACACCATTGTTTACCAACCAATCAATGCGTTCTTCTGTTAACAACGTCCCATTGGTGGAAACGGAAAAGGTCACATCGTCCTCCCATCGTTGTTGTCCTAACTGTATGGCATACTGAACGAGAGGATAGTTGACGAGAGGCTCGCCTCCATAGAACGAAATGCGTATGGGCTTTGTCTTTGCCGTCTTGGCGATGAAGTCGTAGATGGCTTGAATGTCGCCCACACAGAGAGTCCGGCTGTTGTGGCTGTGGTTGCCCTCATATTCGCCTGAGTAACAGCAATAGGAGCAGCGGAGATTGCACTGCTCTGTAATGGCAATGATGAACATATAAACCTCCGGCATCGAAGAAAATTCGCTTGGAGGCGTAAACGTCCAGGCATAACGGCTGTCATCTACGACACCCTGAACGATTTCGTTGGTCTGCCGTAGATAAGAATAGCTGTTATTATAGAGCGTCGTGATGTTCATCTTTGCTTATCTGTTACCGCATCGTTGAGCAGAGCAATGTCCGCAACTGAGGCAGCGGACTTGACAGGCTGCCATGCCCATAGCCTTGACGGCTTCTCTCTTCAGGTCATTCGCAATCTTGTTGAAGTTGAGAATGGCAAGGATATTATCGTTTGCAGGAAGTGCAATGGTCTGTGTATTCATACAATGCTATATTTTAACTGTTTACTATCTGATTATAATTTCCATGCTCGTACCATTCGAGGAGTTTGGCGGCACGGTCAACCAACCAAGGGAACTCGGCGGAACGGATTGTGAGGTTCTTTACAATGACATTGAGTGTGCCAGTGTAGTTCTCATTGAAGTCCCGCGCTTGCTGGATGAAGCCGTCGATGTTTATCTGGTCGTAATACGTCCTCGGAAGTCCGGCTTTCTTGATCATGGTGCTGAGTGCCACGTTTATGTCCTGACAGCAGAGCAGGCCAATGCGGTCGGCAGTATAGTCGGACTTGCGATACCATTCAAACAGAGGGAGTTTGACAAGCGAAGCCCATGCCTTGAAAGTCGGGTCGGACATGAAAGGCAGGTAGAACGACATGATGAGCATGTGGTACGGTTTGTGACCCGCAGCAAAATGGCCCAGTTCATGTCCAAGGGTGAACATCATCTCGCCCTCGGTGAAAAGGTCGGCACTGCCCGACATCATGACGATACGACGGTGCTTCTCGCCATTGGAGAAATGGTAAGGTCCGTAATACCAATCGGTGGAGTAGGCAGGAATGTCCTCGATGCCAAGTATGGCACAGGCTTCGGTGAGCTGTGCATACATCTGCGGCAGGCTCTCGGCAGTGATATTGATACCTTCACCCTGGTTCTCCACCTCGTTGTATGCCTCCTGGTACTTACTGGTGGTGGCAGCGAGGAAATCCTTGAAGGTATAGTACTCCACATCTGCCTTGAATATCTCGTACCACGTCTTCAAGTCATGGTCAAGCGGATGCTTGGCTATCTCACGTATGAAGTCCCACTTTGACAGGTAGGGCACCTTCAGACTGTTCAGCCATTCCACCTTCTTCTTGTCATCGGGATGCATGACAGAAGCGAAGTCGATATTGTGCAATCTCTTTCTCATGGGCTATCTGAGATAACGGCGTGTTACGAAACGTCCATATTCTCCGCTGTCAATCCACTTCAACAGCTCGGCAGAGCGCATCACTGTCCAGGGATGGGTCTCGTCGGCAATGGAGAGAAACTTGACCACCTTGTTCATTCCCTCATAATCGAGCATCTTGAAGTCGCGTGCCTGCTGGATAAAGGTCTCTGGACGGATGTTGTTAAACTCCTTGATGGGAAGACCTGCCATCTTGATGAAGGCTCGCGTCATAGCATCGGTGTCCTGACAGCACATCAGGCCGGCACGGTCGGCTGTGAACTCTGACATTCGGCTCCAATAGTAGAGGGCAAACTGCAAACCGCTGGCAACCAAACTGCCACCGGGAATAGTGTCAATTCCCCAATTGATTACTTGTGCCATAAGGTGATACAACATGTGCTGGGACTTAATGTGCCCGACCTCGTGGCCTATGATGAAGAGTATCTCGTCATCGTCACAAAGGTCTATCAAACCGGAGTTGAGAACGATGATTGGATTCTCTGCTCCAATGGTACAGGCATTGATGTCATAGCCCCAAGTGATGTACAGTTCGGGTACTTGCTGCAGGTCGAGAATGCGACAGGCTTCCACAAGATACTCGTATATCTTGGGATAGTTGTCCTTCGTGACCTTCAGGTTACTGCCCGTATATTGAATGTTATATACTCGCTCGATGAAGTTGGAAGTCACCCATCTGCACGCCGTGGTGAGGAACGGGATGCTTTCCAGCTTCTCCAAGGCGGCTCTGTCCAACGGATGCTCGTACTGACTATGGTCGAGACCTGTGAGTATCTGCTTGTTGTGTATCATAATGCTGTCTTTTTCGTATTTATTTTATTCCGTCAACACTGTAGAGGAGTGGGCAACTATCCCTGTTCTATCAAGTCATCTTCAATTTTTTCCATATCTGCCCAGCCTGAAATTTCTGAATTTCAGGTGGTACTATGATAACATCCTCAGCCTCTGAAGCACATATAATCTTAAGACCCTCTATCTGATAATTTGGTACGATGAGTGGCTCTTTTACAACTCGTGTTCCTTCGTGGAAATGACGATAGTAGAAACGGAGGTGGGGGAGGTTTACGTTATCGTAAACAAATGACTTTATCTCTTCTTCTGTTCCGCGTGCAAAGAAAATATTGGGAAGACGAGATTCTTCAACGGTCTTTCTCTTGCCATCAACTTCCTTGACGGTCTTGATTATCGGATAATATGCCTCTACATCCTTTCCAACCAAATAATCGTATGCCTTCTTTTCTCGTCCGTAGGTGACACGGAGGGCATACCAATGGGGAACCTCCTTCGGCTTTCGCTTAATGATTTTAAGGGGAGTTTTACCGCCAGTTGAGCCGTTGGCTCTTCCTTCTTCACACCTCGGGATAGTCAAAGCAGGCTTTGTCTCTCCACTCGGTTTGTCGTCGGTTTCCGACAGGGCATTTCTAGTAGACACCCCTGTTTGTGAGTTCTCCGCCAAAACTGGCTCTTGAACTTCGGGGAGGGCATCGGAGATAAGCCCGGCGCGGGGAGGGATTTCACCACCTCCATGGGTGTTATCATCTATTGATGCGTTATCAGCGATTTTCATATCGATGACCTAACTTCATTCTAGACAGTACTCCGTTATGGACATAAAAGAAGCGTGAGATCGTCCTGTTGTCCGTCCCACTTCCTGAGGCTCTAGCATTGCCTATTATCGTTGAACAGACGACGTCAGAGCCCACGCCGATATGAATAATCGCTCCATTACATAAAGTAGGCGACACCTCAGCAAAACGCTCAAGCCAACCTGGCGGTTCCGCATTCGGTTTGCGCTACTTTTGGGAGACCTATATAAACAAATTCATTACGCCCGAAAAGGTACAATTCGTGCTTACAAGGTCTCCACAGACGTGAAATAATCACACCCGGGACATCACCGTTGCTAAGTTCGAGACGATAATACTTCCATTTGCTAGATTTCAGTGTGTCTCAAAACACAGCGTCGAGTAAACGCCTTCATTATGTCTGGACTATCTTCCCACCCAATGCCCGCTTTGTACTGCTTTGTCATCATGTGACTCCGCCATACTCAGCACGGCGTAGGCTATCCCGACTGATGTCATGAAAGAACTCGTCTAACTGCGACAAACAGGAATCGGAACAATATAATCCGTTATAAATTTACGGAAATTTATCCGAATACATAAAAGTAAGCGCAAAAAAAGTTTTTGGAAATCCACACCTTAAATATATTTAACATTTTATTCCCTGTATTTCTATTCAACCTACGAGTTTGCACTCTAAACGGGAACAGTCCAACAGATACATCTGCCTTAAAAAACATCAAAAATGAGCAAACTGATTTGAAGGCATACTATATATGAAATATTCAGCGAAAAGAAAGAAATATAAAAAGGGATATGGAGAAAACGTGAAATCGGCAAACATTCTAAGAAAGGATGTTGCAATTATGTTGCTAAATGTATTTAGTTGTGCGGTTACAATTTTCTTTCCGGTTTGCCGTCATGGATAAAGACACTTTTTATTAATGAAAAGTGTGATTGCCTATGATTTCCGTTTTCGGTTAAAGGAAATCGCCCCAAAAGGGTATCGGTAAAAAAACAACCGCAAAAGCACTGCTTCGGCATAAGCTAAAAAAGAAAGGGGCTTTGCGTCATCAGTCTGAATATTAGAGTTTATCAGAATAGGGACCAGTGGTATTGGTTTTCAACACCCTAAAACCTTATTCGATGTAATGTCTATTGTTCAGGCGTGAGCCAAAGCCCTTTTCTATGCTTGGTGATAATAGGAACACATAGTTGTCAATTTATTGATGATGGTATTCCTACGAATTAAATCGCTTTTACGGAAAAACGTGTCTATGAGCGTAAAAAGCAGGATTTTTATTTCTGTATATGCCATTAAAATGCTATTTTTGCATACAAAGAGTTCTTTGAAGTTGCGCAACGCGTAGAAGAATAAAACAGCAGATAACTAACTAATTCGTAACCTATTACTAATATAAGTTGGTAACTGCTACTTATTTTCAACCACTTAGACTTTTTTCGTAATTTCATGGCGCAAAATTACGGATTTTCTTGAGGACCTGCAAATTTCTTTAGAGAATAACTTATTAGATATCTTTTATTGATGCATCAAGCATGGCGTATATTACTCTGTTTCTGACACAAGAATAGAGAGAAACCCTCAAAATCTATTGTTTTTGCGACAGTTTGTAGTATCATCATTATATCTCTAAAATATTACCAACAACGCAAAGGATAATAACAACTGTATGGAATCGCATACTTGAATCTTTGACAATTTGAAAGTTTTCTTTAACAATAGTTCGTTAAAAATTAGCCAAGCCTAAGCGGCTTTGGCGGTAAATAAAATGAGTTCTTTGAAAAGTTTGTC
>OGYZ01002847.1_pt1 | contig 11247 bp, 10 predicted proteins | sample 1576681 | NCBI WGS metagenome assembly OGYZ01 (sample SAMEA3541480, study PRJEB24748) | human gut metagenome | biome: human gut; feature: human-associated habitat; material: faeces | place: China | collected 2012 | reverse complement strand
GCGATGAGGATCGCGATCTTTGTTTTCTTTTTCACCGGAACCATAGCCGTGCTCCATTCAAAGAAAGAACTGTCATTCAAGTTGGATTTTACCCTATTTCTCCGCCGTTTTCAACCCCTCGGCGTTTATACGATCTGGAAGAGATAGAATTTCAGATAATCCGTCTCCGGCACGCCCCAGAGGATCGGGTGGTCGGGACTCTGCTGCCGCGCCTCGATCTGGCGGAGCTGTACGCTCGCGTCGCGCGCCGCGTCCGCCAGCATGGCGCGGAAAAGCGTGTCGGTCATAAAGTGCGAGCACGAGCACGTTGCCAGATACCCGCCCCGCGGCAATATCTGCATGGCGCGGCGGTTGATCTCCCGGTAGCCGCGCCGCGCGTTTTCAACCGTCGCGCCGCTTTTCGTAAAGGCGGGCGGGTCGAGGATGATGCAATCCCACGGCTTTTCGCCGCTCTTTCCGAGCTCCGTGGGAAGCTCGAACACATCCGCCTGCCGGAACTCCATGCGCCCTTCGAGCCCGTTTCTCTCGGCGTTGCGCCGCGCCTGTTCGAGCGCGGACGCGGACACGTCCACCGCCGTGACGCTCTCCGCGCCGCCGGCCGCGCAGTGGAGCGCGAATGCGCCGGTGTGCGTGAAGCAGTCGAGCACGCGCCGCCCATGGGCCAGCCGTCCCGCCGCCGCGCGGTTATATTTCTGGTCGAGAAAATAGCCGGTCTTCTGGCCGTTTATGTAGTCCACGTCGAAATAGATGCCGTTTTCGCAGATCTCCGCGTGGCCGGAGGGGTTTGTCTCCAAACCGGGCGCGGCATACGGCCCCTTGCCGCAGGTCATGCCCTCCTTTTCGCGGATGAGCGATTCGTTGTGCTCGTAGATGCACGATACGTTCACGCCGAGCGCCGCGAGCTCCTCGCGCAGCAGCGCATAGAGCATCGCGCGCCGCTGCTCGACGCCGAGCGAGAGCACCTCGCTCACGAGCACGTCGCCGTAGCGGTCCACCGTCCAGCCGGGGAAGCCGTCCGCCTCGCCGAAGATAAGGCGGCAGGCGGCAAAGTCCTCGCCCATGACCTGCTGCCGGTAGGCGAGCGCATACCGGATACGGCGGCGGAAAAACGCCTCGTCCATTTTGTCGTTCGTGTTGCGCGAGAGAATGCGCACGCGGATGAGCGAGCGGCCGTTATAAAACCCCGCGCCCTGCCAGCGGCCCTTTTCGGTATATACGTCCACGATCTCCCCGTCCGGGCAGGGGCTTTCTTTCGTGAGCACCTCCCCGGCGAACACCCAGGGATGCCCGCCGCGCAGAGCGCGCGCGGCCTTTTCCGTGACGGTAACGCTTGCAAACGGTCTTTCCATCGTCTGTCCTCCTGTGTGGTAACGGGTCATTATACAATATAATTTCTCGTTTGGCGAGAGAAAGTTGCGGCGTATGAAAGAATAAGCCGCTGGACATCGATCCGATATCCAACGGCTTATCCTTTGTAAAAAAGAGGAGAAAGAGAAGAAGAAAAAGAGAAACATGAAACAGGCGGTTTCTTGCGAAGTTTCCACCAGAGCATTTGTAATCGAACACAATCCCCATTATGTTCTAATAACAAACACATTTTTATTGGTTCGCCCTTTTCGGTTCATATACTACCACGTTTCGTCAAATAACGCAACCATTTCTTTATTAATGTTTTGTGAACTTTCCCGCCGTGCGCCGGAGCTTGACAGCGTTTTTTCCGCGCTTTATTATTATAGTGTATCTTCTCCCCGAAAGGCAGGGCAAAGCATGACGAACATTCTCGTCGTTGAAGACAATGCCGGGCTGCGGCGGCTGATCGGCATCCATCTCCGCCGCGCCGGATATGAGGTATCGGAGGCCGCCGACGGGCAGGCGGCGCTCGATCTTTTGGAGCACAGTCGCGTGCATCTCATCATCACCGACGTGATGATGCCCCGGCTCGACGGCTACGGGCTCATCCGCGAGCTGCGCGAAGCGGGCGACACGACGCCGGTGCTGATGGTAACGGTAAAGGACTCCTTTGACGATATGCGCACCGGCTTTCACGCCGGGGCGGACGACTATCTCACAAAGCCCGTGAATTTTGAGGAGCTGCTGCTGCGCGTGGGGGCGCTGCTGCGCCGCTGCGGCATCCAGCACTCCGGCGAGATCGCCGTGGGCGGGTGCACGCTGCACGCCGACACGCTGCTCGTCACCGGCGAGGGGTTCTCCTGTGAGCTGCGCCCGCGGGAGTTTGCGCTGCTGCAAACGCTGCTCGCCGCGCCCACGAAGATCTTCACGCGCCAGATGCTCATGGATGAGCTCTGGGGGTACGACAGCGAGTCTGACCCGCGCACCGTGGACACGCACATCCGCCGTCTGCGCGAAAAGCTCGCCGGCGCGCCGGATTTTGAGATCCAGACCGTCCGCGGTCTCGGCTACCGGGCGGTGATTCGATGAGGCGCGTCCGCTCGCGGCTGACGATCCTGCTGCTGATCCTCGTGATCGTCACGTCGCTTTTCTCTCTCACCTTCGGCGCGCTCGTGCGAAACGGCATCATCTTCCAGCAGCGCGACAACATACGCTATCTTGTTTTCGGCTACGCCGCCAAGGACATACTGCTTCTGCTCATCGCGGTGGCGGCCGTCGCGGTGCTCATCACGGTCACATCCCGCTCGACGACGAATCCCATCCGCGAGCTCTCCCGCGCCGCGCGCGAGATCGCCGGAGGGAATTACGATGTCACCGTACCGGAGCGTGACCGCGTGGAGGAGTTCGGCGAGCTTGAACGCAACTTCAATCTTATGACGGCGGAGCTCCGCTCCAACGAATATCTGCGCAAGGACTTCATTTCGAGCGTATCCCACCAGCTCAAAACGCCGCTCTCCATTCTCAACGGCTATGCCCAGCTTCTCGCCGAAGGCGGTCTTTCCGAGACCGAGGAGCGCGAGTACAGCCAGTACATCGCGCAGGAGTCTGACCGGCTCGTCGGGCTCATCGATGACATGCTGCGCCTCTCGCGCATCGACCACCGGGAGATCCATCGAAAGGCGGAGATCTTCCCGCTCGGCGAGCAGCTCCGGCGCGCCGTACTGCAGCTCGAGCCGCGCTGGACGGAGGCCGGGCTCTCCGTCTCCGCCGACATCCCGGATCTCGACTACGTCGGCGACAGCGAGCTTCTCTATCAGGTATGGGTGAATCTGCTGGAAAACGCCGTGAAGTTCACGCCCCCCGGCGGGCGCATCGGCATCTGTCTTGCCGCCGCAGCGGATACCGTCACCGTGACGGTGTGGGACACCGGCTGCGGCATGGACGCGGAAACGCTCCCGCGCATTTTTGAGCAGTTCTATCAGGGCGACACCGACCGTCGCGCCGACGGCTGCGGACTGGGTCTCACGCTCTGCAAGCGCATCGTGGAGCAGCACGGCGGAACGATCACCGCGGAGAGCCGTCCCGGAGAGGGCAGCCGCTTCAGCGTCGCGCTGCCGGCAAAGGCCGCAAAATTCATGTAAAGAGACTCCATAGCAGGGGAATGTTTAACGTTAAGTTCACATTCCCCTGCTATGTTAATATCCAGATTTTTATATGTTAGCGAGGCAACACCGTGAAAGCTATCAATCCCGGACACTTTCTTCTGACCTGCCGGCTGGACAACTGGGTGCATCTGCTGGAAGAGAACCACTTCCATATCGCCCGCGACCGGCTGCCGCAGGCGCTGTACATTTCCGCAACGGCGCTCGCGCTCGCGCCCGCGGCGGCGGCGGAATCGCTCATTTACCGCAAGCGCATCCGTGAAACGAAGATCGAAAAGGACCCGATCTTCATTCTCGGCCACTGGCGCAGCGGCACAACGTATCTGCAGAACGTCCTCTCGCGCGACGAGCAGTTCGGCTGGTTCGATCCCGTGAACACGATCGGTCTGCCCTACTCACTGCTGCTCGGCCGGCTCATCCAGCCGCCGATCGAAAAGGGCATCCAGAACGGCCGCCCGCAGGATAACGTGCAGTACTCGCTCGATCTCCCGATGGAGGAGACGTTCGGCGTGCTGACGATCTCGCCGTATTCGATCATCCACATGATCGCGTTCCCGGAAAATTATAAAAAGTACATCGAAGGCGCGTTCGTGAGCGACCTTCCCGTGGAGGAACTGCGCAAATGGGAGCGCAGCTACGATTACGCTGTCCGCAAGCTCACCTACATCAAAAAGGGCAAGCAGCTCATTCTCAAAAGCCCGGACAACACCGCGCGCATCCGCGAGCTGTGGGGCATGTATCCGGACGCGCGGTTCATCAACATCCACCGCGACCCCTACAAGACCGTCCGCTCCACGATCCACATGTTCCGCACCGAGATGGACTCGCTCCGGCTGACCGAAGAGCCGGATAACATCGACGAGCTCATCGAAAACACGGTCATCGATATTTTCGAGCGCATGTACCGCGAGCTTTTCGAGCTTGAGGGCTTTTTCCCGAAGAACCGGTACGTGGACATCGCGTACACCGATTTCTGCCGCGCCCCGGTCGATACGCTGCGGGATATTTACCGGCGTCTGGAGCTCTCCGGCTTTGAGGCGGCCGCGCCGCGCTTTCAGGCGTATGTCGATTCGCAGCGCGGATACCAGAAGAATAAATTCGACATTTCGCCCCGGCTCGTGCGCAAGATCAACGCGAAGCTGGGCTTCTACATGGAACATTACGGCTACGAAATGCGGGAGGTTGAGGAAGAATGAGAGATCATCTCGATAAACTGGAAAGCAAAAGCGTGCACATCCTGCGCGAGGCTTATGCCGCGTTCGGCAATCTCTGCATGCTCTGGAGCATCGGCAAGGACTCCACGGTCCTTCTCTGGCTCGCGCGCAAGGCGTTTTACGGCCACGTTCCCTTCCCGCTCGTCCACATCGACACACATTATAAAATTCCCGAAATGATCGAGTACCGCGACAAGCTCGCCATGGAGTATGGTCTTTACATGGTCTACGGTGAGAACCGCGAAGCGCTTGAAAACCACGAAACGTTCCCGGACGGGAAGTGCTCGCGCGTCGAGTGCTGCCGCCGGCTCAAAACCGAGGCGCTCACCCACACGCTCGACGGCACCTGGCCGCGCTACCGGCTCAATCTTCAGACCGGGAAATACGAGCGCGACACGAACACCGACGCCTACACCGGCGTCATCGTCGGCGCGCGCGCCGATGAAGAGGGCTCGCGCAGCAAGGAGCGCTATTTCTCCCCGCGCGACAAGCACAACGACTGGGATCTGGACGACCAGCCGCCCGAGTTCTGGAACCAGTTCAAAACCGACTTTGCCCCCGGCACGCATGTGCGCATCCACCCCCTGCTCGACTGGACGGAGCTGAATGTCTGGGAATACATCGAGCGCGAGCACATCCCCACCGTGTCGCTCTACTATAACCAGGGCGACGGCACGCGCTACCGTTCGCTCGGCTGCGCGCCGTGCACAAAGCCGATCCGGTCCGAGAGCCGGAACGTTCACGAGATCATTGAGGAGCTGCGCACCGGCGCTCTTTCCAACATTGCCGAGCGCAGCGGCCGCGCCCAGGACGCCGAGGACGGCGGCGGGCTCGAAACGCTTCGCCGGGGAGGGTACATGTAATGGAAGAAACAAGAAACGTCTGGGAAAACGAGGAGCTTTTGAATATCGTCACCGTCGGCCACGTCGATCACGGCAAATCCACCGTGATCGGCCGTCTCCTCGCCGACGCCGGAGCGCTGCCGAAGGGCAAGCTTGAATCCATACGGGAAAACTGCCGCCGCAACTCGAAGCCGTTCGAGTACGCCTTCCTGCTCGACGCGCTGCACAACGAGCAGGATCAGGGCATCACGATCGACACGGCGCGCTGCTTCTTCAAGTCTGACAAGCGCCGGTACATCATCATCGACGCGCCCGGCCACATTGAATTTCTCAAAAACATGGTCACCGGCGCTTCCCGCGCCGAGGCCGCGCTCATGGTGATCGACGCCGCGCGCGGCGTGGAGGAAAACACCCGCCGTCACGGGTACTTTCTCTCCATGCTCGGCATCCGCCAGGTGGCGGTGCTCGTGAACAAAATGGATCTCGTCGGCTATTCCGAGGAGGTCTACCGCTCCATCGTCACGGAATTCACCGAATTTCTCGCCAAAATCAACATCTCGCCCGCGGCGTTCATCCCCGTGAGCGGCATGGAGGGCGACAACATCGCCATCCGCAGCGAGCGCACGCCGTGGTACTTCGGCCCCACGGTGCTCGAGCAGATGGACGCTTTTGTCCCCGTGCCGAGCCCGGAAAACCGCCCGCTGCGCATGCCGGTGCAGGGCGTTTACAAATTCACCGAGGGCGGCGACGAGCGCCGCATCGTGGCCGGAACGCTCGAGGCCGGAAGTCTCCGCGCGGGCGATAAGATCGTATTCTACCCCTCCGGGAAGAAAACGACGGTCGCATCGCTCGAGGTATTTTCCGCGCCCACGCCGGAGAAATTCATCGCCGGGGACGCCGCCGGCTTCACGATGACCGAGCAGATCTTCGTCCGCCGCGGCGAGATCGCGTGCTTGGAGAGCGAAGAAGCCCCCTTCGTCGGCGTGCGGCTGTGCGCCAACGTGTTCTGGCTCGGCAAGGAGCCGCTGCGCTCCGGCAAGCGCTATTTCTTCAAGTGCGGCACCGCCAAGGTGGAAGCGCGGCTCGAGAGCATTCTCCGCGTTGTAGACGCCTCGGAGCTGGACAGTCTGGAGCGCAGCGAGGTGCAGAAAAACGAAGTCGCCGAGGTGATCCTCCGGCTCGACCGCCCGACGGCGTTCGACACCGCCGACTCCGGCTGCGACGGCACGCGCCGGTTCGTTATCGTGGACGATTACGAGATCGCGGGCGGCGGCATCGTCACTGAGGCGCTGCTCTCCGAGGATTACGATAAGCGCAACATCCGCTGGTCGGCCGAGGCCATGACCGGCGCCGAGCGCGAGCAGCTCACCGGGCGGCGCGGGCTCGTCGTATGGATGACCGGGCTTTCCGGCTCCGGCAAAACGACGATCGCGCAGGAGGTCGAGCGGCGGCTCTGCGAAAAGGGCGTTGCCGCCTACATGCTCGACGGCGACAAGCTGCGCCGCGGTCTCTGCGGCGATCTCGGCTTCTCGGACGACGACCGGATCGAAAACATCCGCCGCGCCGCCGAGGTCGCAGGGCTCTTCCGCGACGCGGGGCTCGTGACGCTCTGCACGTTCATCTCCCCGTTCGCCGCCGGACGCGCCGAGGCGCGCCGCATCGCCGACGGGCGCTTTCTCGAAGTCTGGGTGCGGGCCGGTCTGGAGACCTGCAAGGCGCGCGACCCGAAAAAGCTCTATCAGAAAGCTCTCGAGGGAAAGATCCGCTCGTTCACGGGCATAGACTCTCCGTATGAGGAGCCGACCGACGCCGAGCTTGTGCTGGATACCGAGGTTCTCAGCGAAGAAGAATGCGTCAACCGGCTCACCGATGCCATTTTTGACTATCTGGAAGGCGGAGACGCACTGTGAACTGGGGTAAATTTCTTCTTTTCATCGTCATCGGCTTCGCCGCGCAGATCATTGACGGCACGCTCGGCATGGCCTACGGCGTGAGCTGCCGGACGTTTCTCAAAACCGTGGCGGGGCTTCCCTCCGCGCTCGCGAGCGCGGTCGTCCATGTGGCGGAGGTCCCGACGACGCTCGCGTCCGGTCTCTCCCATATCAAGCTCAAGAACGTGGATAAGTCGCTCTTTTTCCATCTGGCCATCCCCGGCGTGATCGGCGGCGTGGCGGGCGCGTGGTTCCTCTCAAGCGCCGGCGACGCGCTCGAGCCGTTCATCGACGCCTATCTCATTATCATGGGCGTTGTTATTCTGCGCAAGGCGTTCCTGAAAAGTCAGAAGGAGCGCCACATCGGAAAGGGCATTTACCCGCTCGGTCTCGCCGGAGGCTTTCTTGACGCCACCGGCGGCGGAGGCTGGGGCCCGGTCGTGACGTCTACGATGCTCGCCGTCGGCCACGACGTGAAAAAGACGATCGGCACGGTGAATACCGCCGAATTTCTCGTAACGCTCGCGGAGACGACCACGTTCGTCGTTCTCATCCGCGATTTTACGTCCTACTGGCAGACGATCCTTGGTCTCATCATCGGCGGGGTGTGCGCAGCTCCCCTCGCGGCGTGGATCTGCAAGAAGATCCCCGTCCGTCCGCTGCTCGCCGTCGTCGGCATCCTCATCATCGTGCTCAATCTTTACAGTCTCCTTCACTATCTGGCTGTATTTTAAAAAGGCGGTATCACCATGACACAGATCTCCGCGCGGCAGCGCTTCGCCTCCGTCCGCGCCCGGCTCATGGAGCTGGAGCTTTGGGACGCTGATTCGCTCGTGATGACCGCGCCCGGCGCCGTATGCAGCGCCGCCGGAGAGCCGGTCGAAGCGGCGCTGTTCTCCGCCGTTTCCGCGCCTATGGCGGTTTTGACCGCCGGGCGGTACGCCCGCGAATTTGCCAAAGATCCTCACGCGCTTTGCGCCGAGACCGACGACGCCGCGCAGATGTTCGGCGTGCGCGTGCCGGTAAGAAGCGCGCCGCGGCGCGGCGATACCGCGTGCATCGTTCCGAACCGCGGCTTTGTCGTGACGGCGCGGTTTGAAAATGAGCTCATCGCCGCGTGTATCCTGCTCGAAAAGCTGTGCATGACGGCGCGGCTCTCCCCTCGCATTGGGACGCCGAAGCCACTCGCCGCGCCGCTCTGCCTTATAGAGCACGCGGTCTATACGAAAAAATACTCCCGTCCGTCGCTCGCTGCGGCGCAGGGGGAAGAAGCCGCGCCGGTGGCACTGGACGTTTCCGATCTCGCGCTGCGCGAGTCGGTCATTGCCTACGGGAAAAAGCTCGTGGAAAACCGCCTCATTCAGGCGACGTGGGGAAACGTCTCGGCGCGTATCGATGCCGATCGCTTTCTCATCACGCCGTCCGGCGTGGACTATGACCGCATCCGTCCGGAGGATATTGTGGAGATCCGCATTGCCGACGGCAGCTTCGCCGCCGGGCAGCGCCCTTCCAGCGAGCGGGAGATGCACCGGCGCATCTATGCCGCGCGCGGCGACGTGCGCGCCGTGATCCACACGCACTCCGCGGCGCTGCAAACGTTCGCCGCGTGCCGGGAGAGTCTGCGCACGCCGGAGATCGTCGCCCCCTGCGCCGCCTACGGCGTGAGCGGCTCGAAGAAGCTCGCGGAGAGCGCGTCCGAGGTGCTGCGCTCTCACGATCTCTGCATCATGGCAAATCACGGCTTTACCGCGGTGGCAGCGGATCTTGAAACGGCGCTCTCTCGCGCCGTCGCCGCCGAAGAGGCCGCAAAGCGGATACTGGAATCGGAATAAAAATCGGCAGCGCTGCATTCTGCGGCGATGCCGAAAATACAGGAGGGCGGAACATGGGAGAACATTTTGCGCGGGGCCGGTCGGCGGAGATATTCCGCACGGAGGACGGGAAGATCTTAAAGCTCTTTTTCCCCGACTATCCGAGGGAGTATGCCGAAAAGGAATACAAAAACACAAAGATCGCCGCATCTCTCGGCTGCACGGGGATGCAGGTCTACGATATGGTCGAGCGCGGCGGACGCTTCGGCTTCGTAATGGACTGCATCGACGGCGTTTCGCAAAACGACATGCCGGGGAAAAAGCCGGCGTATCTTTTTGAGGCCGGCAGAGACCTTGCCCGCTGTCACGTCCGCGTGCAGAAGGCGCACACGCGCGAGCTTGATGACGTGCGTGAGGTATGTCTCGGTATTCTTGGCGAGGACTGTATGGCGTTTCTGACACCGGAGGAAAAATCGCGCGCCGCCGGATATCTCCGCTCTCTCCCGGATGACGACACGGTGCTCCATCTCGACTTTCACACCGGCAATGTCCTCGTGGACAAGTCCGGCGAGTGCAAGATCATTGACTGGATGACCGCCGCGCGCGGCAATCGCGCCGTGGAGGAAGCGCTCATGGAGTTCTTCTTCTCGGAGGCCGAGCTGTTCCCGGAGGCAAGCAAAGCAAAAATTGCCCTCTTTTCCGCCATCCGCGGCTCCATCGGGAAGGGCTTTTTCAAGGAGTACCAGAAGCTCTCGCCGCTTTCCGCGGAAGAGATCGACCGCTACCGTCTCGCGGCGCTCATCCTGCGCCGTCACTGGAACATCGCGTTTGAAGAGGCGTATCTCACAAAAACCATCCGCGCGCTGATCGAAAAATACGGCGTGGAAGAAAAGGAGACGATCGAATGAAAGTCGTATGCATCTGTGACGCCGGTGTGCCGGAAATGCTCATGCAGTACATGAAAAAGCTCCCCGGGTGCGACGTGACGCTCTATACCGAAAAAACGCTCACGGACATCAAGTCCCTCACGACGTGCGAGCGTACCGCCGAGCTTCGCGGCGCGGAGGCGTGCCCTGTGAGCGCGGAAATGCTGGAAGCCGTCCGCGAGGCGGAGATCCTTGTAACGCACGTTGCGCCCGTGAACCGTGCGGTGCTCGACGCCGCGCCGAACGTAAAGATCGTCGGCGTGCTGCGCACCGGCACGGAAAATGTCAATCTCGACCTCTGCCGCGAGCGCGGCATCGCCGTATACAACGCCGAGGGGCGCAACTCCACCGCCGTCGCCGATCTCGTCGTGGCGCTCATGCTCTGCGAAATGCGCAACATCGCCCGCGCCCACGGCGCGCTCGTGCAGGGCAAATGGGTCAAAATGTTCCCGAATATCATGATGAACCGCGATATGTGCCGCTGCACCGTCGGCATCATCGGCGTCGGCAAGATCGGCACGATGGTCGCCGCGCGGCTCAAGGGCTTCGGCTGCCGCATTCTCGGCTGCGACATTTTCCTCTCCCCCGAGGAGATCGAAAAGCGCGGCTGCGAGCCGGTATCAAAGGAAGAGCTGCTGCGGCAGTCCGACTTCATCACCATCCACATGCGCCACGAGGCCGGGCAGAGCGCCCTCATCGGCGCGGACGAGCTTGCCATGATGAGGAAGAACGCCATTCTCGTCAACTGCGCCAGGCCCTCCGCACGGCGGCGCTCGTCGAGGCGCTGCGCGCCCACCGCATCGGCGGCGCGGCGATCGACGTGTTCGACGAAGAGCCGCTCTCGCCGGACTCTCCCCTACTCACGCTCGACAACGTCACGCTCACGCCGCACATTGCCGGCACGACCGTAGACGCCTTTGCCAATTCCGTGGAGATCATGCTCCGCCAGCTCTCACTCATTCTCGCCGGCAAGAACGCGCCCAACCGCGTCGTATGACCGCCGACCATATG
>OGYZ01002846.1_pt1 | contig 11250 bp, 8 predicted proteins | sample 1576681 | NCBI WGS metagenome assembly OGYZ01 (sample SAMEA3541480, study PRJEB24748) | human gut metagenome | biome: human gut; feature: human-associated habitat; material: faeces | place: China | collected 2012 | reverse complement strand
ATGATAATAAATTTCATATTACTTTGATTTTAGGGTTTGTAAATAGTTATATGCTTTGATACAGTCGTCTTTGGAGAGGATTCTTGGATAAATTGCAAGGTTCTTAAAAGCTATTCGATCAAACCTACCACCACTACTCAATACCTCCAATGTACCACCAGAACCAACTACATTACCTGTATTTGCCAGTATTTCATTCCAATTACGATCATAGGCCCTACCATCTGAACATGCAGCATTAATACTTTTAATTCCGTCAAGACTATTTTTTACTGATCCTGAATTAATATAAAGATCAAGTCCAGTCATTGTGTTGTAGATATAAAAACTAGACCCTTTTACTAAACCAGTACCACTCTTTTTATTATCAATAAACTTCCAATCCCCAACAATCGTAAAATCCTTACCCATTCCAAAAGATGACGAAACTATCTTATCATCCACCCCATCAGTAACTAGATAGCCAGCATATTCACCTTCTTCATTGTACCCGCTCCCTTCTGCAAACCCAAAATTCGACAGTACAAGATCATTACCATTGCCCGTAATGTTGGCAATAGTAGCACGATCTTCGTCCTCGTTGGTTTTGCCTACCACTGTCCATGCCTGGTCGGGGAAAAGCCAGGGATATTGCTTCTTATTCCAATCAAGAACCTTTTCATCGTCTTCATCGGTAGAGAAATATCCATTGCAGATTGTTTGACCAGCAATAGCTGCTTTAGCAAAAGATGCATAAGTTGCATTCTTCCATAAATAATATGGCCCAGCGTTTTCCACCCAGTCCCCACACGTACCTGTTACAACTTTATTAGTTAATAAGTTCTTAATACATATATTATTACCATTTCGTTTACAAGCAAACAAATTAAGCCCATTAACAAAATCAGCATTTATATAATAGTTATTACCCGCTATAAAAGATACATAAACCAAAGACGAATATTGCATGGAAAAAGTTTTTTTGCTATCAGCTCCACACAAAATCATATTTCTTGTCGGATCATCCTGAAACGGAATAAACGCCGTGTACACCGTATAGGTATCCTCGAAGTTAAGTTCCTTCTCTGTAACTGCAAAGTCGTCTACTCCGTCACCGAGGATAAAGCCTGGGTAGAGGGGTAGTTGTTCGATGGTGATGTCTATATCTTTAGTATCGCTACCATAAAGAAAATAATCTACATAATAATCTTGTAATACATCATCAAATGATATTTGAATAACACCATCGGTCTCAAAAGAAAATGTTTTAATTGCTTTTGACGTTATAGGATCTGTAGCAATTATTCTTAAAAATTTTACAGATCCTTTATTTACTGCTTCAGTTAATCCATTTACATTTAAAATATTTTTATATACATTTTCTGCATTATAAATATTATTTGATCTTGCTTGAACAACCGAACTTGCTGTGATAAATTGCAATTTATGATCTGTATGACTATTTACCCAATAGCTATTTATAGCCCAATCAGCAGAACTATTCCAATTATCTACATATCCACCTACCCCAGACATACCACCCCAGGAAAAGTTTTTCAACTGTAGATCGTATCCATTACCCGTCTTATCAACCCATACGGGATTGGCAGCCATCTGTTCATTGGTGAGACCGGAAGCAGAATATCTGGCTACGATACCTTCTATATCCGGGAAGGAGTCTGCATTGCATGGCAGATCTAATATCATTTTCGCATACTCTTTAAAAGGTATGGAAGTAGGTACATCATACCCTTTGGATATAAGGGCTTGCCTTATATCCTCTTTGGTATTTATGATCCTCATTAACTTATCTGATATGGTCCCCATTACACTTCCTCCCCATTTATGTAATCTAATACCTGACCTATGTCTCCGATGTCCGATTTTATTGACTCTCCTTGAGAATGTATTTCAATAAGTTTATGATATAAGGTGTTATCCCCTATACGATTCTTATCTGTAGCTTGTTCTTCGATTTTGGCTATCGTATCAGGATCTTCGTACTTAACACCATCAGGACCATACCATCCGTCTGTTAAATTCGTGTATTTCTGACGGACTGGAGTCGGTTTAGACTCCAGTGTTACTAAAAAATATTCGTTACAGCTCATGACAATAAGATTTAGTGGTTGCAACAATTACATCTACAAACTGTTTTCACGTAGCCAGAGGGAATGGCAGCCAGCTCCGTCCCTACGGCTATCGCCGGGTCAGTGCTTTCCATGACCGTCAGTGCCATCTTGTCTATGTCAAGGTCATTGTCGTAAACGATTTCTCCCTCAACGTAAATGCTCCCTGCATCAGAAACGTAGCAGTTTTTCACCTGTCTTATATGGCGCTGTGTAGCAGACGCAAAATCACACTCGATACTTAACCACCCTACCGGTATCTGATCGATATTGGATCCGATATTGTAATCAGGATCGGTTGTTTTAAGGACCATATGTCTCAATTCCCTTGTATTTCCATATCCGTCCATTGTTATGTATGTCCGGATCTGAACCTTGCCCTTTTCCGTCTTATAACAGTTTTCTACTATTTCTGTGTCGGATGTAGTAGCATCAGGGAAATCACAAACAATACGCTGCCATCCTTCTTGTATTTTGCTGAATGTGGCGCCTCTTTGTATATCAGGATCGGTCGTTTCTAAGACAATAAGATACTCGTCCCGGACACCTATTATGCTATCTACCGACCTGTATCCACCAAGATGTATTTTACCACCAGGAGTAGTATAACATTCATCTACGGACATAATATGTCTTTCCGTAAGATCAGGAAAATCGCATTCGGTTTTCGTCCATTCGTTAGGTATCTTATCTATTCTCGTCCACTGAGGATAGGCGGCGTCCGTTGTCTTAACAATATAATAATACTGTTCCCTTACACCAAGAACGGCATCAATAGCTTGATAACCTTTTATATTAACCTTACCACCATCAGTCTTATAACATTCGTCCACTTCAACAATTTCCCTGTCCGTCATGTCAGGAAAATCGCAGACCATCCTCACCCAATCTTCGGGAATGGAATCCAGCACGGTTCCTACCTTAATATCAGGATCAGTTGACTGAAGGACGGTGTAAATCTCTTCCCTGGATCCAAGAATATTATCTATGGCTATCAAGCCTTCTACCTGAACTTTCCCTTTTTTAGTAGTGTAACATTCAAGAACATAAGTTACATCTCGTTCTGTCATGTCAGGAAAGTCACAAACCATTCGAACCCAATTCTCTGGAATTAGCTTAAAAACATGCCCGGCAGGGAAATTATCGTCAGTTGACTGAATAACGGTATAAATAGATTCCCTGATGTTTATCTTGTCATCTATGGCTTCTAATCCTTCTATTTCAACCTTACCATCAGGAGTTTTATAACATCTGTTGACGAACGTAATGTCACGTTCTGTCATATCAGGAAGATCGCAGTCGATCATAACCCATTCGTCCGGTATTTTAGTAAGAACCTTACCTACCGGATTATCCATGTCGGTACTGTCGGTAATTCTATGGGTTTCTTTAAGAACATCCATCTGATCATTAAGAAGATACCAACTCCATACTTCAACCTTTCCACCAGGTGTACGGTAACATGTTTTGAAATCTTTGATAACTTTCTCAGCTATGTTAATCCACTCCCATTCGGTTGTGGCCGGAATACCAGAAACAGGATGCTTCTTGCCTTCTTCGTCAAGATACCAATAACAGCCATTTAAGGACACAACCACTTGGTAGATTTTGTCCCCTATTTTTATACCGGATTTGCTGTCATCTACCGGTTGGGAGGAACCCCATTTTCCAACTATGTTAGTTATTTTATCGATGCCCCTACCAAAGGCACCGGATAAAAAATCCACGCCATTCATATGAAATTGATCTATTTCAAATTATTTTATTACAAAAAAGGGGGTGGAGGACCAGCCTCCTCCCCCTTGGGATATATAGAAAAAAGGAAAATCAAATCTTGCAGGGCTTGATATTTGCCGAAGCAGCCAACAAGTCCATAAGGTCTTGAATACCTTCGTGAGCACCGTACGGTACATGGAAGTGTACTGTAATATGATCATCAATTACCCTACCGAAGCCGTTAGAATAACGCGCCGGCTTCAATGTTACTGAATAATCAGCATACGGAGCCAACAGGTCTAAGCGGGTTTCTTCGTTGGTAAACATCCGTTCCATAAGTTCTTGGTGAGTCTTACGGAAGTCGAAGAACATACGTTGTTCGCGTTCTTTATCCAGCAATTCAGCGCCGAGGTGAGTACGCGGAGCCCAGTGCTGTTTGTATTCGGTATGGATCGGGTTGAAGTACGTGCTGATAGCCTCGCGCTGTTCATCTGGATAACCACCATTTACAGCAATACGAACAGATCCTTCTTGGAATGTCAGACGGTCAATCAAACAGTCAGACGGAGAAATCATGTAGTCAATACCACGGAACAAAATACCGCATTTGCAGTTCTTAGGAAGCGGGTCGGCGATGATAGACTGATCTCCTGCTACAGCACCCAAACGTTTCCAATTACGTCCACGATAAGATTCGGGCGCTTTCGATACAAAGAAGTCTTTGAAAATTTTATCGCATTCGTCGCAAACCATGTTAGTAACTACAACTGTTTTAAACTTGTGCTGACATCCACCGGGTGTACCATAATCTTCGATTGTCAGATACGGGAATGCCGCCTGTAATTCTGCTTTTGCACTACCACCACATTCATCATCCGGCAACGTGATTTCATAAGCTTCTTTCGAAATCTTACAAGAACCACATGCTTCCCAGCTAACAGTAGTAACAGTAGGATTGCTACACATATCTGCTGTTTTAGCAACGAACGTTACTGTGGCTGTCGGATTAGTTTCTACAAATGCATCGATATCAGCCTTCGTCAGTTTCTTGCTTACGGCCACAGTGTACATACCTACTCCGCCATCTTGGGCTGCTGTTTTCTCGGCAGTGCTACTAACGGCATTCTTAATGCTTTCTACTACAGTAGACTGATCAACGCCATCATCCTCTAACGTTACGGCATAAATCAAACCGCCGTCTACCTTAGTATATCCTTCAGGACACTCTTCGCAGCCTTTCATGATAGAAGACAACTTTTGAGTATAATCAGCAGGCTTACCACCTTCTTTCATCACCTGATATTTGGAAGTAGAAAGATGACGTCCAACTCTCTTGATATCCAAACCAGGATAAGCAGCCTTAAGCTGAGCCAGGGCATAAGCATCACCGGTATCACACATTTCCATGCAATAGAAATTCATGTCGGTTTCCACCGGAGTTTTTTCCATTTCATTGCAAGAATGGATAGGATGGATTTCTACAAAATCACCTACCTTGCCACCACCTGCAATCGGCTGATTCTTGATACGTTCGATTGTTTTCAAGATAGCAGCCAAAATATCAACATCTTCGCAAGGATCACATTCTGAGCACATATCCTCACGACCCGGACAGTTTTCGAAAATGATGTAATCATCGATATTTACTTCACCCATCGGATAACCACGAAGCTCGAACAAACGTCCTGTCAGCTTAATATGGATAGGGATACGATCGCCTTTTCTTGCTGTAATAGCGGTACTGTCGTCAATTCCGTTATAACCGAAAATAACCTCATCTACTTTAATTTCTTTGCTCTTCGGAGCAGAAGCATACACTTCTATAATTTCATCAATAGCAAACGTGGGTGTAGAGAATGATTTATCATCAGATACACGGTCGTTAACCATCTCATTACGTCCGATTCTGATCTGGAAACGTTGTTCGTACTTACGATATCCTTTCAAGTCTTTCAACGCTTTCAAACCATCTTTAGTCTGCTCACCATCCAAATCATAGATAGCGATCTGACCTTCTTGAAGCAACAAAGAATCTACGTCCGCCAACTTAGCGTGCGGAGGACAGATAATGTGTCTGTCATACGGTTTATGGATAGCCATAGCCTTATAATATTTTAAAAATTAATATTCTGTTATCTGTCTCAAAAATAGTGATAGTCATATAAGCAACAAAAAGCATTATGAATTAATTAATTCTTAATGCTTTTTGATAGTCTTTAATTTAGGACACGCCTTTATTCTGCTATAAAGGAGATTGGACGTTGTTTGAATCTATTTGATAACGTCCATATTCGCTTTCATTCAAAGCAAATTGCTTTTCAATCATGTTAAGGATAATACCAATTAATTTATCATCTAATTCAGGATCTATATCAGTTGAATTAGAACCATCGGATTTAATATATCCTTCGATATCAACTTCCTTCGGATAGCGGTAATATGTAAGGTAAACGGTGTCTACATCAAAACCATACTTATACACCCTTACCGAATCTTCGCCTATTGTATAGAATGTTTCCCTAAAATCAAAATCAGGTTTGTTAAAAAAGTCGGCAAGAAGCTCATGCGGGTTTTCGTTCTTAGCCTCCCACATGGTAAAATCAGTGACCGTGCATTCACCTTTGGTAAATACGCCTGATATGTTTGAAAAAGAAAAGAAATCAGAAGGCAATGAAAACAAAGTGCTTTCCGGATTATCTTTATCTCCTCTCTCATTAAGTTCTTTCGAATACACAACCAGCTTTTGGATATAACGTATATCCTCTTCATTTTTCTTATCAAGGATATAACGAACAAGGCGGTTTTGTTCGTCATTAAAAAGCTGAACAAAACGTGCCTTGTCAAGTTTTATACCACCGTTGGTCATGTTTTCTTCAGCCTTCTGTAAGGCCCGAAGATAACAATCAACAATCTTCATAAATTATTCTTTTTTATCAGCGTATTGATCAATATCAAAACCTTTTTCGTCTTCCTTTTTCTTCTTGTCAGACTTAGCTCCTTCTATTTTTTTATGCTTGTTCTTTAAAGCATTATACGCTTCAAGAACACGTGACTTGGTTTCTAACATCGACTTATTGGAAGCAAGAGCCATAGACGCAGAGATGGCGTCGGCGCCCAGGAGCTCGCCATTCAGATACAGTCCGTCGGTGTTGACGGTGACAGCCAGTCCCTCAACCATTTCCCTAATCATACGATGGAATTTGATCACCTGCATTCCCTCAGAAGATTCATCATCAGACAAGAACCTTGAGCTTGCTTCTTTATACATGTCAACATTAGTATTCTTAGCATCAATCCAATTAGTGAATATGTATTGAACCATGCTCTGATCAAGCTCTACGCTATATATGATGTCAAGATACAAAAGCAGATCGTAGATGCTTTTCCTTTCAGCCTCGGAGCCTTTCAGCTTGTTCATGAACTCATATAAAATATCAGCCTTGTCAATCTGACGTTGTTTCCTTATATCTACGGCCGTAGTCTTGTCTTCTACACAATAATAAGATTCGACATACATCGGATTACCATCTTCCTCTTTAGGAGTAAGAGACTTGGACAAAATAGCTATATACAGCTCAAATAAATCACGAACGTCATTAGTGTAGAACAAACGACCATCATACAAGTCAATTCTGTAAGAATCCCAGAAATCGAAGTTCTTTTGGTCCAGGTCCTCATTGACAGTTTCTTCAAACGGATACCGAATATTCTTAATACGCATATCCATTTCATTCTTCTTGTCTTCAAGTGAGTAACCTTTATAACATGCTGAATTGATGAAGAAACCGGTATCATACACCCTAAGATCCTTATCCCATCCACAACAAGATACTGTCTTGTTTCCGGGGAAAGGAGTCTTGGAAATGCCTCTTTCCTGATATCCGGAAGGAGCTTCTTCATCCATCTTACCTGTTATAACATAAATAGAGTCGGAATATATCTTCATTCCTCCTACGGTAGCCAGCAGTTTCTTAGACTCATGGCTTTCTTCAAAAATCTTTTTTCCCATTTTTTTATATACCCTACGTCTTTTCATATATGAAAAGACTATGTTAGAAACAAAATTTGCGGCCGGTTTTAAAGCCGACCGCAAGTTAATATTAAAAGTTATGATTACAAAGAGCTTGGTAACAATTCAATTGTTACGAACCGGCTGGTATCTTTTACCCAACAAGCCGATACAGAATGGCACCAGAATTGTTCTGACATACGAGGATGGCTGGATACAATTTCTTGAGCCGATACTCTGGATGACCATCTACCTTGTTCGTAACCCCACCACATAGAACCGATATCAGGCTTAACGTAGAATACGTTGCTGTTGATATTACCAATACGAGCTTCGGCTGAAGCAGGGATGCCGGCGAATGCATTGGAATATTCAGGAGCGGTCAAGTCTTCCATAATACATGAATATGATGTGATAGGAGTCATACCGTCTACCAACTGGCTTCTATCTACCATATCAACGTAATCCAAAGAAGGTTCGTGTTCTACAATAACCTTACCAATACCCGGAATAGTAACACCCTTGATCTTTACAGTTCCTAATTCAAGAGCATCGTTTGATCCTGTTACCGGGTTATTGATGATACGTTCTGTACCCATAAGCGGAGCCAAAGCACCTAATTGAGAGAAGAACTCATCACGGAAGATTTCAACGATATTCTTGTAAGCCATAGCACCTACCTTGAATTTCATTACACGATTTTCAATCGGCATATCGCTACGACCACGGAAAATATAGTCAGCAGCAGCCAGGAAGTGTTCGCGCTTGATACCGCCCGGACGTGCATATGAGATAACGAAACCACGGCGAAGTTGATGGTACAAACCTTCGTTTTTCATCAAAACACCATTATGACCCTTGACTCTACCTCCACGCATGAACATAAGTTCGTATGCTTCCATCTTAGCCAACTCAGCCAAACAGAACAAAGACACTGTATTGGCTACACGTGCCGTACGCATATCAATGCTTCCGTCACCAAGACGAGAACCGATAATGGCATAACTTGCATCACCTCCTCTGATTTCAGAAAGCTGACGAACTTTCTGGTAAGCCTTGTCGATGAAATTCTGTGTACGTTCGTCCGCATAAGCCAAAGACTTAATACCTGCGTACATAGTCGTTTCACCTTCAACACCACGGTGTCCACCAAGCGTAAATTCACAAGTCATAGAACCGGCCTTAGAAGCACCTCCTACACCAGAGAACTGAGTAGAGAACTCACCAAGAACGTTTGTTACCTTCCAATATTTAATACCGGCACGAAGCATGTCTTTCGGGAAGTATTTAGCACGAGAACGACCCCACAGCTTACACCAATATCTCCAGTTTTCACCTTCTTGTTTCGGAGGGCGCTCTGTAGAGATAAGAGCCTGGCAACCGTTAATCACATCGTAAGTAATAACATCTCCTTGTTTGAATTGTGCATTCAACACAATTTCGAAGAAGCTTTCATCAATACCAGGTTTTGCATATTTCAAAGACGTGTCTTCTACTGTAACCACCTCATACGTTTCTGATACCGGAAGATCATAACGGAATGAACCATTGATACCATTTACGGTAATAGTAGCATCCTGTTTAATCATACCCATATACATAGGCAGAGGATAGTTTGTAATGTTAGAAAACAACTCAAGCATACCCAGATGGTTCTTATCCGGATCTTCGTAGTACCAATCTTCTAAAGAGCTAAGATCGTGCTCTACGATACTTTGCTTAACGACTTTAGCGTCGGTATATCCAATCACCGTGTCACCATTCATGGTGGCCGGGAAATTTTTTGTTAAAAGTACATTAGCCATGAACGAAAAAATGTTTTAATTTTTAATCTATACTGATTTCATCGAACTTCACACCTTGAACTTGATCACCTTTATCATCTACCGGAGCTACCCTCTTGTCTTTATTTGTGTGGCTGATGAGCTTATAAATTTTCTTCTTCTCATCAACTACAGCTTGATTTGACTTCTGTTTTATGAACTCTCCTGGGTTCATAAGAAACATAATCAAATCTGGCGCTTCTTCCGGATTCATCATCATCTCCCTTACCCTATTAAATGCCTTGGTAATTCCGGGATTCGATTCAGAAGGTTTTAGAGCAAAATCAAGAGCTTTAGATACCATAGTGTCATTTAGCTGATACTTTGCCTGGATAGAAGACTTAAGGTCTTTCTTATACCTTCTAAAATCTTCTGCATCCTTCGCCTTCTTTTCGGCAGCCTCTTTAGTACGTTGCTGGATAATATCATCCATTCTCTTATCAAGCTCAGCCTTATACTTTATAGCCTTTGCTTCAACATACTCTTCACCTTTATTGATAATGCCTTTGAAAAACTCATCAGCTTCATCTTTAGGCAACCCAAGAAGATCAACATAATGGCGAACGATCTTTATCTGATCTGCTTTGTTTTCAATGTCAAGCTTTTCTATCGGAGCGACATTCGTATCATATTGCTTAAGAATATCAACGATATTAGCGCCAGCCTTATCAGCCTGAATAAGCTTCTTGGTAATATCAGAAACAGAAGTAACATCTATCTTATCCTTAACAATATCCTCTTTCTGGCTTTCAAGGACTGTAGATAGTATGTCACACAACGAATCTTCTTTACTAAAATCAAGATCATTGATAGTAATCTCTTCGCCGTTTTCACCGCTAAATACCACATCTTTCAAATCGGGAATGATCCCTCTTGAAGAAAGGGCATCCAATACTTTTCTGTAATTGACAACCGGGGTCTCTACCGGATCCTGTTTAACGTCAACCACATTCTCTTCTCCTTTTTTATCTTCTTTAGGATCAGGAGTAGGATCGACAACCGGCTCTTCTTTAATTTGAGAACCTTCTTCTACAGGCTTCTCATCTTTTTTAGCCGGTTCATTACCATTAATAGGCAGAATATCTTCTTCCCTATTATAAACATCATCAACTGGACCGATACTAAAAATATCGTCCAATTCTACTATTCCATTTTTTTCTAATTTTCCCATACTGCAAAAATATTTAAATACCTATATTTCAGACAAAAAACTTATAAGTGTTTAATCTTCACTAAAAATTAAACATCCCCAAATTTTATTAGAGATTTTCTAATGAAATTTGGGGATGTTTAATCCTTAATTCTTATTGATTCCGGCTACATACCTTTTGGTGGCATCTTCCCTCGCTCGTTGAGCAAGCTCTTTGGATTTTAATTTTAACTCTTCCATTTTCATTCTCATTTCATCATCATGAAGTTTGGAATCGTTTTCAATTTTCTTATCCTCTATCCTTTCCTTGCTTTCTATATCAGCTTGCCTTACGGTCTGATCTGAAACAGAAGCCAGGAAGTTGAGGGAGGTGGCGTCGCTCTTGGCGTCTGCCGCCCTGCCTGCCGCCTGGATCTTCTCTTGGAGTATCCTGTATTGACCTTT
>OGYZ01002836.1_pt1 | contig 11267 bp, 9 predicted proteins | sample 1576681 | NCBI WGS metagenome assembly OGYZ01 (sample SAMEA3541480, study PRJEB24748) | human gut metagenome | biome: human gut; feature: human-associated habitat; material: faeces | place: China | collected 2012 | reverse complement strand
AAAGCACATGGAGAAGGACCAATTGGTGCGCTATCTCTTGTATATATTGAATGTATGGGCAAAGTGAATCCTTCGGGCAAAACGCCAGTGACTTTTTTTGCGGACGAACGCCAACTCCCTCCAATGGACAGTTATGATGTGACAAAGGGTAGAAGCTACCAATATTTTAAGGGTGATGTGATGTTCCCTTTCGGTTATGGGTTGAGTTATACCCGCTTCGAATATTCGCGTCCGGTGGTAGATAAAAGCCGCATGTCGGGAAGCGATACTTTGTCCGTGGAAGTGACGGTGTCCAATAAAGGAGGGTATGACGGTGAGGAAATCGTTCAGTGTTATTTGTCTGCTCCCCAGTGGGCTGTTGGCGGGCTGAAGCAAAAGTTGATAGGGCATAAACGGGTTTTCATGGCCAAGGGAGAAAGTCGTAAAGTGTCCTTCACCGTTTGTCGGGAAGATTTGTTGCGTTGGAACGTGAACGTTAAAGAGTGGACGGCTCTGGCCGGTAAATACGAGGTCTCTGTGGTGCCCCATTCCGGTGAGAAGAACGCAGTTTCATTTGTTTATGAGGGGAAATAAGATGAATGGTTGAATGTAATTTTGCCATCAGAAGGAAATACAAGAATCAAGACATGAAATACAAGCTTATTATATTCGTTTTATTCCTGCTTGGGGGTGGTTTTACCGGGAAAGCATACCTCAAGGGGACAGATACGGTGGTTGCCAATCCTTTGGAACTTCATTTCCATCGTTTGGCTGTCAGGAGATTTATTTTTTCGAATAACATTCCACTTTCAGAATTTGTCCCCTCGGAAATCGTTTCCTTTGAATCCATGCATCCGGCTTTTCTTCCTTCACGGGACGGACGGCCAAAGTGCGATACTTCATTTCATGCCCATATATACAAGGGATGTCTTGTTTTAGGGGAGGATGAGAAAAAAAGCTCCGTGAGTTTTTATGTGGGTGCGGTCAATCCTTATGCTACTTATGAAATAGATATTCACTCATGGGAATACGGAAACGATGGGGAATCTGAGGTCGGATTTGAATTGGCGCGGATGGGGTTGCAAGACCGCGTACAGCTTTTTGCTTGTCTGGACTCCCTGAAAGAAGGAATATATTTAAGGATATATAAGGACGGCCTTGTGGAACGTGAAGAACGTTTTTCTTCTTCATTGCCTGACGGTAGTTTTACATTACGGGCGCAACTTTACGGAAATTCTCTCGGAGCATTTATTGAGGAATATGGGCATACTTCTTTCTTAGGTTATGTGCCGATAAAGAAAAATTTTAGTGAAGTGATAGATTTCCGTTCCGTAGAAGAGGCTGCTGAGGCTACTTTTAATGTCATTTCCAATTTATGTGGACGTGTGGAGGTCGCCGGTGCCCGTTCTTATCTGTCTACGGGAATCGGTCAGGCAGATATTCGATTGATTTCATACGAAGACTTAAGTCCGTATATGGACCAAAACCGTTTGTGGTTCACGTTCAGTTGCCGGGGGATAGACATCAACCAGTCCGTGCAAGGAGTGTTGAGCCTCGACCCTTCTGTCTTTGATATCCGCTTTGAAGGGGTAATCGTGTTTGACCATGGCGACGGTTTGCTGAGGAATGATTATGCTTCTCATCTTTTCTATGACCGTCGCGAGAAATTATGGAAAGCATATGCTTGCGATTTCGGGGGGACTGCCTACACGGAACTCCGGTCCGGCACCGGATTGGTGACAGCCGTATCGTCTAAAGATCCCCGGCGAGGGTTTTCAGTAATGAAAGCCCGGCGTGTTGAAACAGATCATGTTTTGGGGCATAATGAAGACCCTTGTATATTTTATGATTCCCAAAATAAGAAGTGGAGGTTGCTTACCAGTGTGCTGACCAGTAAATCTATAACTTCCGGTATTTTTGAGTCTGAGGAATGGGATGGAAAGTTCACGCGGGTTGCCCCTCCCATATCGTTGAACTCGACAGGGACATCCATACAGAAAATAGGAGGGAAATACTATGCCTTCATGGGAGGACATGGAAACCTGAGGGTGCATGCCTACCCCAGCCTTGAGTTATTGGGTGAACTGGATTTGGATTTGCAACCCCATTGGCCTAAAGCGGCGGGACGTGTATGGGCGAGCCTTGTGCCCTTGCCGGAAGGCTATCCTTACAGGTATGTGTTGCTGACGATGGACAGGCCTAATTTCCCAGGCATTACCGGGGCAAACTGGAGTTACGGAGGACTTTATTTCTATGGGGCTGATTAAGTAGGAGTTACGAACGGTAATTATTACACAAAATGGATTCAAATAAATGAAACGGAGAATAGGAAAGGGAATAGCCTTAGCTTTTGTGGCTATGGTAGTGTGCAGGGCGGAGGTTGTGGCACAAGGAAATCCGTGGAATAACCCGGTCGTGTCGCCCCGTGTGGATACCGGTGGGGAGGTGACTTTCTCAGTCTGTGCTCCCTCGGCTTCACGAGTGGAGCTTTCGGGACAGTTTATGGAAGGCACATGCCCGATGCGGAAAGGAACTGATGGAGTGTGGAGCGTGACGGCAAAGATAGACCGTCCCGACATTTATCCTTATTCATTCCGTATCGATGGGGTAGAGACCTCCGATCCGAGTAATCCCCTGGTTTTTCCCAACGAACGTTTCAAAGCCAGTTTGCTGGAGATGCCGGATACGGCTGCCCTCTATGCGCGCCATAAAGATGTTCCGAGGGGACAGGTACGCTATTGCAGTTATTATTCCGAGGTTTTGCACGCCGATCGTACGATGTTGGTTTATACGCCTCCGGGCTATGATCGGGAGACCGAACGGCGTTATCCCGTGCTTTATCTCGTGAGCGGCACGACTGATACGGAGGAAACTTGGTATAAGGTAGGGCGTGTGGATGCCATTTTGGACAATCTCATCGCCAGAGGCGAGGCCGAGCCGATGCTCGTAGTCATGCCGTACGGTTATATGCCGTCTCATGGTACGCCCATGCCCTCATCGCCTGAGGCTGCCGAGATGTATGCCACCTTCGCCCGCGAACTGACGGAAGCTGTGATACCCTATGTGGAGTCAAGTTTCCGTACGGAGCTTTCGCGCGAGTCCCGTGCGGTGGGCGGGTTCTCGCGTGGCGGCGGGCAGGCTCTGTTTGCAGCCTTTTCCCATCCTGAATTGTTCGCCCACGTGGCTTCTTATAGTGCCTATCTTACTCCGCAGGTGATGGAGCGTCATTTCGGGCAGCTTATGGGGAATCCCGCACGTATGGACTCCCTCTACCGGGTGAAGTGGTTCGGTGTAGGGCGCGGAGATTTCCTCTATGCCGATGTGATGAGACACCTCGATTATTTTCGGGAGAAAGGCATTTCCTGCCGGACGCGTATCACGGACGGGGGACATACATGGATGAACGCCCGTGCCTATCTGGCTGAAACATTGAAGCTTTTTTTCCGGTCGTCCGAATCCTGAGGATGGAATTTTGGCTATAAAATATAACCTTTAAATAATAGATTGGTAAAATGAAACATTCACTTATGACATCCGCCCTCGCCACATTTTTGGTATGTGCAGGGCAAACCGTGCTTTACGCACAAGATCCCATTATCCAGACCAAGTACACGGCCGACCCTGCGCCGATGGTGTACAACGACACCGTGTTCCTTTATACGTCCCATGACGAGGACGATGCACAGGGATATGGGTTCAAAATGTTGGATTGGCAACTTTACACTTCCACCGACATGGTGAACTGGACTGATCATGGTGCCGTAGCCTCGTTGAAAGATTTCACTTGGCGTAAGCGTGACAACGGGGCATGGGCTTTGCAGGTCGTCGAACGTAATGGCAAGTTCTATATGTACTGTCCGCTTCATGGCAATGGAATCGGCGTGTTGGTATCCGACTCGCCTTACGGTCCTTTTAAAGACCCTATCGGCAAGCCTTTGGTATGGCAAAAGGAGCATTGGGACGACATCGACCCCACGGTATATATTGACGACGACGGACAGGCTTATATGTATTGGGGCAACCCCAATCTTTATTACGTGAAGCTCAACGAAGACATGATTTCTACCTCGGGCGACATCGTAAAAATCGGCAAGCTGAAGACTTATCAGGAAGGGCCATGGTTTTACAAGCGCAACAACCATTATTACTTGGCCTTTGCTTCCACTTGCTGTCCCGAAGGCATCGGTTATGCCATGAGCGATTCTCCTACCGGTCCGTGGGACGTGAAGGGATACATCATGCGTCCGACCGACCGTACGCGTGGTAACCATCCCGGCATCATCGACTACAAGGGAAAGACGTACGTGTTCGGACAGAATTACGACTTGTTGCGTCTGGAAATGGAAGAACACCACGAACGCCGTTCCATCTCTGTGGCCGAGATGCACTATAATGCAGACGGCACGATACAAGAAGTGCCTTATTTCAAGGATGTGAAGGTGGAACAGATTGAACATTTCGACCCGTACCGCAGAGTGGAGGCCGAGACGATGGCTTGGGGATATGGATTGAAAACGGAGAAGATGCCGGGCGGTGGCATCTATGTGACGGCTGTGGATGATGGCGACTCGTTGATTGTTCGTGGCGTGGACTTCGGAAAGCGCGGTGCCAAACGTTTCCGTGCCTGCATCGCTGCGGAGCAAGACTGTACCGTAGAGATACATCTGGACCGTGTCGACGGACCGTTGGTGGGTACGCTGGAGGTAAAGGCCACCGGAGGCATGCAGGCGTATAAAGAAATGGAATGCCGCGTGAAAGGGGCTAAAGGCGTACATGACCTGGTGTTCCTTTTCAAGGGTGGTGCCGGCAAGAACCTGATGAACTGGGATTACTGGCGTTTTAGTTAATTCAGGGCTGGGCGGAGAGGCATCCTGAAGCAGGCGGTTGAAGGCAATGGGGCAGGTCTTGCCGGCTGTGGGAATACGGATGTCGGTGGTTGGGTTTCCTCATGGTAGCTATATTGCAAAGGCCGCGCCTGCTTTGGGTCTCTTTGCCCGGACTGTCCTGAAACCACTGTATGAGGTTCTGTACATGTTTTCCCGCATGTCAAACGGAGACATGTTAAATGTAACCCTGTTGTTTGTGTAGCGTAACACGTCGGCGCGAAATCAACATGGTTATTGTTGTTTTTCAACATGAGTATGCCCTGTTTGGGAGCGGGGGCTTTAACTTTGCAGCGTTGCAACAATAAAAACAAATGTATGGATCTATTAATGTAAAAGACAAGTATGAGAAAGACAATGTTTGTGTTGGGCGGACTGGTTTGTGCCACATGGCTGTCTGCCCAGGATTACCAAAAAACGGCTTACGGCATTAAAGCCGCCGCAGGCGGGGTTGACGTGGAGGTGCAGTTCTTCACGCCTTCGGTGGTGAGGGTGGTCAAGTCTCCCCAGGGCGAACACTTTGAGAAGAAGAGCCTGGCGGTCGTGGCCTCGCCGGGCGAGGTCGGGGTCAAGGTCGGTATCAAGGATGGTGCCATCGTGATGGACACCAAAGTCTTGCAAGTGAACCTTGACACGTCTACCGGTGCATTTTCCTACCGGACGGCTGATGGCAAGCTTTTGCTTGCCGAGAAGCCGGTGGAGAAGTCGTTCGTTCCCTTTGACGACGCAGGCGATGCCACCTACAACGTGTATCAGGCTTTCAAGCTCGATGCGGACGAGGCCATTTACGGGTTGGGACAGTTGCAAAACGGGAAAATGTCGCAAAGGGGCGTGCGGAAGAACATGATTCAGGGGAACGTGGAGGATGTCAGTCCCTTCTTCCAGTCGACCAAAGGCTATGGCTTGTATTGGGACAATTATTCCCCCACGCTTTTCACGGATAACGAGGAAGAGACCTCTTTCCGGTCGGATGTGGGCGATTGCATGGATTATTACTTCATGTACGGCGGCGATGCAGACGGTGTGGTAGCACAGGTACGCTACCTTACGGGGGAGGTACCGATGTTTCCTCTTTGGACTTATGGTTATTGGCAAAGTAAGGAACGCTATAAGAGCCAAGAAGAGACGGTAGGTGTTGTACGTAAGTATCGTGAATTAGGTGTACCTCTTGACGGTATTATTCAAGATTGGCAATATTGGGGACACAACTATTTGTGGAATGCTATGGACTTTCAGAATCCTCAATTCAATAATCCCCAAAAAATGATAGATGACGTACATGCGATGAATGCGCACATGGCTATTTCCATCTGGTCGTCGTTTGGTCCGGCTACAAAGCCTTATCGTGAATTGGCAGCCAAGGGGTTGCTGTATGATTTTAAGACATGGCCGGCTGCTGGGACGGAAAGTTGGCCGCCAGATCCGGAGTACCCTTCCGGAGTGCGCGTCTATGACGCCGGGAGGAGGGCCCCACCTGGCACAACAAGAAAAACGGCACTCCCACCATGGGCGGCCTCTGCTTTATTCTGGGCATTCTGGCGACATTGGGCCTTACCTGGACCATGTTCCGCCCCAAACTGCCCGACACACTGGGCCTGCCCCAGATGCAGGCGGTGCTGCTGGTGCTGTTTTTGGCGTTCGGCTCGGGGCTGATCGGCTTTTTGGATGACTTTATCAAGGTCATCCGGCACCGCAACCTCGGCCTGACCGAGGCACAGAAGATGATCCTGCAGATCGCGCTGACCTTTGGGTTTATGCTTGGCCTTAACAGTCTGGGCCTGCTTACGACCGAGGTGCAGCTGCCGATCTTCGGGCTTGTGGATATGGGGCTGCTCTACTATCCCATCGCGTTTTTCGGCATCATCTTTTTGGTGAACGCCGTCAACCTGACCGATGGTCTGGATGGCCTTTGCACCGGCGTGACCTTTGTGTCAATGATCGGCTATCTGCTGGCGGGCAGCCTGCTGGGCTTTGTCCATGTTTCGCTTGTTGCGGCCGTCACGGCGGGCGCCTGCGCGGGCTTTCTGGTATGGAACTTCTACCCGGCCAAGGTGTTCATGGGGGACACCGGCAGCATGTTCTTCGGCGGCATCGTGACGGCGCTGGCCTTTGTGATGCAGCGCCCTGAGCTGGTGCTTTTCTTCGGCATCGTTTACATCTGGGATGCCATGACGGTCGTGATCCAGCGCGCCTACTTCAAGGCAACGCACGGCAAGCGCATCTTTCGCATGACGCCGATCCATCACGCCTTTGAGATGCGCGGCTGGCGTGAGGTCAAGATCGATGGCTTTTTTGCCCTGATCGCCGCCATCGGTGTGGCGATGGGCATGCTGTACATCTGCGTGGCATAACACAGGGCCGGGGCAGCCCCCGGCCTTTGCTTTTTGATTTTAGAATGGGAGGTGACGGCCCGTGAATACGGCAACCAGCCTTTTGGGGCTTTTATTTGATCATACCATCGGCAACATTCTGCGCATGCTGGCGGTCATCCGCCTGCCTAAGCTGGAGCGTGGGCCGGTCTCCCACGGGTTTGTGGCAACGCTCATCGTCATTATGGGCTACGGCCTTGTCATGCTGTTTTCGGCCAGCTATTCCAGCGGCTATGCGAACTACGGGGATGTCTACCACTTCATCCGCCCGCAGGGCGTCATTGCGGTGCTGGGCCTTGTGGCAATGCTCATCATCTCAAACATCAACTATCGCGCCCTGCGGTATATGAACGAAAGCTTCTACATCATTACCGTTGTGCTGCTCATCGCGGCGCTGCTCAGCCCGGAGGATACCAACGGCACCTACCGCTGGGTCTACTTTGCAGGCGGTTCCTTCTCGCTGCAGCCGTCTGAGCTGGCCAAGTTTTCTGTGATGCTCTGGACGGCTGATATGCTGGACCGCGACCATGCCCATAAAACATCGATCTGGTACGGACTTCTCAAGCCCGCACTGCCGCTTGTGCCGATCCTTATCCTGCTCAAGCTTGAGCCGCACAACTCGGCGATCCTGCTGCTCTGCGCGATCTTCGGCACGATGATCCTCTGCAACGGCTCCGCCATGAGATGGTGGCCGATGGTCGGTGCGGCGGGTGCGGCAGGCGTGATTGCATTCTTAAAGCACCTCGCCAGCGGCGATGGCTATGCAGCCGGCCGTCTAGGCGGCGTCTGGGGCCTGACCCCCACAAACACAGCAGGCATGCAGTGGCAAACTTTGCAGAGCATCTATGCGATCTGCACCGGCGGGCTGTTCGGTGTCGGCATCGGCAACAGCGTCCAGAAGCACCAGTGGCTGCCTTATGCCGAAAACGACTTTATCTTTGCCGTGATCGGTGAGGAGCTGGGCTTTGTCGGTGCGCTGGCGCTGATCGCTCTCTTTGCGGCGCTTCTGGTGCAGGGGGTCTGCATTGCGCTGCGCGCCCCTGATTTGTACGGCACCCTGCTGGGCATCGGCATCATCTCTCAGGTGGGGTGGCAGGTATTTCTGCACATCGGCGTTGGCACGGCGCTGCTGCCCAACACCGGCATCAGCCTGCCGTTCTTCTCGTCCGGCGGCACAAGTCTGCTGCTCCTGCTTGGCGAGATGGGCGTTATGCTCAGTATCTCCCGCGCGGGCAATGCGCGGGAAAAGCGCCTTGCCGACCAGCACCGCGCCGAGACGGAGCGTATACTGCAGCACAGCCGCTACCGCAAAACCACGGTGTAACTGTTTGCATTTGTGAGGCAGATTTTTATATACGGAGGCCAATCATGCGTGTTTTAATTGCTGCCGGCGGCACCGCCGGTCATATCAACCCGGCGCTGGCCATCGCCGGCGCCCTGAAGGCGGCGGACCCAACGGCAGAGATCCACTTTGCGGGCCGGCGTGAGGGGATGGAGTACGGCCTTGTGACGAAGGCCGGCTACCCGTTCCATCATATTGAAATCAACGGCTTTCAGCGCAGGCTCAATCTGGAAAACATCGGCCGTAACCTTGTCGCAATCTGGCATCTGGCACTGTCCGGGCCGCGTACCCAGAAGATCCTGAATCAGGTGCGTCCCGATCTAGTCATCGGCTGCGGCGGCTATGTCAGCGGGCCGATCGTCCGCGCCGCCGCGCGCCGCGGCATCAAGACGGCCATCCATGAGCAGAACGCTTTCCCCGGCGTGACGAACAAGCTGCTTGCCAGAGAGGTCAACATCGTGCTGGCCGCCAGTGCCGATGCAGTCGAAAAGCTCGGCGCACCGGATAAAACGACCGTTGTCGGCAACCCGGTCCGCCCCGAGGTCCTGACGGCAGACCGCGCCGCCGCCCGCGCCAAGCTGAACGCCGGGGACCGCACGGTCATCCTCAGCTTTGGCGGCAGCTTGGGTGCCGACCGTATCAATCAGGTCGTAGCGGATCTCTGCGCATGGGAAAAGCAGACCGGCCGGAACACGCTGCATCTGCACGCCACCGGCAGCCGCGGCGTCAAGCTGTTTGAGGACCTTGAAAAGGAGAAGGGCTTCGCCCCCGGCGAAAACCTGATCGTGACCGAGTACATCAACAACATGCCCCAGCTGCTGGCAGCGGCCGATCTCGTCATTGCCCGCTCCGGCGCGCTGACGCTGGCAGAGCTGGAGGCCGTGGGCCGCGCCTCGGTGCTGATCCCCAGCCCCAACGTGGCCGAATACCACCAGTATTATAACGCGATGGAGCTGCAGAAGGCCGGTGCTGCTGTTGTCATCGAGGAAAAGAACCTGACCGGAGAAGGGCTGGTCAAGACGGTGGAGGAGCTGCTGAACACCCCCGGCAAGCTGGCCGAGATGGGTGCCAACGCCAAGACGCTGGGCAACCCCCACAGTCTGGACCTCATCACCGAAAAGCTGTTGGAACTGATGAAGGACTGAAAAGGCAGGCAGCATTTATAGTGACCTGCTCTGTATGCCAAATCCCAAACGAAAGGAGCCGCTCATATGGGGAACGACCAGCGCAGCCGCAGGCAGAGAACCGTGAGCGACTCCGGCGCGCAGAGCAACCGCCGCAGCCTCGGCAGCCGCATGGGACTGGAAAAGAGGGAGACCCCCCGCAGGGAACCGCCCACCGCCCAGCCCCGCGAGCCACGCGCCAGACGCCCGCAGGCGACCCAGCAGATCAATCCGCAAAAGGCCGGCTACCGCCCCGGCAGCCCCAGAAAGCAGCGGCGCGTAACGCAGGCAGAGCTGATCCGCCAGCGCAACCGCCGCCGCGCACTGGGGATTCTGGGTGTATTGGCCGTATTGGCCGTGGGCGCATTCGTGTCCGTCAATCTGCTGTTCAAGGTCACGATCTTCCGTGTCGAGAATTTCGACCGTACCACCCCGGCCGACACCGGCATCTACACGGAAGAAGAGCTGGTCAACGCCCTCGGCATTGAGAAAAATTCCAATCTCTTCGGCTTCTCCACCGCAGAAAAAACTGCACAGCTTGCGCAGCAGTTCCCGTATCTGGAGCAGGTCGGCGTTGAGATCCAGCTCCCGGCAACGGTCGTTATCAAAGTAGAACCGGCAGTCGAGCGGTTTGCCTGCATGTACGCGGGCGGCTGGATGGTACTGAGCGATTCCCTCAAGATCCTGCGCACCGAGGTGAGCCAGCCCGAGGGACTGATCCTGCTGTCACTGACATTGCCTGCGGACTTTGCACCGGCAGTAGGGCAGAGCATCGTGCCGGAAAGCTACAACTCGCTGCTCGGCGGGGAGCAGGCCACCGCGGAAACAGCAGGTCTGCAGGCCTCGGCTGCACAGACGCTCACAGAGCTGCGGGACGGTCTGCTCTCAAATGGACTGTTTGACGGCGCGACCGCGCTGGATATACGCGACCTGAGTGATATTCAGTTTACCTATCAGAACCGCATACAGGTGCGCCTTGGCAGTGAGATGAACCTTGCCTACAAGCTGCGGCTGGCGGCTGCGGCGCTGGCCGACCCCGAAAAGGGCCTTTCTGCCAGCGATAAGGGTGTGCTGGACATCTCCAACCAGCAGAGCAACGGTGATATCCGCGCGTATTTCTCGCCCGATGACCCTGCACCCACGCCCACGCCCGTACCGGCCGAGACACCGCCTCCGGAAGAATCGGAAGAAAATCAATAAAAAAGGCACCGCCTGCTTTCAATCGTAAGCAGACGGTGCTTTTTTATGCAGCGTTTAGTGGTGTGTACAGGCTGAATCAGACATTCAGCTCGACATGCTGGCCAACATCCTCGGCATTGGCGTCCAGAACAGGCTGAATAACATCGCGCAGGAACTCGGCGACCTGCTCGGCACTGCGGCCGGTGAAGGCCTCGGGGCTGAGCTCAGCCTCAATTTCCTCACGGCTCAGGCCGAAGGCAGGATCAGCCTCGACACGGGCAATCATGTCATTGGGCTTGCCCTCCTGCTTGACAACGGCGGCAGCAGCCACGGCATGCTCGCGCCGGCGCTC
>OGYZ01002833.1_pt1 | contig 11272 bp, 7 predicted proteins | sample 1576681 | NCBI WGS metagenome assembly OGYZ01 (sample SAMEA3541480, study PRJEB24748) | human gut metagenome | biome: human gut; feature: human-associated habitat; material: faeces | place: China | collected 2012 | reverse complement strand
GCCGGCGAGCTGTGCGAGCTTAACCGCAGGCGTCAGAGCATAGAGACCGGCATCTGGGAGGAAGCCAACGCTATCCTCGCCGGCAAAACTCCCGACGCGCCCATCGTCCTCGCCTCGGAAGGCTGGCATCCCGGCGTGATCGGCATCGTCGCCTCGCGCCTGACGGACGCCTACAGCGTCCCCGCGGTGATGATCTGCCTGGACGGTGAGAGCGGCAAGGGCTCCTGCCGCAGCACCGGCTCCTTCAATCTCTTTGAGGCGCTTTCGGCGTGCTCGGATTGTCTGGAGGGCTTCGGCGGTCACGCGATGGCGGCGGGCGTAACGGTGCGCCGCGGCTGCGTGGACGAGCTGCGCTCCCGGCTGCGTGAGTATTACCTCTCCCATCCCGACCGGACGCTCCCGGCGCTGGAGGCCGACCTCCTCGTCGATTCACCGGAGCTTTTGACGATGGCATGCGTCGAGTCGCTCGACGAGCTGGAGCCGTGCGGCAACGGAAACCCGCGGCCGCTGCTCTATATGGAAAATGTTTCGCTCGACTCCGTGCAGCCCATCGGCGGCGGGAAGCACCTGCGGCTGAAGCTCGCCAAATTCGGGCAGACCTATGACGGCGTGTTCTTTTCCCAGACCGCGCCCGCGCTCGGCGCGCGTGCCGGGCAGCGCTGCGACATCGTTTTCGCGCCGCAGATCAACGAATTTCACGGCCGGCGCAGCGTGCAGCTTGTGATCACCGATCTGCGCCGAAGCAAAGAAGGATAAAAAGGATCTATCATGGCAGAAGAAATCATTGAACAGGGCTATCGGGAGCTTGCCGATACCATTTTGGAACATAACCCCGGCGTCGATCTCGGCCGGGTGCGCGCGGCGTTTGAGCTGGCCGACCGCGCCCACAGCGGGCAGAAGCGCAAGGCCGGCACGCCGTATGTGACGCACTGCGTCGCCGCCGCGCAGATCTGCGCGGAGATGGGGCTGGACGAGGACAGCATCGTTGCGGCGCTGCTGCACGACTGCATTGAGGACACCGCCATCACCCATGAGGACATCGCCCGGCAGTTCGGCGCCGAGGTCGCCGATATCGTGGAGGGCGTCACAAAGCTCACCCGCGTGCAGTTCACGAGCCGTGAGGACGAGCAGATGGAAAACCTCCGCAAAATGCTCATGGCGATGGCGAAGGACATCCGTGTCATCCTCATCAAGATCGCCGACAGGCTGCACAATATGCGCACGATGGAATACATGGTCGCGCAGAAGCAGCTCGAAAAGTCGCTCGAAACGATGGAGATCTATGCGCCCATCGCCCACCGGCTCGGCCTGCAGAAGGTGAAGTGGGAGCTCGAGGACCTCTCGCTCAAATATCTCGACCCGGACGGCTACCGTGAGATCATCACCTACCTCGACAGCAAGGCGGACGTGCTCAACGAGTTCATGTCCGATGTCAAAAAGAAGATCACCGACCGGCTCACGGAGTACAGCATCCACGCAACGGTGCAGAGCCGCATCAAGCATACCTACAGCATTTACCGCAAGATGTATACGCAGAAGCGCGGTCTGGACGAGATATTCGATCTCTGCGCGTTCCGCGTCATCGTGGACGATATTCCCGACTGCTACAATGTTCTCGGCCACATCCACGACATGTTCCGCCCCGTGCCGGGCCGCTTCAAGGACTACATTGCCACGCCCAAGCCCAACGGCTACCAGAGCGTGCATACGACCGTCCTCGGCGAGGAGGGAATCATGTTCGAGGTGCAGATCCGCACCTGGGAGATGCACCGCATCAGCGAATACGGCATCGCCGCGCACTGGAAGTACAAATCCGGCGGCGCAGGCGTCCGCGCCGGAGATGAGGAGAAGTTCGCCTGGATCCGCCGCCTGCTCGAAGCGCAGCAGGACACCGACGCGCAGGACTTCGTTCACAATCTCAAAATGGATATGTTCAACGACGAGGTTTTCGTATTCACGCCGCAGGGCGACGTGGTGAACCTCCCCGCCGGCGCGTGCCCGATCGACTTTGCCTACGGCATCCATTCCGCCGTCGGCAACCGGATGATCGGCGCAAAGGTCAACGGGCGCATCGTGCCGTTTGACTATACGCTGCAAAACGGCGATATCGTTGATATCATCACGTCCAAATCCGCGCCGGGGCCGAGCCGCGACTGGATGACGCTCTGCAAGTCCAACGCCGCCCGCTCCAAGATCCGCCAGTGGCTCAAAAAGGAGCGCCGCGAGGAGAACATCGTCCGCGGCAAGGAAATGTTTGAAAGCGAGCTGCGCCGCGCGGGACTTACGACGGCGTATCTCGAGGACGACGATCTTTTGCAGACATGCATCAAAAAGCTCTCCGTCACGAGTCTCGACGATATGTACGCCGCCATCGGCTACGGCGGCATCACCTGCACGCGCGCGGTCAACCGCTTCAAGGACGAGATCGCCCGCGCCGCCCGCGCGCAGGCGCAAAGCCAGAAAAGCGAGCTTGAACGGATCAACGAAGCCGTCGAGCGCCACAGCGCGCAGCAGACCAAGGCGGTGCAGGGCGTTCTCGTTGAGGGCATGGACAACTGCCTCATCAAATTCTCCCGCTGCTGCACGCCGGTGCCGGGCGATCCGATCGTCGGGTTCATCACGCGCGGGCAGGGCGTTTCCATCCACCGCGCCGACTGCCCGAACTATCTCAACAGTCTGTGCAAGCGCGAACAGGAAGGCCGCTGGCTGAATGTTTCGTGGGCCGATAAGACGATGGGGCTTTACACCACAACGCTGCGCATTCTCGCGCGCGACCGCAACGGGCTCATTCTGGATATTGCCGCCGTGCTCAACGCGCTCAACGCCAAGGTGCGCTCGCTCAACGCCCGCTCGCTCCCCGAGGGGAACGCGCTTGTCTATGTCACCACCGAGGTCCCCGATCTCGCCTCGCTGCGGCTTATCATGGCGAGGATCCGCACGCTCGGCGGCGTGCGCGAGATCGACCGCGGCAACGGATAAACGGAGGAAGGATCTATGAGAGCCGTCGTAACAAGAGTCAACAGCGCCCGTGTGACCCACGCCGAAACCGGCGAAGTGCTCGGCGAGATCGGCAAAGGGTTTCTCGTGCTGCTCGGCGTCCATGTGGACGATACCGAAAAGGAAGCCGCGAAGATCGCCGACCATATCTGCGGTCTGCGCGTCTTTGACGACGAAAACGGAAAGATGAACATCCGCCCCGCGGACGCGGGCGCGGAGATCCTCATTGTGAGTCAGTTCACGCTCTGGGCGGACGCGCGGTCGCGCCGCCCCGGCTTCACCGCCGCGGCGCGGCCCGAGACAGCCATCCCGCTCTATGAGCGCGTGGTCGCGCTCTGCCGCGAGAGCGGGTTCCGTGTGGAGACCGGCGAGTTCGGCGCGGAGATGCTTGTAGAATCCGTCAACAACGGTCCCGTCACCATTCTGCTCGACACAAGGGAGCTGTGAAAATGAAACGCTGTCTTCTCGCGCTTCTCCTCGCTGTGCTGCTTCTTTCGGGCTGTTCCTCCTCCGTGCCGGAGCCTGCCGCATCCGAACCGGCGGCGATAGAACCGACGACCTCCCCCACGCTCTCTCCCACACCGGAGCCAACGCCCGAGCCGACCGCCGTGCCGGTGACGGCGCCGGAAACGGCAGTCTCTCTCGCCGCGCCCTATCTTCTTCCCGGGCAGGACGACGCGGCGGTGCGCGTATGCTGGACCGGAGCGCGGCATGCCGAGGGCATGTGCGGTCTCTACGGCCCCGCCGAAGCGGACGGCTCGCTGCCGTCCGAGCCCGCCGCCGCGGCCGCCGTGGCTTCGGAGCTCGACATTGACTGCTTTTCCGCCGACGCGATGCAGTATACGGCGGAACGCGGTATGCCTATGCGGTCGTGACGGCCGGCGGGACGCCGGACGCCGTATACCATTTCCGCACGAACGAGCCCGGCCGGCTGCGCGCCGTTGCGGTTTCGGACACACACCTCTATTCCGCGCGAGCGCACGAATACCATCCGGCGATCCTGGAAGCGACGCTCGAGAGCGCACTCGAAAAGAGCACTGCCGCGCACGAGCCGATCGACATGATCGTCCACACGGGCGACATTCTCGACTATCCGGAGTACTCGCTCGATATGTTTTTCGAGGGTGTGCCGATGTTGCGGAGCTTTCTGCTCGCCCCCGTTTCCGGCAACCATGATTCGCTGTACGCCGTGCGGCGGCGGCTGCCGATGGCCGGGCAGGACGCTCGTACCGGCAATTACTGGTTTGTGCGCGCAGGCGTGTTGTTCATCGGCGTGCAGATCGGCGATCGGTATTTCCCGAACCATACGGATTTTATGGCCTCCGTCGCAGAGAGCGCGCCGGAGCATAACTGGACGGTTCTGCTGATCCACTACGGTCTGCGCAGCAACGGCGTCCATGGGCACGATGCGCCGGTGATCGGCTTTCGCGATACGCTTGAGCCGATGATGGACGCGCTGGGCGTCGATCTCGTGATCTCCGGCCACGACCACGAATACAACCGCACAGCGCTGCTCGGCGGCGATGCGCCCGAAGCCGATACCGCCTCCATTCTCTATGCGCAGCCGGGCGAGCGGATCTATATCACGCTCCCCTCCGGCACCGGGCTCAAATACTATGACGATTCCCGCAGCGCGGATTTCCCGTTCACCGCAGAAGGGCTCGAGCACGAGCCGGGCTATGTATTTTTTGACTTTTCACCGGAGGAGATCTCTCTGAGCGCGTACAGCGCCGCCACCGGTGAGGAGATCGACGCCGTGACGCTGCGCCGCGGCGCACCCATTACCGAGGAGGAATGAACCATGCTCATCAAAGCCATCGAAGTCGGATACCTGCAGACCAACTGCTACATCGTCGCGGACGAGGCGACGCTCGACGCCGCCGTCATCGACCCCGGCGCAGACTCCAATCTCATTCTCGACTATATCGAGCGCTGCCATTTCCATGTGCGCGCCATTCTGCTCACGCACGGCCATTTCGATCACTGCATGGGGCTGGAGGAGGTCTATGACGCGACCGGCGCGACGGTGTATATGTCCCACGCCGATCTCACGACCGACATCGGCAACGGCATGTTCGGCAACGAAGATTTTGAGCTCGATCCGCCGGACGATACCGTGTTTGTCCGCGAGGGCGACGTGATCGAGGCCGGCTCGCTCACGTTTGACGTGCTGGAAACACCCGGTCACACCCCCGGCGGCATCACCTACCGCTGCGAGGACTGCCTCTTCACTGGCGACACGCTCTTCCGCATGTCCTGCGGCCGGTACGACTTTCCCGGCAGCAGCTCGCTCGATCTCGGCCACTCGCTCGAAAAACTGCGCGACCTGCCCGGCGATTACGAGGTCTATCCCGGCCATGAGGGCAGCACCTCGCTTGAATACGAGCGGCGCTTCAACCCCTATATGCTCCGTCCGTGGGATCTGTAAGAGATGATATCCTCCAAAACCCGCATATGGTGGGTCATCGCGGCGCTCGTGCTCTTGCTCGCGGCTGCCGCCGTATGGTTTTTCTGCTCGTACAGCGTCTCCGACGGGCGGCTGATCGCCCGAAAGGCGGACGTGATCGATCTTCGCGGCGAGGACATCTCCGCGCAGGAAGCCGAAGCGCTCGCCGCGAAGTACCCCGATAAGACCGTTCTCTGGGATGTGCCGCTCTCCGGCGGCAGCCGCCCGAGCAGCGCGGAAAGTCTGAGCCTCTCTTCGCTCTCGGCGGACGACATCCCGCTCTTTGCCTGCTTTTCGAATTTGAAAAGCATCGATGCGTCCGGCTGCGCGGATTATGAGGCGCTGCTCGCGCTGCGAAGCGCCTATCCGGCGCTTAATCTGACCGCATTCGTGACCGTCGGCGGCAAGGCCGTGCCGATGGACGCGCAGCGCGCCGTGCTGCGCGCCGATACGCCGCTTGCGGAGCTTCTGGAAACACTGCCCTTCCTTCCCGAGCTTTACAGGGTATCCTTTACGGGCGGCGCGGTATCCTATGAAATGCAGGATGCGCTCACCGCGGCGTTCCCGAGCCTTTCCTTCCGCTGGGACGTGGAAGTGCTCGGCGTGACCGCTTCCTCTGCGGCGAAGGAGCTCTCCTTTGCCGGGCAGACGCTCACCGCGCAGGACGTGGACACGCTCTGCGATAACCTTTTCCGTTTCCCGGCTCTCGAGCGCATCGACCTCACCGGCTGCGGCCTTACGGCGGAGCAGATCAAAGCCGTCCGCTCCGCGAGCGGCGCCGTTACCGTATACGAGCTGGAGCTTTTCGGCAAGACCGTTTCGACGGACGCTCTCGAGCTGGACTTCAGCGGCATACGCATGGGACTTTCCGGCGCAGCCGTCATTGAGGAAGCGCTCGGCGAGTTCCCGCTGCTTGAAAAGGTCGTGCTGTGCGACTGCGGCATATCCAACGAGGATATGGCCGCGCTCAACGACCGGCATGAGAATGTCCGGTTCGTCTGGCGCGTATACTTTTCCGAATTCTCCCTGCGCACGGACGATACGAACTTCATCGCCGCGCGCGTGCGCAACGAGTTTCCCATCTACAGCTACGAACTGGAAGTGCTCAAATACTGCCCCGACCTGCAGGCGCTTGATCTCGGCCATAAAAACATCACGAGCCTGGACTTTCTCCGCTACGTCCCGCATCTCAAGTATCTCATCATCGTCGAAAATGACGTGAACGACATCACGCCCATCGGCGAGCTGCAGGAGCTCACCTACCTTGAAATGTTCTGGACGAAGTGCGAGGATATCTCCCCGCTGCAAAACTGCAAGGCGCTCACCGACCTGAACATTTCCTATATCTACTGCCGCCCCGCCAAATGCCTTGAAACGCTTGTCAACATGCCGCAGCTCGAACGGCTGTGGTACTGCGGCAACAATCTCAATACCGAACAGCTCGAAGAGCTGCAAACGGCGCTGCCGGACACCGAAATGTATCTCGCCGCGCGCGGCGAGCCGACCGGCAGCACCTGGCGCGAGCACCCGCATTACTTTGAAATGCGCGACTTTTTCGGCATGTACTACATGGCCGGCGGCACGAACGGCGTGGACGAAAACGGCAACCAGATCATTATCGCCGGGTGAGAAAATGAAACGAAGCCTTGTACTATTCTTTGCCGCAGCCGCGCTTTGTATTCTTTGCGCGTGCGGCGCGAACGAAGCGGCCCCCGCCGCCGTCATAGTAAATGAGACGGCGTCTCCCGCACCGACGCCGACGGCGACGTCGCGCCCGACCGCGACGCCCGCGCCGGTCGAGCTTTACGGCGTCACCGTCCGCTGGGACGATGAGGAGATCGACCTGCGCGGCATAAAGATCGAGGATGCCGGCGCGGAGGTATCCGAAGCGCTCCCCGCTCTGCCGCGCGTTCGCCGTGTCGATATGACCGACTGCGGTCTCACCGATGAGGAGATGGGCGCACTGCAGGAGGCGTTTCCGGATGTAACGTTCGTGTGGACGCTCCGCATCTATGTGTTCTTCGTCCCGTCCGACTCGGACTATTTCATCACGAATCCCGACGCGGGCTTCAAGATGAACGTCCATCAGCAGGGACCGCGCGGGCTGTACTATCTCCGCAGCATCCGCTCGCTCGATCTTGGCCACTGCCATCTTAGCGCGGTGCCGTTCGTGGCGAACATGCCGCACCTGCGCCATCTCATTCTGGCCGACGATCTTGTCTACGACATTTCGCCGCTCGAAAATCTCAAGGAGCTCGAATGGCTCGAGCTCTTCAACACCGCCGTACAGGACCCGACGCCGCTGCTCGGCTGCACGGCGCTGCGCGATCTGAACGTATGCTACATCAGCACGCCGCCGGACACGCTTTTTGAAACGCTCTCGCAGATGACGTGGCTGCGGCGGCTCTGGTGCACCGGAACGTACATGAGCGACGCGCAGGTCAAAGCGCTCCGGGAGGCGCTCCCGAACACCGAGGTCTGGTGCTCGCCCGGCGACGAATCCACCGGCGGCACCTGGCGCTATGACGAGGATTATTACGACATGCGCGACGCGTTTCACATGTATTATATGGACATCAAGGGCAACACCGTAGAGCGCATGACCGAGGACGAGCTCGCCGCTGTCCACAAAAAATACTGGGGTTATTGATTCCCGGAGGACTTCCGATGCAGGAAAAAAAGAACGACAAATCGAAAATCGTCGCCCGCGTGCTGGTCATCTGCGCGGCGGCGCTCATCGTGCTCGCCGCCGCGGCGGGGGTCATCCTCTCGCGCCGGTATATCCGGCTCGGGCAGCAGTTCATCCCGGTAAACGCAGCAATGCTCGATCTGCGCGGCGCGGGGCTCACCGATCTTGCCCCGCTCGACAGGTGCACCGCGCTCACGGAGCTGGATGTGCGTGAGAACAAGCTTTCCGCCGAAGCGCTCGACGAATTCCGCGCCAAGCACCCCGGCTGCCGCGTGCTCTATTCCGTGTATCTCAACGACGAGCCGCACGAGAGCGGCACGGAGTCGCTCACGCTTGAGGATCTGCCGAACGACTGGGAGAATCTCCGGCTTTTCGAAAATCTCCGCTCGCTCACCGTGAACCACTGTACGCAGCCGGACGCGATGGAAACGCTCCGCGCGGAGCTTCCGAACTGCGAAATGCGGTACAGTCTCTGCGTCGGCGGACAGTGGTTCGATTCCGACGCCGTGGAGCTCACCGCTGCCGGCACCGCGCCGACGGCCATGGAGCTTCTCTCGCAGCTCGCGCATTTTCCGGCCGTTCGCACCGTGAATCTGCCGGACGCCGTCTTTACCATCGACGAGCAGCACTCGCTCGTCTCGGCTTACCCCAACATCAGCTTTTTCTGGAGCGTGCAGATCGGCTCGCAGAGCGTTTCCAACATCACCACGGAGCTCTCTCTCGCCGGCGAGGACGCCGCGACGCTCGCGCAGCTCACCTCGGCGCTCGATCTGCTGCCGCGTCTTCGCTCGGTCGATCTCACGGGCTGCACCGCGCCGGTAGCCGACCGGCTTGCCTTTGTGGAACAGCACGAAGATCTTTCCGCCGGCTGGACGGTTTCGGTCGAGGGGCAGACGTTCGAGTGGAACACCGAGTTTATCGATCTCAATAACTATTCCATCGCCGACGTGTCCGCGCTCGAGGCCGCGTTTGCCGAGCTCCCGAAGCTCACGCAGGTCGATATGTGCGACACGAATCTCTCCTACGAACAGCTTGACGCGCTCAATCAGAAACTTGAGAACATCCGCATCGTCTGGAAGGTCTATTTCGGAAACTATTATCTACGCACCGATGCGCAGTACTTCATCGCCGCCGCGTGGGGCGACAACAAGGTCTATCTCACGAACGACGACATCGACTGCTGGAAATACTGCACCGATCTCAAGGGGCTCGACATCGGCCACATGAACATCACCGATCTGAGCTTTCTGCAGTATATGCCGCACATGACGTATCTCATCATCGCGGAAAACCCGATCACCGATATTACGCCGCTCGCGCAGCTCAAGGAGCTTCGGTATCTTGAGATGTTCCAGACGAACGTGACCGACCTCTCTCCCCTGCTCGAGTGCACGGCGCTCAAGGCGCTCAATCTGAGCTATATGAAGGTGCGGGCGGACAACGTCTGGAACACGCTCTCGCAGATGACGCAGCTCGACCTTCTCTGGTACCCGAGCATCCCGCTTTCCGGCGCGCAGCGGCGGCAGCTCGCCAACGCGCTGCCGGACACGACGCTCTTCCTCTATGACGGCTGCGAGCCGTCCGGCGGCATCTGGCGGTACAACCCGTATTACTATGAGATGCGCGATTTCTTTGAGATGTACTACATGCCCGGCGGCACGAACGGCGTGGATGAGAACGGCAACCAGATCATCATCGACGACTGGGGCGAGCGGTTCATTCTCGAAGACTGGGACGGCGGCCCGCGCTGGTGGGAGGAGCCGCAGTATTCGCACATGCATCCGCACATTTACGGTATTACCTGCTGACGCATTCAAACAAACCCCACTCCGTTGAGGGGTTTGTTTGAGGGGACAGCGGCTCGCCGCAGCGCACTCGCTACGCTCGCACGTTTGCGAGCCGAAAAGTATTTTCTCCGACGCACATGTCGCCGGAGAAAATAATTAAAACTCTATTTGCGCCTGCGGGCGCAAACTCTGCGAGGCGTTTTCGACAGGCTGTACCGGCAGGGTCTCCCCTGCCGGTTTTCTGTATTTCAGTCTTTTCGCAGCCGTTCGGCCAGCGCTTCGTCGGCAGCGGTGATGATCGTACGGTAATCCGTGTAGATCACCCGCCCCGGCTTCGCGCCGGAGGGCTTTTTCACAAAGCGCACCTGCGTGCAGTCTACAGCGACCTTGCCGCCGGTTTTCGCCTGCGAATACGTTGCAGCGAGCGCCGCGGCCTGCCGGATCGTTTCCTCGTCCGCCTCGCCCTCCGCCTGCGACACGATCACATGGCTGCCAGGGAGCTTCTGCACATGCAGCCAGAGATCGGTGCGGCGGGCAATATGGAGCGTGAGCTCGTCGTTCTGCACGTTGCCGCGGCCGACAAGGATCTCCGTGCCGCTGTCGGATACGAACCGCAGCGGTTTTCGCGCTGCGGGCTGCTTCTGCCGCTTGCCCTGCGTCTTCTCTTTGATATATCCGGCGTTCACCAGCTCGCGGCGGATGTCGGCAAGATCGCGGTCGCACTCAGCGCGGGAGAGCTCGTCGAGCACGCTCTCCAGATACGCCTCGTCCTCGCGCGCTCCGGCGATCAACTCCGTGAGCATCCGGTTTGCGGTTTTCGCTTTGTTGTAGAGCTTATAATTGTAAGCGGCGTTCTGCTGCGGCGTTTTGCGCTCGTCCAGCGGCACGGTGACCGTCGGGCAGTCCGACTCATAGTAATCCTGCGCCTCAAAGGAGCGCATGCCGCGCTTCAGGCGGTACATATTCGCCGTGATGAGATCACCCCGGCGGCGGTATTCCTCGCGTTTCTCCGTTTCGAGCAGTTCCTGCTCGCGCGCCGCGATCTTACGCAGGAGACGGTCCCGTGCCGTTTTCGCCGTGCGCGTGAGATCGGCGCTGCGGCGGCGCAGATTTTCCTGCTGATCCTTTTTGCGGTAAAACGTATCCAGAAGCTCGCTGAACGACGAAAACTCCGTCAGCTCGGCGCGGCTGCCGTACTGATACACCGGCTGGAACGTATAGTCCTTCGGCATGCCGTCAATGGAGATCATCACCGGTGTGAAGTCTCCGGTATCGATACGCATGCGCAGCGCGTCGAGTGCGGCGCCGAGCCCTTCCCAGCCGCCGAGCGAGGGCTCGCGGCAGAGAAGCGGC
>OGYZ01002823.1_pt1 | contig 11296 bp, 9 predicted proteins | sample 1576681 | NCBI WGS metagenome assembly OGYZ01 (sample SAMEA3541480, study PRJEB24748) | human gut metagenome | biome: human gut; feature: human-associated habitat; material: faeces | place: China | collected 2012 | reverse complement strand
GCCTGCATAAGCGGCGCGCCCGTGAGAAGATTGGGAATGTTCCGCTCAACAAGCTCTATCATTATCATGCCGTAGCTTTCGCCGTTCAGCTCAAGGTTATACGGAAACTCCTGCGAATATACCGCGCGGCCAAGATTGGTGGAAAGCAGCGGTATGAGCGCCTCGCCAAACGAATCGCGGTAAAGAAGCAGCGATTTTTCCGCGTTTTCTTCGCCCCTTGTGCCGAAGTTTATGTCCCGCTCCATGCGCGCGCCTTCGTCAAGCGTGTAATTCGCCGCTATGCCGTATTCGGGATACGGCAGCGTGGATTCTTCCGCCGGCAAAACAAAGTTGTGCAGGTCGCCATAGTAGCCCGTTTCGTCGTGCGGCACGGCGGCAGAATAGGTTTCGTAGCCTTCGCCGTTCATTATCAGCTTCATTATTGCGTTGTATGCAATAAGCGCGCCGCGCTGATTCCAGTGCGTGTCCTGCTGATAATAAAGCAGGCCGTCGCCCTTATGCTCGGTCAAAAGCGCGGCAAAATCCAGCGTGTCAACACCCGCATCGCTCAACGCGGCATAAAGCCGTGTGTGGTTTGAGACGGCTGATGTGCGCTTTATGCGGCTCGGCATATATTCGGGATAAACCGTGTTCTTGTTCGGGGCTACGGAGAATACGAACTTTGCGCCATTAGCTTCGGCGTATTCGCTTATTTGGCGGATAACGTTCGCTGCGCGCAGAATGTCTGCATCGCTCATGGTCTCAAGGCCGGTATAATCGTTGAGCGTTTCGCTGTAAAACAAAAAACCGTCCTTGCCCGCAACCACCTTTTCATTCAGCGTATCGTTAAATATGGCAAGTGTGGCCGCGTGGAACGCCGTTACAAGCTCCGCGCTCAAGCCGAAATGATCCTGCCAGTAATCGTCAAAGTCGCGGCGCGCCGCCGTCCCAGGCCACGCAGTACCACTGGATACCGGCGGACGTGTCGTACCAGCCCACGGCACCGTCGTCATAGACCAGCAGCGTCAGGCCGTTCACCTGCCAGGTGTCCGCCGGGAGGGTACCGTCCGGGGCGGGCAGGGGCTGGCTGGCATAGGCCGCGCCGTAGTCATAGTCATACCCGTCCAGCAGGACGGTACAGGACACGCCGGTGACGGCGCCCTCGCCGTCCTGACGCCACCGGTAGTCAGAGGTCAGAGACGCGCCCTCCGGCAGGGCCAGAGAGGCGGAGAGAGGCTCGGCGTCCAATACAGGCGGCATGGCGACGGAAAAGCTCTTGTCCATGGCGTTAAAGCCGCCGGCACTGCCGCAGTCGGCGGTCTCGCCGTTACCGGCGGACCAGGGCTGCCACAGAGCCAGGGCCAAGGCTGCGGCGCAGAAGCACGCGGCCAGAGCGCCCCAGCGGCGCGCCGCACCGCTGCGGGGCAGGGGACGCTGGGCCTCCTCCAGCAGATCGTCGTCGATGGCGTCCATCCAGCGCTTCATTCTGTTGTCGTTCACAGCATCCCCTCCTTTTCCAGCACGATACGCAGACGCTGACGGGTGCGGAAGAGGGAGGATTTTACCTTCTCCTCTCCCGCGCCGCAGCTGTCGGCGATCTCGCGGATGCTCTCGCCGTACCAGTAACGGCGGACGAAATACGTCCGGCTCTGCCGGGTCAGCTTGCGCAGGAAGCCGTTGAGCACACGGCGGAACTCCTGCTGCTCCAGGGCGCGGACCGCGCCGTCCTCGGCGGGCAGGCAGCCCTCCAGCTCCTCGAAGGCCACCGTCAGGTCGCTGCGGCGCTGGGCGGCGCGGTTATAGTCGCACTTGTCCAGGGCCAGGCGGCGGGTGACGGTGGTGATGTACGCTGCCAGCGACCGGGGACGCTCCGGTGGGATAGCGTTCCACAAACGGAGCCACACGTCACTGACGCACTCCTCCGCGTCACGGTCGTCCGGCAGGATGTGCCGGGCGGCGGCAAGGCAGCGCTTTTCGTATTTCTCCTGCGCGGCGCGGATGGCCTCCGGGTCGCGGTGGAAAAAATGATCTATGATCTGAGCGTCCTCCATCGGGCACTCCCCTTTCTGTGTGTATCGGTCAGACCATCATAGCACACAGAAAGGGGAAACGCCATAGGAAATCAGAATTTTGCCAGAAATGCGTCGGGCACGGTGCAGCCGTCGGGCAGCACCTCCAGCACCACATAGTTGCCGTTGACGGTAACGGTGGCGTTGTTCTTCCACATACCGGCCTCCTCGGGGTAGGTGGTGTCGTCGGCCATGGCGTCCACGCGAGCCTGGAAGCTCTGGCGGACGATCTCAGCGTCGGCGGCGCTCTCCGCCTCCACCATGGACACCTCGCAGGAGGTGGCGGTGGGCGAGATGAAGAACACGCCCTGCTTCAGCTTGGCGTTCTCAAGACCGGGGTAGTAGCTGTTCAGGATCTCCACAGCCGTCTCCTCCAGCAGCACGGGCGCGTTGTCGCCCAGCTCCTCCTGCACCTGCTTGATACCGGCCTCGTACGCCGCCCGCAGGTCAACGGACTGACCGTCGGTCTGCGTCTGGTCGTTCTTTTTCTCGCCGCCGATGTTATCCTCCTTCTGGCCGCAGGCCATCAGAGACAGCGCCATGACCAGCGCCAGCAGCAATGCAAATATCTTTTTCATCATGTAAGCACTCCTTTCGGGCGCGGGGCAGGTCCCCGCACTTTACGCCTTCCGGAAGGACGGGAGCGTCCTCCGGCGGACAGCGAAACGCCGTCCTCTGCCAATACTGACGGCGGAGGACGGCGTTTGGTTTTGCTTTTTCGTTTATCGCTCATGGAGCTTGGGGGCGTTCCAGCCCTCGGGAAAGTTTTGCAGCACCCAATGGCGGGTGTGGTCGATGAACGCCTGCGTGGAGTGGGAGAGGGCGTTCTTGTCCTTGACACAGATGCCGATATCCCGGTGGAACACCTTGGGCAGGGTACTGGCGGCCAACGGATAGGCGCACTTGTAGAGCATCAGCTCCTCCATGACGCTGATACCCAGGCCGCCGGAGACCATGGCCAGGATCGTCTGGTCCTGCTGAACGGTATATTGGATCCGGGGCTGGACCTTGTAATGATCGAAAATGGCCTGGATCTCATAGTCGTCGCCCTCATCCAACAGGATAAGGGGGTACTGCTCCAGGGCCTCCGGTGGGAAAGGCTGGCGGCCCGCCAGCGGGTGGTCGCAGGGCAGGATGACCTTCCACTGGTCCCGCTGGAGCAACCAGTAATCCAGATACTTCTCCGCCGGGGTGGGCAGGGAGATAAAGCCGCAGTCCGCCTGACCGTGGAGGACCCAGTCGGATATCTCGTTGTTGAAGTTGGAGGGCAGAAGCTCGAACTCAATGCGGGGGTACTTTTCCTGAAAGGTCTTGAGCATACCGGGCAGCCACTTTTCCGATACACTGGTGAAGGTTGCCACGCGGATAAGACCGGTATCCAGCCCCCGCAGGTCCTCGGCGTGCTGCTCCAGACGGTGGGACAGGGCGCACATCTCCTGAAAATACGGTGCCAGGGTGCGGCCGTCCGCCGTGGGGGTGACACCGCCGTGGCTGCGGACCAGCAGCGTGACGCCCAGCTCCTCCTCCAGCGAGCCGATGGCGTGGCTGACGCCGGACTGGGTGAAATTCAGGGCGCGGGCGGCGGCGGTAAAGCTGCCCAGCTCCACGGTCTTGAGGTATATCTGGTATTTAGTGACGGACATGGGGACACCTCCTTCAGGGCCAGTATAGCATATCTCGCCATGTGCCGCAAAGTATTTTTCATGGTTTTGATGATAATCATGCGTTTTACAAATTGCTTGTCCTGTGCTATGCTAAAGATACGTTAAGAACCCCAAACGAAAGGAGGCGCTGAGCATGGTGCTGAACCTCATTCTGGCCAGCCTGGTGGCGGTCCTGGTGGTTACGGGTATCGTGTCCAAGGCAATGGACAAGTAACCCAACACCCTTTGTTTTCTATCCTTAATCTTTCTCCCTATTCCCCTTCAAATTGGTGAATGCCGGCGCGCCCTCCCAACGTGCCGGTGAAAGGACGCCGCCCCCTTCGGGCGGCGCCCTTTTTGCTCCGGACGCAGCGCGGGAGGTGATCGCTTCTCCTTGCTATTTCATGCGGCGTATGGTATGATACCGGCGTTAAAGAGAAAGAGGTATTGCCTATGAACCAGAAAAAACTGCATATCCTGTCGCTGCTGGCGGCGCTGACCGCGGCCACCATCTTCGGCATGAGCTTTATGTTCTCAAAAATGGCGCTGGCCACGGCGGCGCCCACAGTGCTGCTGGCCTTCCGGTTCACGGTGGCGGTGGCGGCCATGTCGCTGGTCATCGCGCTGAACGCTCTGGTGGGCAAGGTACGCGGAAAGCCGCTGTTCGCCTTCTCTCTGAAGGGAAAGCCGGTGGGAAAGCTGCTGCTGCTGGGCATCGTGCAGCCGGTGGCATACTTCATCTTCGAAAACTACGGCATTCTGTACACCTCCGCCGCTGTGGCGGGGACCATCATCGCGGCGGTGCCGGTGTGCTGCATCCTGATGGACGTGCTGGTGCTGCACGAACGCGTCACCCGGCGGCAGGTACTGTGCGCCCTGGGCGCGATCGGCGGCGTAGCGCTGATCTCCGTGGGCGGGGCGGTGATGATCTCGGCGCTGGGCCTGCTTTTCCTGCTGCTGACCATGCTCAGCGACACGGTGTACTATGGGCTGAGCCACGATGCCGCCAAGCGCTTCACCCCCTTTGAGATGACCTATGTGATGTTTGTGGTGGGCATGGCGGTGTTTATTCCGGTGGCGCTGATACAGGCCGGCGGGATAAGCAGCGAGCTGATCACCGCGCCGGCGCAAAGCGGCAGCTTCTGGCTGGCGGTGCTGTATCTGGGCATACTGTCCTCCGGCGTGGCCTACGGACTGCTGAACTTCGCCAACAGCCACCTGACGGTCTCAGAGAGTTCCCTGTTCTCCAACGTGACCACGGTGGTATCGGTGCTGGCGGGCGTACTCTTCCTGAAGGAGGATTTCAGCCTGTGGCAGGCAGCAGGCGTGATCATTATTCTGGTGTGCGTGTTCGTGGCCAACGTGTCCGGCGGCGAAAAAAAATAAAAAAAGATCTCCCCCGACCGGGGGAGATCTTTTTATCTGCGGATGAGGGTCCCGGCCTTCACGCCGGTCATTTCTCCGTTCTTCACGGCCAGCCGGCCGGCCACCAGCACGGCGTCCATACCCAGGGCCGTTTGGCAGGGGTCCTGATAGGTACCGCGCTCGGTGAGGGCGGCGGGGTCGAACACACACAAGTCCGCGTCCGCACCCACGGCGATAACGCCCTTGCCCGCAAGGCGCAGGGCCTGTGCCGGAGCCTGGGTCAGCTTGTGAATGCCCTGCTCCAGCGTCAGCACGCCCTGTTCCCGAACGAAATGCTGCAGCAGGCGGGTACAGCTGCCGTAGACCCGGGGATGGGGCATCCCCTCAGTGGGGTAGGTGGCATCGGAGATCAGGCAGCTGAGGGGACTGCGGAGGATAGCGGCGATGTCTTCCTCCGCGGCCATGAAGTCGATCATAGTCACCTGGCAGTGCTCGCGGATCAGCAGGTCGCAGCAGGCGTCCAGCGGGGATTTGTGCTCCATGGCGGCCTCCTGGGCAATGCTTTTGCCCAGCAGCGGCGCGTCCTCCGGGCAGTGAAGACTGCTGAGGAAGATGCCGTCCCAGCCGGCCAGCTTGGCGATGTCGTCAAACCCGCCGCCGTCTTCAATACGGTGAGCCAGCGTCTCGCGTTCGTGGGGGTCGGCCAGGCGTCGAACAACGGCGTCCATGCCGCCCTCCAGAAACTCCGGCGGCAGGATATGCAGCAGCTGGGTGGAGCCGGCGGTGTAGGGGTACACGTCGCAGCCCACGTCGAGACCCTCCTCCTGCGCCCGGTGCAGCAGCTCCAGGGCCCGGGGTATTTTTTTGCCCCAGTTGTCCCGGCCCATGGCCTTCAGGTGGCTGATATGCAGAGGGACCCGCAGTTCCCGGGCCACCAGCAGCATCTCCTCGATGGAATCGCAGACGCCCGCGCCCTCCTGCCGCATATGGACGGTGAGGGGGATATCCTGCCCCGCGATGGGTGAGAGCGCACGGATCAGCTCCACCGTGGTATAGAAGCACTCCGGGGCATAACCCAGGCCCAGAGAGACGCCCAGCGCGCCGTCGGCCAAAGCCTGCTCCAGGGCGCGGTGCAGGGCGCGGTAGTGGCGGTCCTCCAGGTGCTCCAGCTCGTAGCCGGCCGCGTCCGCCCGAAGGACGCCGGCACCGGCCAGCATACCCACATGGATGGGGATATTCGGCACAGAGGCGAAATAGCCGGAGAGGGTTTCCGTCACCAGCTCCGGCGGCAGGGCCCCGGTAATGGGCCGCAGGTAGTCCCGGATGGCGTCGCTATGGGCGGGGCCGAAGGGGGCGGCGCTGAGGCCGCAGTTGCCGTTGACGATGGTGGTAAGGCCCTGACACAGCTCCGCCGCGCCGAAGCCCGGGCGGAACAGCGCCGCGTCGGCGTGACGGTGGATGTCAATAAAGCCGGGGGTAACGGTCCTGCCGGCGGCGTCGATGACATAAACGGCGGACGTGGCGGGCAGATCGCCGATGGCAGCGATCCTGCCGCCGGAAACGGCCACATCGGCCGCAAAGGCGGGGCGGCCCGTGCCGTCGATGACGGTGCCGCCCCGGATAAGGGTATCAAACATGGTCTGTGCCTCTCTCCTGCTTCCCTGCCGTCAGGGGCAGGGAGATACTGAAGGTGGTCACGCCGCCGCTGCTGTCACAGCGAAGGACGCCCCGGTGGGCATCCACGATGGCTTTGGCAATGGGCAGGCCCAGGCCGAAGCTGTCGCCGTCGGTACGGGCGTCGTCGGCGCGGTAAAAACGGTCGAAGATACGGGGGAGCTTGTCCGAAGGGATATCCGGCCCCTGATCGGTCACGGACACCACAGCGCGGCTGCCCTGCCGGACGGCGGTCAGGCGGATGGGCGTACCGGGTGCGGCGTATTTGACGGCGTTATCCAGCAGCACCGCCAGGGCCTGGCCCAGCTTGGCGCCGTCGCCCCGGACAGGAAGAGACGGCGCAATATCGTAATCCAGTACATGGCCGGCCTCAAAGGCCACCGGCTCAAACCGCAGGGCGGCAGTCACCGCCGCCTCCGACAGGTCGGTGACGGTGTCCGGCGGGCTGCCGGCGTTCTTCTGGGCGCGGAAGAGGGTGAGCATATCCTCCACCAGCGCCTTCATGCGGCGGCCCTCCGCCCGAATATTGTCCACATAGACCGCCTGCTCCGGCGAAGCGCTCTGCTCCAGCAGCTCGGCGGAGGAGAGGATGACCGTCAGAGGGGTCTTCAGCTCATGGCTGGCATCGGAGAGGAACTGCTCCTGCTGGGACCAGGCGGCACCTACAGGCTTGGTAACCACACCGGAGAGCAGATAGCTGCACACGAACAGCACAACCAGCGCGCCGCATCCCGCCAGAGAACAGGCCTTCAGCAACGTGTGCAGGGAGGTGTATTCCAGGTAGGTGTCGGTAAAGGCGATAGCGGTAGTGGTGTAACCCCGCTGGCGCAGGTAGCGCAGATGAAATTCGTCCAACGTGCCGGCGTCCGCGTCCGCCGCCAGGGCGGCAGTGACGATCTCCGCCATGCGGGTCTCGTCGCTGAGGTCGTAGTAGCTGTTGCCGGCCACGCGGACGGTGCCGCTGCCATAGACCTCGGCCACAAAGCAGGGGATGCTGTCCATGCCGGGCTGGCTGCGGCCATAGTCGCCCTGCTCCAGCGCCTGGTACAGCTGCTGCTGCACATTCTTGTGATAGTTGCCCCGGGAGATGAAGTACACCGCCGCGAACACCGCCAGCAGCACCAGCGAGATCAGCAGCATATTGGTGGCCACCACCTTCCAGCGAAGGTGCCGGATCATGCCTCCACCTCCAGACAATAACCCACCATACGGAGGGTCTTGATCTTCACAGTGGATTGCAGATGGGTGAGCTTGCGGCGAAGGAAGGAGATATAGACCTCCACGTTGTTGTCCTCGGCGGCGGAGTCGTAGCCCCAGACCTTCAGGATCAGCTGCTCCTTGGAGACGATCTGACTGCCGTTCCGCATCAGCAGCTCCATCAGGTCGTACTCCCGGCGGCTGAGGCGGACGCTCCGTGGACCGCATTCCAGCAGGAATGTGCCCATGTGCAGTGTCAGGTCGCCGAAGGCCGTCACCTCCGGGTCGGCAGCGGCGTCCTCGCCGCCCCGACGCAGCAAAGAACGGATGCAGGCCAGCAGTTCCTCCGGCTCGAAGGGCTTAGTCAGATAGTAGTCCGCACCGGCGTCCAGACCGCGGACGCGGTCATTCAGCTCACTGCGGGCGGTGAGCATCAGCACCGGCAGGCGGCTGCCGCCGCCGCGCAGCTGGCGCAGCAGGGCGAAGCCATCCATGCCGGGAAGCATGGCGTCCAGCACCAGCAGGTCGTAGATATCGCTGCGGGCGTTGTCCAGGCCGGAGATGCCGTCATAGCACACGTCGGCGGTGTAGCCCTGGCGGCGCAGCAGGTCCTGCAGGGTGCCCGCCAGGCGCTTTTCATCCTCCACGATCAGTATACGCATAGCCGCGCCTCCCTTTTCATGGCTTACAGCCCCGTCTCGGACAGGGTCAGGATCTGGGTCAGGGACGACTCCTCCATCCGATAGATGGTGGTGTCGCCGTCCAGGGCCACATAGCGGCCGCCGTCGCCGGTGGACAGGCCGACGGCAAGGATCAGCGTCCGCTCGGCGCTGTTGTCAGCCAGGTAGTTCACCGTCAGCGTGACCTCCGGCGTGTCCAGGCCGCAGACGGCGGCCGCACCCTCCGCCGGGTCGTAATCCACGCAGGCGGTGAGCGTCAGGGCGGCGATCTCGTCAGCCAGGGCGGCGGTCTTTTCCGTGACGTCCCGGTTGGCGCTGCGGCGGGTACCGTCCTCGGCGGTGTAGAAGGAGACAGCGGCGGTGCCGTCGGCGCGCAGCAGGCTCACGCTGACCAGCCTGTCCGGCTCGATGACCGGCAGAGCGGGCAGGACCGCCATGGCGTAGATGCTGCGGCTGAGCAGCATCTTATTTTCGTCAGAGGTATAGCGCACCGTGCCGGCAGGGGTGAGCACATACCAGCGGCCATCCGCGGCCTGGTCGCCGAGATAATAGACGACGTCCACGCCGTCGGAGGTGACGGTGATGTACTTCTTGGGATCCTCCAGTCCGTAAACCGCCAGCTCCTGCACATTGGCCACCGCTTCGCCGCTGTCCAGGGCGGCGGGCAGGGCCAGCAGGTCCTCCAGCGCCGTCTGGTCCAGGGGGAAGGCAGGGTCGTCAAACCAGGTCCAGGCACCGGTTTCGTCCTTTTCAAAACGGAGGGTCACATCGCCGTCGCACAGGGCCAGGGCGGTGACGCCTTCTACGGGCGGGGCGGTCTGGGTGGAGGCGTCCACCATCTCTTTACCTTTTGTATTGCCGCAGGCGGACAGCAGCAGCGTCAACCCCAGTAAAAACGCCGTCAGGCGCAGAATTCGCTTCATCATGGCTTCGGTCTTCTCCTTTACTTTCGTTTACTTTCCGTTGCTCTTGCTGTATACATTCGCGTTCGCTATATGTTATGTTCGCTTTCAGTATAGCAACTTTTCAGGAAAAAGAAAAGTACATTCCGTGAATTCTCCCGTTCCCGGCGGCGCGGATGGACGAAGCACAAAAAAAGACCGGCCCGGGCCGGTCTTTTTTTGTCGTTACCCACAGAGATGCGGCAGGTGTGCTGTAATGGCCGAGACGGCAGTTCCGCGCCGGTCTTTTTCTTTGCGTTACTTGCAGAGATAGCTGAACCAGCCCTCGCTGCTGCGCTGCTCGAACACATCCCAGCCGTCGGCCTTCAGCTTTTCCAGCACCTCCGCCGCCCGGTCGCCGATGATACCGGAGCAGAGGAAGAGGCCGCCGGGCTTCAGGAAGGGACGGACGTGGGGGCTGAGGCCCATAATGACATCCGCCACGATGTTGGCCACCACGATATCATAGCCGGCGCCCATCTCCCGGCGCAGGGCGGCGTCGGTGAGCACATCGCCCCAGCGGACGGTGTAGCGGTCCTTTCCGATGCCGTTCAGGGCGGCGTTCTCGTAGGCCACGTCCACGCACTTCTCATCGATGTCGCAGGCGAAGGCGCTCTCCGCGCCCAGGCGCAGGGCGGCGATGGACAGGATGCCGCTGCCGCAGCCCAGGTCCAGCACCCGCTCGCCGCCGTGAATGTGGGTATCCAGCGCCTGCAGGCACAGGCGGGTGGTGGCGTGGCTGCCGGTGCCGAAGGTCAGGCCGGGGTTCAGCACCAGCTTCACCCGCGTGGGGTCGGCGGCCTCCTCCCACTCCGGCACCACCAGCAGGCGGCTGCCGATCTCCATGGGCTTGTAAAACTGCTTCCAGTTGTTCTCCCAGTCCTCGTCGGCCACGTCGGCCATGGTCAGCAGCAGGGGCGCGTACTCCGGGTGCTCCTTTTTCAGCGCCGACATGGCCATACGCACGGCGGCCACGGTGCCGTAGGCATCCTCGTTCCGTTCCAGATAGAATGTCACGCGGCTGACGCCCTTCTTCTGCGCCAGCAGGTCATCATCCACATAATCCCAGTATTGGCGGTTGTTCTCCAGAAAGCTCTGAAAGTCCGCCTCGTCATCGATCATCACGCCGGTGACCCCCTGCTGCTCCAGCATGTCCGTCACCGCGTCCAAGCCCGCGTGGCTCGTGTCGATCTTGAGTTCCAGCCAGTCCATAGGATGACCTCCCGCAAAGTTGAAATGCACCGTACATCGCTGACGGCAATGGATCTTGCGCCAGGACGAGGCGCGGCGGCGCAGGCGTACTTTGTGTACGGCAAGCCGCCGCAACGAAGTATTGGCGCAAGAGACGCGCCGTTATCTCTTGGTGCCTACGAAGAATATGCCCATCGTGTTCGGCCCCGTGTGGCTGCCGATCACAGGCCCGATGTAGTTGATATAGACCTCCTTGACGCCGTAGCGGGCCTTCATCTCCTCGGCCACGGCGCGGGCCTCCACCTCGCAGTCGGCGTGGCAGATGAACATGACCTGCTCACTGGGCTCGATGCCCAGCTCGGCGATCTTGTCGATGAGGGCCTTCAGGCTGGCCTTGCGGCCGCGGACCTTGCTGACGGGGACCAGCTTGCCCTCGTCGGAGGTGTGCATGACGGGCTTGATGGAGAGCATGGAGCCGAAGAACGCGGCGCCGGCGCTGAGACGGCCGCCCATCTTCAGGTAGTTCAGGTCGTCCACGGTGAACCAGTGGTCGATGT
>OGYZ01002819.1_pt1 | contig 11302 bp, 14 predicted proteins | sample 1576681 | NCBI WGS metagenome assembly OGYZ01 (sample SAMEA3541480, study PRJEB24748) | human gut metagenome | biome: human gut; feature: human-associated habitat; material: faeces | place: China | collected 2012 | reverse complement strand
CGTCAGCCGTTCGCCGTTGATCCTCGCCGCCCCCGTTACGGGCGTACCCGAGGGGTTTTCTAATTGTTTAACACATTTAGCAACATTGCTTGTAATACCAAGTTTAATCCTGCCGAGTTCATCATATAATACATAAACGCTTTTTTTATCATACATAATTTCACCTCAACGATATAATTCTTTATATTTTTTCATTTCAGCCTGATGTTCTCTTTTTGTTGCTTTATCTGAAAAATATTTTTTACCATTTATTTTAGGTCTATTTGCTCTTAATTTTTTCTTTAATTTATCTCGTTTATTTTCGTAACTCATAAACTCACTCCTAGTCTTTGCATTGTTTTACCTTTATTTTTAGGGCAATTTTTCTTTATTGGAACAACATCATTTTCTTTTGGTATTTGCTTCAATAATTCTCGCATACAAACATCATTAATAATTTTTAATCTAAAACGATTCCAAACATCTAACCCAAATTCATCTTTAACCATATCTTTAAATCTATCCATACAATCTGATATTAAGCTGTATTTGTAAATTAAAGCTTGCGTCTGTGTAATTGTTTTAACTAAAGATTCTCTTCTAGCTAGTAAACGTTCATTTGATGTAACAATAGAAACATATAACTTAGTATTAATATCTTTATTATCTCCACTTTGAAAATCTTTCTCAAATTCTTCCAACATAGCATAGTTTAGAGCAATATTTTTTTTGACAACTGTTAAGCTATCCAACAATTCTTGATGTCCATTAATTGTCTTTTCTCTTTCGCCACTCATATCTCCAGTCAACCCTTTTTTTACACAATATGTATAAAGAGCTGTATATGAAGTATCTACTCCAAACTTTTCTTTAATAAGATTAACTATTTTTTTAAAGCTATTGCCCTCGTATCTCCATTTTTTTATATCTTCGTGCATATTATATTCATCAAATTTACTTCTTTTACCGACAGGAGCGTTATTTTTGACTACTAATTCATTTACGCTCACTTTCATCAACCCCTAATTACTTAAAATTTTTAGCTATAGTATAAACAACATTAACTGTTACACTATTTCCAGCTTGTCTATATAATTGTGTATCACTCAATCCATTCTCTCTTGCTCTATAATAAAAATCATCTGGAAAACCTTGTAATCTAAAACACTCAAGAGGTGTTAATTTTCTTATTCTCATTTCTGAAATATTTTCAATATTCTGATTTTTTATAGGATAAGAAAAGTTAGTAATACAAGTTGAATTTTTCTTTAAACCTTTAAAATCTCTAGCAGCTAAACAACTAGCAATAGAAACTTCTCTTTTTATATAATATTTAGAGCAACTTCCTTCCCCAAAAGGTTTATCTAAATAAACAGCATATAAACCTGTTTTAGCACCTAAACCACCAGCTTGACTTGCTAAAGCAGTAGAAACACCAGAAGCATCATATATTCTATATCCTTGTGATACACCACTTGTTATCTCTTTGAGTTTGTTAGGATTTTTTCCACCTGCTCTTTCGAGAGGAAATATTTTTCTGGTACATTCTCCTCTAAGATGTCCAATAATGAACACTCGTTCTCTGTTTTGTGGGACTCCGAAATCTTTGCTATTAAACACTTGCCATTCTGCATCATACCCCAATTCGTCCAACGTGGAGAGGATTGTTTTGAAAGTTCCCCCGTTTTCGTGATTGAGTAACCCTTTGACGTTCTCAAGGAATAAATACTTAGGTTTGAGTATTCTAGCGAATCGCATAAATTCAAAGAACATTGTTCCACGTTTTTCGTTAAATCCAAGTCGTTTTCCAGCAATACTGAATGATTGACAAGGAAATCCCCCGCAGATAATTTCTGTTTTATTTTTTTCTCCAAAAGCTTTTATCTCCTTATCTGTAATTGTTGTTATATCGTTCCATTCAACTTCGTTTTCTGTATTAAAATTAGCTTTATAGGTTTGTCTTGCGTATTTGTCAATTTCACAAAATGCAACACAGGTATGCCTTGCTTTTTCAAGAGCCAATCTAAAACCACCAATACCAGAAAATAAATCAATAAAATTAATGCCTAATCACTCCTAAATTAATCTTTCACTGTAAAATTTTCCCATTTCTTATAAACATCAACATAAGTTTCATTTTTATCGCCATTATAAGTAATTTCATAATACATTCCATCTGAAACACTTGTACTAACTAATGCTTTCCAATTCTGCAACGTCTTACTAAACCAAACTACATAAACATCATCTAGTGTAATTTGCTTATTATCAGTTTTATCTACATGAGAATTAAAATAATTCATTACTATTTTTCTTGCTTTTTCTTGTCTTTCGTTTGCCATTTGTTTCACCTTCTTTAAACCCATTTTGAGCAGATTGAAGTAAAAACCCTAAATATTCCCAAATTTTATCTTTGATATGTTCCATACAGCACTGTTTACCAATTTCCATATCAAAATTTTTTACATCTACACACGCAGAACCATTAATAATAGAAAAGCCATTTTTACATGTAGCTTGTACTACAGTTGTTTTATCACCCATTTTTATTACTTCTGTTTTAGTAATAAAATTATCAACATCTTTTTGAGTAATTTTAGTATCTTCTTCTAATTGTAAATATTGTTTTTCAAATTCTTCTTTAGGACACCAAGACACATATTTGTCTTTATTTTGATAATAAATTTTATATCCATCTGTTCCTACATCATGTTCACCATATTTTTTCCATGCCTTACATGGTTCAGCTTTAATTTTCTTTACGCTAATAAATGTTTTCACATCTAACATCTCCCTTATTTTTTATTAACCGACTTTTACAACTTTAAGCATTGCACCACTCAGACCTTCGCCTTACATTTCAATAACTTCTAGTTTATTCAACAAGTAGGAAGAATAAGTCTGAGCCATAAGGAGCTACCTTATAACTTCTTATCCCTATGTTTGCCCTACGTGAGATTGATTACTCACAAATTTCACCTATCATTCAGAAATTATTAATAAAAGTTTTCTTGGTTATAATTTCTTGAGAACAGTTTTTTTAGGCATCTGGACTGTTCAAACCAGCTTTGGCTACTTTTACTAAGTAATGTGTTATAGTAAGATTTCTCTTACGTTCAATGCCAATAGCTTACTTGACATTCAGTTAGCTCGATTTAACTGTCAGATTAAATGGCATAGCTGATTATTCTCCACTGGAGCGTCTATTATCGCTACCACACAACTTATGTTTTAACTAGCGTTACGATTTGCACACATTGTTATTCTTTTGGTTTACCCAATCGTTTTGCATTGTTACCTTTGCAAAAAAGCTCAACTTCAGCAATATCTCACCAAAGTCCTACTCAATCTACCAATGTTCCATGAAGTTTGATTAAAACGTTTTCACATGGTTGAATAATACAATGCTTAAAGTTGTAAAAATAAAAACCCTAATGGGTGCAACACCATAGAAGGTGTCGCAAGCAATACAAACTAAAAAAAGGATACAACCTCAGTCATATCCTTCTAAAACCATGTCGCAACTGGTTTTAATGTCTTTTATTTTTAAATAAATTGCCATACATAACCATATGCTGTTTTTCTTATGTTTTTAGCGGCTAATTTTATCTTTGATGAAATATTACCAATCTTATCTAATGATTTATTCATAGAAGAAATATATTTAGCAGCTTGTAATGGAGAAACAAAAGTATTAACTATCTCACCATCTTTAGATAACATAGCGACTGGATTATTCAATCTATTTACAATCCCATCATACGGATTAACGTTGTTACGCTTAAGGAAATCTCTTACAACATCAACACAACAATTATACTTTACAGCAATTTCTTTAGTGTTTAAACCAAGTTGAGAATCTACTTTAAATTGTTTTTTATCAATATTATTTATAAACTGTTTTCCAGCCCCACCTATTGTTTCATTTAACCCACATTTTACAGTATTTAATTTATTTATCCAGAATTGTTCTCTTTCATAACCAATATCAGAATTTACAAATTCTAAAACATAACACCTAAAATTATTTTCACCATATATTCTTATATTTTTATATAATTTTCTATGTGAGCAACGTGTTTTTTTTGCATCTTTCAAATGTTCTTTAAATCTAATTTTAATATCACGCTTAGTTATTCCAATATATTTTTCACGAGAAACAATATTTTCAATTACATAAATACATAACATTAACCAAACACCTTTCGTTATTTTGCAATCTTGGAGCTACCGAAAAGATTCGAACTTTCAACCTACTGATTACAGGTCAGTTGCTCTACCAGTTGAGCTACAGTAGCAAATAAGAAGTAATTCAAAGTAAGCAGATTATATAACGGACAAAACAATCATAAGCGGGATTTAAGACTTCAAATTACCCTTACATTATCTATTCATTTTTTAGCGTTTTGTTGCGTGTTTTTAGCAACTTTTTTTAATTATTTCACTAAAAAATTAAATTTTTTCATAGAACACATTTTAGTTGGACAGTTAATGGCTTCTTTTCGTACTCCACCACAACATTCAATGCAATTTTTAATAATAGCATCAACTAAAAGTTCATTCTTCTTAATTGAAGATAGTTTTTCAAATTTTTCTTGAAAACTTTTTGCCAATTTTACATTCTTCCTTTCTTATTGTTTATGTGTTTAGGTGGCTTGTTACACTTCGCCCCCTACCCCCATAAACTTACTTTTGGTATAACTCTTTCCTACTGCTTCGCAGTATGCCTTCGGCATAGTTATTATATATATTCTTATCTTTTATTCTTCTTAACCAAGAGATTATTTCCCACCCAAAAGAAAAAGGGTAAAAAGAAAAGTTAAAATATAAACAACTTATGCGTTTCATCAGAAGCTCGTTTAAAACTCCCTACACTATCTATTCATTTTTCATCATTTTGTTGCGTGTTTTTAGCAAAAAAATAAATTTTAATCAAATTTTAATCTTTTAGGTAAAGGCATAAAAAAAACACCCACGATTGCTCGCAGATGCAAAAAAATGACTATCTATATGGGTATCTATATTTTTATCTATATGTTATCTATATATTTATCTATATATTATCTATATGTTATCACCTACGTTCATGATAGAAAAAAACACGAAATAAGGTTGAATTTCATTTTTAAACCATAGTTTATTTTATCATTTTACCACTGGTTTAATATAAAAAACTTGCATAAATTATTACATTTTTGGTATAAATTTTGTCGCAGTACTAAAAACCACAGGTACTTCCATATGAAAAGCCCAAAAGGAATAAAAAAATCACCACCACCGCCCAACCCTTTAAAATCAAGGTTTGCAGACTATCCAATAAGCTATAATATACATTATAGCCTGTTATGCTTCATGGTTAATCATAACTAAAAGTTATTATTTACATATATATAATACTATGTATTTATATAATTTACATAATGTTCTGTCTTTTATTATTATACATATATCTAAATTGTTATAAATAACCTACAATTCAATAAAATGAAATAAATTTTTATCTATTACATTTGGTTATAGATATATGAGCGTAAGCAGTTAAGCATTTATAAGCATTTTACTTTTTGCAACTTCTAATTATCAATCAATAATTGCTACTCATTAGCTTAAACTACTATTTACAACTTAACATCAATCAATATCTATGATTAAATTATAATTATTATCCATTAGTTTGATTTATCTTTTAACTACAATTTAACATAAATAACAATTACAATTTAATAAATAATATTAATATATAATTGATATCTATAAATTATCTTTTGTTCTTAATTATCCATTGCAACTAAGATTAATACTATAATATTACAACTTTACACTATATTTTATATATGTCTATTATGTAATTACAAGTATATACTTATATATATTATAAGCTTTTATATATATATGATATATACTTAACTAGCATCTTATATAAGTTTTATTTATATATATTATACTTTACTATAAATTATATAAATATTAATACATGATGCTAGTCATATTTACATATTTTATTTTCTTTCTAACGTGCCTAGCAAGCCACTACAGGCTTTTTTATATACTGTTAATATATTTATATTAACCACGTTAAAAAAACAGCTCACAATCAAAAATCAATTCTAAGGCACTTTACAAGCTCATATAAAAGATTTTATATTAATGAATATAAATATATATCCACTTGTAAAAAATCACTTATATGAGCTTGTAAGGGCTTTATATAATGGGTTTATGATTGTGTTTAATAATTAAATTACAATCCAATAGTTTAATTATATTTAGTATAGTGCTAAACTTTAAACTATTATTATTTACACTTTTATTAAAAGATTGTTGCGTCATATTTGTATTAAATTGTTTATTATAGGCAATAACTAAATCTTTTTGGCTTATATGATATATTTTGCATATATATTTTATAAAGTCCTTTGTATCGTTAATGTCTAATATATCAAGGTTATCTTGCAATAAAATCATTTTTTATAATCCTTTAAAAAATATCATATTTTAATGTTGACAAATAGTCAAAAATGATGTACTATATACACATAGCAAAACAAGCCATAAAAATAAACTTATAGCTTGTTTTATTTCCTACACTCTTTTTTACAAAAACAACTTTTTAAAAAAATAAATAAAAAAGTTGTTGACAAAACATCAAAAAAGATGTATTATATGAGTGTAGCAAAGATAAGCTATAAAAAAATTATTTTGCATGGAGGGAATATTATACCATTTTATATATTTTATATTGAATATCGAAATACGAACTTTAAAAAACATCAAAAAAATTGTTGACAAAACAACAATAATGATGTACAATATAATCAAGCTTAAGGGATAAGCTATAAAAAATAAATTATAGCTTATATAAAAGCGTTGAATATAGTTCAATAAAAATATTGAATTATGTTGAGTGCTTTTATAGGCTCAAGTTTTATGTTCTTTTAAAATTAAATAAGCTCAAGGGATAAAACATTGAGCATTTAGCAAGCTCTGAGGGTAGAACAGTAGGAGCAAGCTAGGTGTGATGATATGTTCCTTATGTTGGCTTAATTGACAACGTACGTGAAGGCTTGAGAGCGTCAAACCATGCTTGTACAGATGGGGCGATATCTCTTGTTAGTAGCCACAGGCGGAGCTATAAGCTCTGTGGGGTATAATTTATACCTTAGTCAAGGATATGAAGCCATTAGGTAGAGGACGTGAGAATCGTGCTGACGTGGGCGAACTGTGCTTTTTTGTTCAAAAATTCCACCGCCTTATTTTTACAAGGTGCTGAATGGTGCTTGTATAGACTGTTCAGCCTTTGTATATATCCTCAAGGTAGATTCATTATATCATACTTTGAGAATATATACAAGGGTAAACCTTGAATAATTATAAATAAGGTGGAATATAAAATGGAAAAAATCAAGGAAAGTAATATCATATTTGATTGGGGAATGAATGAGTCTTTAACCGAATATTACACAAGATTTCTTACAGATGATTTTGTGTACACTTTTGGTGTAAAAAGTATGGACGAAGTGCCATATAATTTATTAAATAACACATTCTTAGATTATCTGTATGAGAATTATCTCAATACTAGCGAAATGTTAGATTATCAATTAGATAATAATATTATCATGATTACAGATGATTGTAAATTCTCAATACCTATAGGCAATAATCTAAAATATATTATTCAGCCTTTTGGGTGTGAAAAGTATTGTATTCATAACAATGGTATAGATATTAAATTTACAGGTTTGTTAAAAGGCAAAGAATATAATTATATTTTCAGACAATGGAATGGTTCAAGCGAAGAAAAAGAAATCTTTATGCAACACTTAAAAAATAAGACTTTAACTAATGAAATAGTAAACAAATTTACTAAACCATTAGTCCCAATTATACTTGATTGCTTAGTTAAGGATTGAACCAAAGGGCATAAGTTAGGACTAGCATCTTAACTTGTGCCCTTTATTGAGTTCTTAACAACTCAAAACATTAAATAAGGTGGAATTTAAAATGACAGATGATTTATATTTAAATGTGTATCTCACAAATTTAGGTAAATACAATGAAGGCGAGCTTCTCGGAAAATGGGTAGAAGTTACAACTGATACTGATTGGAAAGAAGAGCTAAAATCCATTGGGGTTGCTGATAATACAGAATACGAAGAATACTTCATTACTGACATTGAAAGCAACTTTGGGTTACGTGTAAACGAATATACTTCTTTGCAGGAACTAAATGAGATAGCTGAAAAAATAGAAGAAATCAATAACGAAAACCTTCAAATAGAATTTCAGTCAATCCTAGAATCTCTAGGCTATGACAGTTTTGCAGAAGCTTATAATATTTGTATAGATGGTAATTATTGGTATTGTGATAACGTATTCACAGATGAGGATTTAGGTCAATATTCTGTTGATGAAGGTTTGTTTTGTGGAGAAATTCCAGACGGACTTATTAACTATATTGATTATGAAGCTATTGGGAGAGATATAAGACTAGGCAATGGGGGCTGTTTTGTAACAAACGGCTACATTGAAACATTCTAAGAGTTGAATTTGAAGGCACAAGTTAGGGTTAACAACTTTAATTTGTGCCTTTTATTGAGTTCTTAGAACTCTAAATCATTAAATAAGGTGGAATTATTATGGAACAAGTAAATCAAAAGTTTGAAGGTAGAATTTGGCATAATACAAATACTGTAGTAGCTACTAGACAAATCTTTGACGACAAGGGAAAACTTGTATCTAAAGAAAGTCATGTATTGAGTAGTGTTGAATATTTAGCATTATTATATCAGCTATCAGTTATAGAAAGACCAAAGACGAATAGAACATACGTTTATCATCAAAGAAATGAGAATGGCTTATATGTATATAGAATTACTCAAGATAATTCTCGTAGTAAATACGTATATACTTTTGATAATTACTTAGGTTTACATTCTAAGGATTGAACTAGAGGGCATGAATTAAGAGATATTCTTAATTTGTGCCTTTTATTGAGTTCTTAGGGACTCTAAATAATTAAATAAGGTGGAATTTACAATGAATGATAATTTAAACAGTGTAGAAAATTTTGTAATTGATGAAATCAAAACTCGATTAGATAACTTAGAAGGCGAAATAGTTTATGGTTGTGATTTAGCTCATTCTTTATTTTGGGATTGTCTAGCTGATTGCACTTTTACTTATAGCACATATGGGGCTATAGAGTGGATAAAAGATAACTTCGAGGAGATTGGCGAAGTATTAGATGATATTTCTGAATATATTACTGCTAATGCTTTTTCTCAACCAGAATTATTTCAAGTTCAGCTATTATATGAAACAGCATTACATTTATTAAGCCAATGTGAAACTGTAGATAGTTTTTGGGATAGAGAACAAGAATTATCTGAAGAAATAATAGAAAAGATTTCAGACGAATTAGACTGTATATCATAATAATTAAAAAGTTGAACTAGAGGGCATAAGTTAGGACTAATATCTTAATTTGTGCCTTTTATTGAGCTTTTTAACTCAAAACATTAAATAAGGTGGAATTGTTATGGCAAACAAAAAAAGTAAACTTAGTAGACTAGAAAATCAGATTTTAGAAGCTAGAGTTTATGTCAAACGAGGTCTTTATGAATCGTTTTATGTACAAGATGGTTCAGTATATTTAATACCAAACCAAAATAGAAGGCTTTATGAAGATGAAGTATGCTTTTATTGTGCAAAAATAGAATATCAAAGACAGACATATATAAACAAGTTAAATCAGAAATTCATTAAAAAGATTTATAAATTAGCATTGCTAATAAAAAATCATATTAATGATGAATACAATTATGATTTTGAGGATTATGCTTTTAAGCATTTTTCTTATATAATAGCTGAACTTCTTGATTTTATAGAAGAAAATTATTTTGATGGTAGTAATTGTTTACCTGCAACTTTAAGCGTGATGTACGACTTAGCAAAATTTATAAGAGGTGAACAAAAAAATGTTTAATGATACAGAATTATTAATAGCAGAAGCCATCACAGTGATTGCATTAGTAATGTGCTTTTTTGCAACACTAGAAGAAATAAAGTCTACTCTTTTCTTATTAAGCTCCATTATTGGGGTTGATGTCATTTTAAAATTATTGCAGTTAATTTCTAAGAGTTGAATTTGAAGGCATGAGTTAGAGTTTATATCTAATTTGTGCCTTTTATTGAGTTCTTAGAACTCAAAATTTATAAATAAGGTGGAATTTAAAATGATTGAATTTGATAAAAATGAAAGAAAGATTTTAAAACAACTAATTGAAAATAATATTATTTGTTTAAAATCAATGGCTACAGGGAAGTTTTTAAAATTAACAACTGATAATATCAAATATTTAAGCAGTAAAATAAATACACTAAAACAAGGAGCTATATTTATTATATGTGGTTTTAATATAAAAATAAGACGTTACGGCTTAAGCTTTTTAGATTTTCAAGAGAAATTTAAGCCTCAATTTATGTTTAAAATTGCTGATTATATGATAAATAATAAAATCAATGAAAAAGAAAAAGCAATTATTTTCAAAATATTAAATAAAATATATAGCCCTTTATATTGGCAATATAATATATTTGCACAAGCTGGAAATTTAGATTTTAATAAGGCTATTAAATTAATAAAAGATAGCTCAATTAGTTTTGAAGGTATTTATTTAGACAACTTAGCTATTTACACTGAAAATTATTATGGTAATTTTAAAGCAATAGACGCTAGAGAGTTTTATAATAAAAATATTAATAATGATGAGATTTATATAAATGGTGTTCGTTTAGATAAAATTCATGCTGATACATTTTCAGAAATTAAAACTAATATAATAAAAGAGCTAATAAATAGACAAAAACAATTTGCCATAAAACACGCTTAGAATTAATCTTAAGTGTGTTTTTTAGTATAGAAATGTATTAGTTATGAACAGCAAATAAAAAGAATTTTAAGGATTGAATTTGAAGGCATAAGTTAAGGTTAACAACTTTAATTTATGCCTTTTATTGAGTTCTTAGAACTCTAATTTTTTAAATAAGGTGGAATTTAAAATGAAAGGTAATAATACTATTAAAAGAATTATAAAAGCATTGTCTAAATTACAATATCAAATCATCAATGGCAAGAGATTAGATGTTTTTATGAAAAAATATAATTTTCAGCGAATACCTTATTATGGTAACGAGAGTGATAACTACACAAGAATTAAATATTTTGACGATACAACTTGTATTACTATCTACGCAAGAGAATATCAAGTAAATGTTTATGAATTATTAGGTGTTGAAAGTATTAAAACAGAAAAAGATG
>OGYZ01002818.1_pt1 | contig 11309 bp, 11 predicted proteins | sample 1576681 | NCBI WGS metagenome assembly OGYZ01 (sample SAMEA3541480, study PRJEB24748) | human gut metagenome | biome: human gut; feature: human-associated habitat; material: faeces | place: China | collected 2012 | reverse complement strand
TGTCGGCAAGGTTGTCTACCTGGTCTTTCATCAAGGACTGCAAGGGGGAGATGACAACCGTAAGCCCGTGCACGGAGTGGCCCGCCATGAGTGCAGGCAGTTGGAAGGTAAGTGATTTACCACCGCCGGTAGGAAATATTGCCAGCAGCGATTTCCCTTTTACCGCAGCTTGGGCAGCACGTTCTTGCAGTGGCTCGCTTTCGTATGTCCGGAAGCGCTCATATCCGAAAAATGTTTTTAGGTTATGGAGCACATCCAATTGCGTATGGCAGTAGTCGCAGCTTTCTTTGCAAGTAGTGTGTCGCAGGAGTTTTATGATAAATTCCACTTCCGGATAATTATAAAGTATCCATCCGGGAGTGATGGAGCGGTAATCGGTGGTGTCAATCAGAGCCAATGCGTATGCCAATCCGCATGGATATTGGTTGATGAGCATGTCAAGATCGGCATGTTGGCAAATCTTTCCGGCATAAAGTTCTTTAATAAGTTCAGGTATTCCTTTATGGATATACTCCGCACTTACCATACTGAGAAATCCTTCAAATTCCTTCTTGTCCTTCAGCAGCGATGCAAATAGTATACGCTTTTCTTTCGGTAGTGAATGCCAGCATGCTATTTCATCCAACAATAAGTCTTTTGCTTTCTTGCAATCGTTCACCGGATTGTTCATTTGTTCGCTCATCAGTTTGTCATCTTTCACAAGCCTGTGGTAAGGGTGTTCAGGGAACAGTAAAGGCGAAACATAAAGTGTATCAACTAAAATCCAGCGGCAAATTTTGTCCGTAAACAGGTATTTAGCATCATGGTGAACGATATTGTGTCCGCAGATGTAGTCTACATCGTTTAAGAAAATGAATAGTTCTTCTTTTGAGGTTTTATGAAATGTCGTGTTATCATGCTTGAGGGCTCCTATATCATGGATTCTATGGTCTTTCAAGCCTATTTCAACATCTACTATGGCATAATTGTGGGCACTACATGGTACAGAGGTGGTTTTATTGCCGATGATATTGTTTCTATCCTCGGTTTTCTTGATTCCTATGAGTTTGCTCCATATTGACATATCTCAATATAATAAATAGTTTTACAACTTGAATTTGTTATGTATCTGCATCGTTTTCTTATTGTTGTTTGGGTATAACATCCCAATATCATACACAAAGGTAAGGATAAAACCGAAGAATCTGTTAAAAACATCGCTTTCTTTTGATTTTTATGCGTTTACATCTCTTTATTTATGAATAAAAATCGTAATTTTGCAAGCAAGAGCTGTGGTTGCTTATGGATGCTTATTTTCGGGTTTGCGTTATATTTGCAACACATGTACGCAAGTCGCTGATAGATATATCACGTTGATTTTGAGGAAGTGAAGTAGGTATCGATAAATAACGATAACAATAAATAGGAATACAGGGTGTAACTCAACAAGTTACGCCCCTATTTTTTTTGTGGACTTTTCTTTGGCTTTGCTTATTTCTCGGATTTTTATCGTATATTTGTACCATAATTGTACCGACACTTAAAAGTAGATAATGTGACACTTACAAGAATGCCGGTGTTGAGAATGAGGAATATAAGTAAAAAGTAGATTATGCCAGCAGCAAAATTTGAAATAAAACGGAAGTGCCAGATTTGTGGAGAAGAGTTTTTAGCCAAAACAATAGAATCTTGGTATTGCTCTCCCAAATGTTCCAAAATTGCATGGAAGCGACGCAAGGATGAAGAACAAAGATTGCAAAGATTGGACGAAGTGGTTAAGAAGATACCCAAGTCCAAAGAGTACATCACGGTTCCTGAAGCATACGCATTGTTTGGCATAAGCAAGGAAACTCTTTATCGTTTGATTCGTAAGGGTACAATCCCCAGTGTAAATGCAGGAGAAAGACAGACATTACTATCAAAAGCAGAACTGATGAAACTCTATCCTCCACGCAAGAAAGCTCTCACAAAGCCGAAACCTGTTGCCAAACTATATAGTCTGGAGCCGAAAGATTGTTATACCATTGGAGAAATCACAGAGAAGTTTCTTGTGAATGAAAGTACAGTTTATCTCCATATACGCAAATACTCTATCCCTACCCGGCAGATTGGGAACTTTGTGTATGTACCCAAGAAAGAAATTGATAACTTATATAAAGGTGTGAAGCGATGAAGAAAGCATTAGTCAATACACGAGTGTCGGTAAAGCTCCGCAAATCTGAATATCGTGATGAATGGTATCTTTATGTGGAATCTTATCCTGTATTTCAATCCGGAAAAGATACGCCACAAAGAGTGCGTGAATATCTCAATCGTACCATTACAACACCTATTTGGGATAAGTCACGCAATGCAAGGACTAATGCCGAAGGCAAAACCACTTATAAGCCGAAGCGAGATTTGAACGGTGTCATTCAATGTAAGTCGCAATTAGACCAGGAATCATGTATCTATGCCGACAAGGTCAGAAGCCTACGACAAAAGGAATACGACAATGCAGCTTTATATGCCGATACCGATGCAGAACAGGCGGAGCAGTTGGAACGCTCCCGAAGTAATTTCATTGGGTACTTCGACCATGTGCAGCGAACAAGGCATGCCCATAGCTCTGATTCTATCATTGTCAACTGGAGGAGAGTGCATGAATTATTGAAGATTTTCGCAAAAGGTGACACCATTCTCTTTTCGCAAATAGACTTAAAGATGGTTGAATCGTTCCGGCAATTCATAATGAATGCCCCACAAGGAGGCACTAAACGAGGTACGATTTCTCAAAATACAGCAGCAACCTATTTCTCTATCTTCAAAGCCGGATTGAAACAGGCTTTTATAGACGGATATCTGACTATTGATATTTCTGCAAAAGTCAAAGGCATTCAAGAAAGGGAAAGCCGGAGAGAATATCTCACGGTAGAGGAATTGAACCGACTGGCTCAAACACCTTGTGACCCATTACTGAAACGTGCTGCCTTGTTCTCTGCTTTAACAGGAATCCGTCATTGCGACATTCAGAAGTTGAAGTGGTCGGAAGTGGAAATGTTCAATGGAGGCTATCGGTTGAATTTTACTCAGCAAAAGACAAAAGGAGTTGAATATATGCCTATATCAGAGCAAGCATATAATCTCTGTGGAGAGCAAAAAGAGGGTGAACTTTTGGTTTTTGCCGGACTTCCTGACCCTTCTTGGATAAACCGTCCTGTCAAAAAGTGGGTTGAAGCTGCCGGAATCACCAAACACATTACCTTCCATTGTTTTAGGCACAGCTACGCAACCCTGCAACTGGCTGGAGGAACTGATATTTATACGGTCAGCAAAATGTTGGGACATACAAATGTGCGAACAACACAGGTGTATGCAAAGGTTGTTGATGAAAAGAAAGAGAAAGCTACAGAAACCATTAAATTGGATTTATCTCAAACAAAATAACCATTATTATACTTTGTAAGTATAGCCATCTGCGTAAAATCTGCGTGGGTGGCTTTTTGTTTTTATCTATGGTCTTTTCTTCTGACCATCTTATGATTCCTTTATCCCAAGTTTGACCCCTCAAAACTATTTTCAAGTTTTTTTAATGTCATTTTACGGTGATTTAAGCTAATCTTCATTTGTAACTACCTCTATTACAGCAATAGTCAAATTTCAACTTTCGGTAAACAGCATTTGTCGTACCCAGCAAAGTCAAAAGTTTGTTGTAACTTTATGCCCATTTCTATTGTTTAGAGCAAATTCCACAATAAACAATGATGAATGCTTCTATAAGCGATTGAATTTAAGAACTATGCTATTTAGGAAGATGAAACTTTGTAGTACCCAGTAGCTCATGCGAGGTTGCGCAAACATCTGTGTATCAAGTAGAATAAACTTTAGGGTGTCAAACTTGGGTTATGATTGAAGACATTATCATAAAAATCTACTACTGATATTCTCCACTATTCATGTTGATAATCAATGGGTAATCCTTATGATGATTATGTTTCGTTACTGCTTATTTATGTGATGTATTACACTATGAAATCAGTATGCGTAATCGCTGTTATTTTGCCGAAAAATCAAAAAACAATATGAGTGAGAAGAACATTACATTTGAAGATTTACCCAAAGCAATGTCGTGGTTGATGGATAAATTGAATGAGCTGGATTCTAAAATAGATGGATTAAACAATCAGAATCAAAGCGTTCCAACCGAACAATGGATGAACCTTAAGGAATTGTGTGATTATATTCCCAGTCACCCGGCAGAGCAAACTGTATATGGCTGGACGAGTTGTCATCTAATCCCATTCCACAAAAGAGGGAAGCGTATCATGTTTCTAAAATCGGAAATTGACGAATGGCTCCATGCCGGCAAAATCAAATCTGATAAAAACTTGGAAGATGAAGCCGCCCAATTCATAAAGTCAAAAAGAAATACCAAATTCTAATGGATTCAACCAATTTATGCAATGCGCTCAGAATGGAATTTGAAGGGATCTTTGAAAACAAGATTCCTTTGGATGCTTTTCCTGCCAAAATTCAAGATATGATATTGGCTCTATCCCGACAAGAGAATTATTCCATAGAATATATGATGGCTTCTCTTTTGGTGGCAGTGTCAACCGCTATCGGCAACGCTGTCAATATTCGTATTCGTGGTGGATGGATTAGTAATCCTGCCCTTTATATGATATTGGTAGGTCGTCCCGGAATGGGCAAAACCCCACCTTTGGATTTTGCATTCCGTCCTATCCGAAAGCATGATGCCAAAATCATCAAACAATTTAAATTGGATATGGAGCATTATAATAGCTTGGTTGAAAACAATAAGGCTAAAAAAGACAAGTCCTCTTCATTGCCGGACAAACCAATTTTACGAAGAACCATCATATCCGATTTTACACCGGAAGCTTTAATGCGTGCGTTGGATGACAATCAGCGAGGTGTCGTGGTATATGTGGATGAAATTATGGGAATGTTTAATGCCGTGAATCAATATAGCAAAGGACAACTCATTGAGCAGCTATTGACAGCCTTTAGCGGAAAACCATTGGATATTTCAAGATGTAGCATCCCTGTACCTATTCATATAGAGCATCCTTTTATAAATATTGTCGGCACGATGCAAACGACACGTATGCACGAACTGATAGAGAAAGGATATAAAGACAATGGGCTGATAGACAGAATAATTTTTGTTTATCCATCGTCTCAGGAAATTTCAGATTGGGGGCTGGATGAAGAATCTTCCGTATCAACTTTTGGTAAATACTCATCAATGTGGGATTCTATTATAAATAAGGTAATTAGTTTGCCATTTATAGAGAATGAAGATGACAGAGCCATACATAATGTATTGGAATTTTCTTCGGAAGCCAAAGCCTATTTTACAAACTGGCGCAATAATGCAGTTCGGGCTGTTAATCAAATCCAAGATGATGGATTGGTGGATAGCAGAGTGATTAAAGCTCCCATGATTACGGCTCGTTTAGCTTTAGTCTTGCAAATCCTTCGTTGGGCTTGCGGTGAAGAACACAAGGATTTTGTGGATATTGACTCAACCAAATCTGCTATTGCATTGAGTGAATACTTTGAGAACTGTTATACCAACATTCAGAAATATATGTTGCGAGAGAGCGTTGAACCGCAAAAAAGAGAATTGCTTGATTGCCTTTCCGCAACTTTCACTACTGCCGATGCCATTCAAGCCGGAAAAGAAGTAGGATTGTCGGAAAGGTCGGTAATGTATTCTTTGGTTAGCCTTGCTACGAATAAGGTTATCAAGAAAGTAAAGCGAGGTGAATATGAGAAGCTGCAATAAACGACACCTTTTGCAGTTTGCAGTTGTTGCAGTTTGCACTTTGCGCTGACATAGGATTTCTGCAAAACTGCAATAAGTGCAAACTGCACGGACTGCAATAACAAAATGAAGAAGTATGGCTGAATATAGATTTTCTCTTCAAAAATATAAGCGTGGGTCAAAACTTTCATGCCCGAAGTGTGGAAAGAAACAATGTTTTGTCAAGTACATAGATAGCCAAGGAGAAATAACTTTTCCTGATTATGTAGGCAGATGTGACCATGAGCAATCTTGCCAATACCATTACACTCCATCGGATTATTTTCATGATAACCCAATGGTAGTGGATTACAACAAGGATAACTTCATTGAAGCCGATAAGCCTAAGCCCAATTTACTGCCTCCAACCTCTTTTGTTGACAATGAACTAATGAAACGTACTCTTACTAACTACGGTATGAATCCATTGTACATCTACCTGTCTGGGATGTTGGGTAAAGATGAGACTTCTCGGATATTCCAACTATATCATGTTGGCACATCAAAGAAGTGGGGCGGTTCTACTGTCTATTGGCAAATTGATTGGCAAGGTAATGTACGAACAGGGAAGATAATGTTGTATGATGCAGAAACAGGACATCGGACAAAAGAGCCAAGAAGTTATGTTAGTTGGGTACATACAGAACTGAATCTCCCAAACTACAATTTGAAGCAATGTTTGTTTGGCGAACATCTGTTATCTGAGAATCCGACCAAACCTGTTGCTATTGTGGAAAGCGAAAAATCCGCTTTGATAGCTACCCATTATATGCCGGAATTTATATGGTTGGCAACAGGTGGAATGCATGGATGCTTCAAGTCTGACGTGGTAAGTGTATTGAAAGGTCGGTCGGTTATGCTATGCCCGGATTTGGGTGCAAGAGAGGTTTGGCAAACCAAGATGGCTTTACTCACTTCCGTATGTTCTAAAGTTGTATTGAGTGATAGTTTGGAACAATGTGCCACAGACGAACAGCGCAAGAACGGACTTGATATTGCGGATTTCTTATTGATGACTGAAACACCTGCGATGATACTTCAAAAGATGATAAAGCGAAATCCAAACCTACAAACTTTGATTGACTGCTTGCATTTGGAACTGGTGGATTCCGGTTAGTGATGTGTTTTTGGAGAAGCCAAACTAAGGGGAAAGTAAAACTATTGATTATCCAAATGGATATAGGTGACAATAGCCACTTTTAAAGTTGACAGACAAATGGCATAGTTCGGACAAAGACAATGCTTGCATTAAGGTATGTAATGCCCCATTTTTAATGGGTATTCTATGCAAGAAGTACCACCGTCCGACAAAATGGTTTCACTCATTTGTCGTCTTGGAGGCTTCTTGCATTACTCGCAGGCTCGCAATGGATAGAACATTTTATTAATAAATTCCAGTTATAAACGCTTATGGATATACAACAAAACAATGGAAAACAGGGTGTTCGTACTCGTCATATAGACATTCGTCTGACTGAAAATGAGTATGAAATGATAGTAGAAAAAGCTGCCGAATGTGGACTGACACTTAGTAACTACGGACGAAAATTATTGCAAAATCACCATCCAAACAAACGACTTTCAGACGAGGAAGTACAAGGATTGAACTCTTTATCGGATGCACGAGCCGACCTTATCCGCATTCAGAATGTACTCAAAGGTAAACCTGATGAGATTAAAAAACGATATTTCCGAGATGAGAATTATATGCGTGCTTGGATAGAGGCAGTAAATAGGCTTATTGTCCGATGGGGACAAATACGAGACAGTATAAATCAAATTTGAAATTATGATAGCACAAGGAAAGGCAATTTCTCATGGAGCAAGAGCCATTGAGTATTCTATGGAAAAAGATAAAGCCCAGCTCGTTAAGGTGAATGACTTGCCAGAAAATATAGAACCTTTGGCTATGTGGCCACGGATGATGCAACACCAGCATCAATGTATGAAAGACAGATATAATCCGAAGCCCATAAAGCTGAACGCACTGCGCTTTGAAATATCTCCAGCCAAAGAAGAATCGGCAGGATGGACAATGACGGATTGGCAGAATTTGGCGGATGAGTTTATTGCAGTACTTGACGGCATTGACCGAAGATGTGGCAAACCAGATAGTCATCTTAAACCGACCAATATCAAAAATAGCCAGTATGTTGTTTCGTTACACACCGACAGCAAAAGTGGCATCCCTCACTTGCATATTGTAGCTAACCGCATAGACAATATGGGCAAGACAAACGATGCGCATTATATTGGTGAACGTGCCGTTCATGCTGCCAACATCATCAATGAGAGACGTGGCTGGGTGCAATCCGTGCAACGTCGTGATGAGAATATTCAGCAAATCAGTGAAGATTGCATCGCAATATTGAAAGCTATGCCAGAATTTGATTGGGAAACTTATAGCCAAATGTTAAACGCTAAGGGGTACGATATTAAGTTGATAAAGGACGATAAGGAAGTGGTCAAAGGGTACGCTATACGAAAAGGGAACTCTATTTATAAATCCTCGATATTGGGTAAAAGTCGAAAATTGATGCCATCAAAAATTGAAGCGACTTGGGTGGGATTACATGCTTCTGATAAACAAACTGCAATTCAGTCAAAGGAAGTATGTACTCAAACGATGGCGCATAATAATAAAGAGGTGATGCCACAATCAAAGCCTTCTATTTACCACTATTCCATAACAGTGGATGGAGAACAACTTGAGGTTGATATACCAGATATGGTTAAGTCTGTCTTTGACGAAGAGTTTGGAAGCCTTGATGAAGAAGTCAAACAGACCAATTTATTCAAAGTTGCCGCCTTACTATTTGCCGGATATTTGGATGCTGCTACTTCTATGGCGGCTTCAAGCGGAGGTGGTGGCAGTCCCGGTAGCGGATGGGGTAAAGATAAGGACGATGATGAGCGTAACTGGGTTGTTCGTTGTGCAAAAATAGCAAAATGGCTCTGCAAACCGATTAAACGTAGCAGGGGTAGATAGTATTTCATTTATAATCACATATAACCATGCGTAAAAGTAAATATGACCAATCTTCTTTGCCTGTGCAGGATAGCAAGAGCATAGATAGTGATGATAACATTAGCAAAATTGAAAATCGTGTTGATTTTGAAACCGAGCTTGTAAATCTCACGAATCAGATTAAGGACATCAAAGATGTTATCCAAGAATTGAAACAGATAAAAGCATTTGTAGATGCTTCAGTGTTAACTTTTGAAGAATCAGCACAGGTTCTTAATGCTGCAGTGAAAACATCCGACAATATCCCTGATACTATTAGCCGTGCAATTATTCAGGTAGAGAATACTGTTATAAATGTCAAACTTAGCGATGAAGACAAGTCTATTCTTACAGAATATCGCAATAAATTGATTGAAGAAGAAAAATCTTTATTTGAGAAGCAGATAACAGAATTGAAGACACTTCATACGAATCACTGGAAAGAAGTCCATAAATGTGTGAAATCTGAAACTTCGTTTTCTCTTAATGGCAAAATAGCCAAATGTGCCGTTGTCGGATTCTGGATATTGTATGCGTATTTCTGTTTGACATTGGGAGGATTGATAATCTATATGAAGTTCTTTTAAGGAATTGGAAGGATGGATTGACCAACCTTCCAAATACATCACCATGTTATGACCTTATCAACAATCTCTTGTTGTTCGGCACTGCTACGCCTCAAATAAATACGAGTTGTTTCAATACTTTCATGTCCCATCAGGTCAGCAAGTAGAGAAATATCGTTGAACTTCTCCAAGAAATTTTTAGCAAAGCGATGACGGAATGAATGGGGGTAAACCACTTTCTCATTCAATCCGTATTTGGCTGCGTAGTTTTTCAACTGTTGCGCAATCCCTCTTGTAGTGATACGCTCACCAAAGCGATTAAGAAAAAGATAGCCGGTGGTACGATTGACTTTGCTAAGCCATTCTGTGGCTTCCTTGCGCAAGGACTTCGGAATGTAAATACGACGTATTTTGCCACCTTTGGTGTAGATGTCAAAATAACCCATCTGCACGTGTTCAGCCTTCATTTGGATTAGTTCACTGACTCTTGCTCCTGTTGCTGCGAGGAAACGAACTACGAAATACCATTCTTGGTTTTCCTTCTTTTTTAGTTTGTTTTTTAGAAAAGCGTAGTCGGCATTACTGATTACATTTTCCAAGTAACCCTGCTGCACTTTGACGGATTTTAATCTCAAACGAGATTTTCCCATGCTATCAAGATACTTGTTCATTGCCTGAATACGAAGATTCACTGTCTTAGGCTTGAATTTCTCAATGAGATAGGTTTTATACACAAGCAAATTGCGCTTGTTCAATTCTTTGTGCCGGGAATAATACTCTTTTACGGCATAGAGATAAGCTGCAATCGTGTTCTCCGCCATATTTCCTTGACGCAGAAACATTTCAAAATTTTCAATATTCATGTCTGATACATTATTAGTTAAACAATTCGTTTTCATTAATAAATGTATGGTTAGTGCAATTTCATTGAGTTCCTATTATGAGAAGTTTCTTGCTACGGGAGAGGTAAAATGTATTGATGACGAGATTCCGTTTGAGATACCTAAGGGGTGGGAATGGGAAAGAATTGGCAATATTTTTGAAACAACAAGTGGTTCTACACCATTAAGTAGAAATCCAGATTATTATAAAAATGGTAATATCAATTGGGTACGTACAACAGACTTGAACAATGGAATTTTGAACAGAACTGAAATACAAATAACCGCGAAAGCAACTATTGACTACAACCTTTCTATTTTACCCCAAACCTCTGTGTGTATTGCAATGTACGGTGGTGCTGGGACAATAGGCAAACACTGTATCTTGCATTTTAATACAACTATTAACCAATCTGTATGTGCTATCCAGCCTAATGGATTCTGTAATATGGATTACATCCATACTTTTATTGAATATCAAAGACCATTTTGGCTGCCAAAGCCTGGGCAAGGGCAGCCCAAGAATCAGGCTGATACCTGCTTTCATCCAGTTCCTTGATGCTGTTGATGGCCGCGACCAGGTTCGAGTTGTCAGCACGCTTCACAAGGCTTTCCATGGCGTCCTGCAGAGCGTCAGCTGCATGGTTGACAGTCACCTGGTTTGCATCCTCAGCGGCAGAGATGCTCTGCGCTTCGGCCAGCGCAGTTGCAAAGCTTTTTATTCCCATGAGGCCGCGCTCAAGCGGAAGGATCAGGTCGGCAAGCGTCTCGTTCGCGGCGTTGCGGCCTCGATGAAGGCAAACGGCGTGTGCGTATTTCAGGCCGTGGGCACGCTTCGGGGCAAGTCCGATACAGGGGAATTTCTTGTTGCAGCGGGAGACAAGAGCCTCACGGCGAGCCGGATCATTCTCGCGACGGGCTCCAACGCAGTCGTGCCGCCGATTCCCGGTGTGCGCGAAGGATTAGAGGCCGGCTTTGTGCTGACGAATCGCGAAATTCTGGCGCTGCATGACGCGCCGAAGACGCTCTGCTGTATCGGCGGCGGCGTCATTGGTCTCGAGATG
>OGYZ01002809.1_pt1 | contig 11323 bp, 20 predicted proteins | sample 1576681 | NCBI WGS metagenome assembly OGYZ01 (sample SAMEA3541480, study PRJEB24748) | human gut metagenome | biome: human gut; feature: human-associated habitat; material: faeces | place: China | collected 2012 | reverse complement strand
TTCTGTGAACTGAACAGGCCCGGATCGTCCGCCGTGATCACCACGAGGGCGGCTTCCGCGCCCGTGTAGGCCGTGTAGAACAGGGAGTCGGAAAGGACGTTCATCCCGACCTGCTTGGTCGTGACCATCGAGCGGCGTCCCGAGTAGGCCGCGCCCGCGGCGGCGTCCATGGCGCCTTTTTCGTTCACGGACCATTCCGAATAGATTTCTTTGTACTTCGCCACGTTTTCGAGGATCTCGGAACTGGGCGTCCCGGGATAGCCGCAGGCGATCTCGATGCCCGCTTCCAGCGCGCCGCGCGCCAAGGCCTCATTTCCTGACAAGAGTTCCTTCATGAATCATTTCTCCAGCGTTATGGAAGGTGCTTGGGGGAATCTCCGGAAGGCCGGGCCTGCATCACGATGTCCACGATGCGTACCCCCTGTCCTTCCGGCAACACCATGAGAGGATTGAGATCGAGAGAGACCAGCCGCTCGCCGAGCGCATGGGCCATCCGCCCAAGGCGGACAAGCGTTTCCTCCAGCGCGGCTATGTCGGCGGGTTGTTTGCCGCGGAACCCCTGAAGGAGTTTGGCGGCTTGGAGACGGTTGATCATCGCTTTCGCCCTTGCGGGGGAGAGCGGGGCCAGCTCCAGCGAAACATCGCGCAGCAGCTCGACGAAAATGCCGCCGAGCCCGACGACGACCGCCGATCCGAAGGCCGGATCGCGGTTGACCCCGGCGATGGTTTCCACGACGTCGCCGGTCACCATGCTTTGGATGAGCATCCCTTCCCGGCGGGCATCGGGGTGGTGGAGGTTCATGGATCGCTCAAGTTCGTCCCATGCCTGCCGCAGGGCCCCGCGTCAGCTATATTGAGCTTGACGAGCCCGGTTTCCGTCTTGTGCGTGATGTCCGGCGAGATGCCCTTGAGCGCCACGGGATAGCCGATGGCTTCGGCGGCGGCCTTTGCTTCTTCGGGCGTTTGGGTCAGGCGTTCGCACAGGGCCGTGATGCCGAAGTGGGCGAGAACCCGCGTCGACAACGCGTAGGGGACGATGCCGCCGCAGGTGTCCAGCTCGGCAAGGAGATCGGTGGGAAGGGGAAGGGTATTTTTTTTACCACGGAGGACCCTAAAAATGAAGAAAATGACTATTAGAAAAATGCTTGAAAGAATCGTCGTCGCAACTAACAAACGCAGAGCGAAGAATATAGTTCTGGTCAGCACCGACGGCGAAATCGTGGAAGCGGAATTCGCTGTGGACCTGATCCGAACACTGACAGACTGGAATATCCTATGGGAAGTGACCGTCATTTCTGAAAAGTTTTACGAAGACCGCTTTGTCGTAATCTTCGACCCAAACATTGAACAGGTCAACGGCGATCCCGACAAGGGCGATACGTGGTTGTAAGGCCGCAAACGGAAAGGAGTGTGAGAACGTGGCAGTTTATAAGTCTATCACCTTCGACAACAGAAAGAAAATCGCGGCCCTGTACGCGAAAGGAATGTCCATTTCCGACATTTCTGACGAAGTGGGCGTCGCCCTTAGAACACTGTATGTCGAACTGAAACGCGGCGCGACTGGAAAACTGGATCAGAACCAGCGACCGGCCTATGATCCGGTACTGGCACAAAGAACCTACCAGGAAAACATTCGTCGTCGCGGCAGTGGTCCGAAAAGAAAGGAGGTCAAGAAATGACACCGGACAGAGCAACCAGGCGGAAACGACGCCGAATCCGTCTGGCGATCAGAAGGACGTCAGCCCTGGCGACGGCTATTGCTTTCTTCTTTGCCTGGGGAACAATCGGCGCCATAGAAACCGACGCGGTGTCCCTGGTAGAAGGAACCGTCAGAACCTTCGGTCTTCTGTTTATTGGAACCGGCTTCGCCTTTGTAGGTGGTGCTTTCCGAAATCCTACAGAAAGGAGGTCAAAACATGAAGTACACCGCGACACTGTCGGCCGTCCAGGTCGGACAAGCCGTCAAAAGCCTTCTTCTGCTTGGTGAACGCAAGATCACCATTGAAGAAACAGAAAAAGACCGTTTCGTCGTCACCACAACAACCGAAACGGCCCTTTCAAAAAAGTCTACGAACAGTATATCACGAAAAGGAGTGAAAAACAATGGCTAAACTGAATTTTTATGACATCGACGCCGTGAAGGCGTTCGTGCTGAATATTTTAATCGAAAACGCTGAACTGAAAAGCGATCTGGACTACGAAAAGAAGTGTTCGAACGACTGGTTCGATCGCTACAAGAAAGCCGATCAGCAAGTACAAGACCTTGAAGTGAAGGTCGCAACCCTGGAAGGAGGTTCCGAAAATGAATAACACCCTGTACGAAATCACTGACAAGTATTTGAAGGTTCTTGACAACCTGGAAATCGACGAAGAAACCGGCGAAATCCTGAACGCCGAAGAACTGGACGAACTGTCCGGAGCCTTCGAAGAAAAAAGCGAAGCTGTTGCTTGCTACATCAAGAATTCCGAAGTCTTTATCGGCGACCTGAAAGCCGAAGAAGCCAACCTGGCAAAGCGTCGCAAGCAGGCCGAAAAGCGAATCGACTATTTGAAGAATGTCCTGACCGCGTGTCTGGACGCCGCCGGCCGCGACAAGGTCGAAACCACAAAGGTTCGCGTTTCCTTCCGAAAGTCTGTGGCCGTAAGCATTGACGACGAAAAGGCCCTTCCGGCTGACTTCGTTGTTGAAACCGTTACAACGAAACCGGACAAGACCGCAATCAAGAAGGCGATCCAGTCCGGCCAGGAAGTGTCCGGCGCTTCCCTTGTGGAGAACCGAAACCTTCAAATCAAATAAGGAGGACGCAGAATGAAAGAATTTTCGATTCCCCTTCTTACCGAACAAGACATTGACTGTCGCGTTCAGTCGGTCAGCAAAGCAAAGACCGGCCGCGTCGGCGCCGTCCTTCTGCTTTACAAGGACGCGCGCGTCGATATGCGAATTCTGGACCAGGTCTTCGGGCCTGGTAACTGGCAGAGAACCCACGAAGTAATCAACGGAAACCTGTTCTGTAATATCGACATCTGGGACGATGAGAAAAAGACCTGGGTCAGAAAACAGGACGTCGGAACAGAGAGCAACACCGAAAAGGAAAAAGGCCAGGCGTCCGACAGTTTCAAACGTGCCGGCTTCAACGTCGGGATCGGCCGCGAACTTTATACAGGCCCTTTCATTTATGTCGAACTGGCTGACGGTGAATTCTATCCCGAACGCCAGGGCCAGAAGGAAGTCTTCAAGTGCTACGCCAGTACGAAGTTCAAAGTATCGAAGATCGACTATAACGAACGCCGCGAAATCTGTGACCTGGTAATCGTCGACCGGAACAATAAAGTCCGCTTCAACATGAACGGACACGCACCGGCGCCACAAGCCACACAGAACGCCACGAACGGGCAAAACGCCCAGGGTGGACAATCTACCAACCAACAGCAAAGAACCGCACCACAACCGCAAAACAGCGCCCAGACAGGCGGCGCCGCGTGTCCCGTGTGCGGCGGCCCTATCAGCGAAGCTGAACGCCGCTATTCCATAAACAAATTCGGCCGTGAAATGTGCCGCGCCTGTCAGAAAAACGCGTGAAAGGTGGTGTCATAAATGCCCAGCCGCATTTTGAAAGAATCAATATGTACGTCGGAAAGTCTGGCGTACTTATCGGCGGAAGCCGAAGTCCTTTTCTATCGTCTGATCGTAAAAGCTGACGACTTCGGCCTGTACTACGGAAGCCCGAAAATCCTTGCTTCCCTTCTCTTTCCGCTGAACGTACCGACCGAAAAGAAGGTGTCTTCCTGGCTGGCTGAACTTGTGAACGGTGGCCTTGTGGCTACATACAAAGGTGAAGACGGTCGGCAATATCTGAAACTTCTGTCCTGGGACAAACACCAGAACAGGCGCGCAACAAAACCCAAATATCCACTACCGCAAGAATTTGATAACACTTGCAAACAAGAGGTATCAAGTGATAATTCTGTCACTTGCGCGCAAATGCAAGCAGATTCTTCCGTAAACGTAAACGAAAACGTATTCGAAAACGTAAACGAGAAACGGAAACGAGTATCGGCGCAACGCGGCGCCGGAGTGGACGACGCTTTTGACCAGTTCTGGTCAGTCTATCCACGAAAAGTCGGCAAGAAAGACGCTGTGAAGGTCTGGAATCAAATTCGCCCTAACCCAGACTTGACAAACAAGATTGTCCAGGGTGTGAAGCGCTGGAAGTGTTCTGAACAGTGGACAAAGGACGACGGCCGTTTTATTCCATATCCGGCGACATTCCTTCGCGGTGAACGCTGGAACGAATATGACCGCGCCGAAGTCATACCGCCCCCGAAGCCGGCCACTGTCAAGAACTACGACGACGGTGAAGACTTCCTGGACGGTGGTGAATAATCATGGCCGACAATATCTGGACGGCCGCTGTCGAAGGTATCGCCGCCAGAGGTAGGGCGAACAATGGCGCCGAAGGCGACTACCACGACGAAGAAGGTTTTCTGTGCTGTGGCAAGTGCCGCACCAGGAAAGAAGGCGACATCACGATCGGCGAAAAGACGCTTCGCGTTCCGCACCTGTGCAAATGCGAATCAGAAGCCAGCCGCCAGCGTGAAGCCGAAGAAAAGGCCGCCGAATTCCGGAAACAATGCGAACGACTTCGCAAAGACGGAATCACTGATCCGTCGTACCTGTCCCAGAACTTCACCAAGGACGACAACCGCAACGCCAGAATTTCCGACGTGTGCCGCCGCTATGTGGAACACTGGCCGGAAATGAAAGCCGACAACATCGGAATTCTGTTTTATGGCGGCGTCGGGACCGGAAAGTCCTTCCTGGCCTGTTGCATAGCAAACGCCTTGATCGACAAACAGGTCCGCGCCAGCGTGACGAACTTCCCCCGAATCCTGAACAAACTTCAAGGCTTCGGCGAAGACAAACAAGAATTCCTGGACAAGTTATCCCGATATGACCTTCTTGTCATTGACGACCTGGGCGTCGAAAGGGACACGTCCTATTCCGTGGAACAGGTCTTCAACGTCATAGACGCCAGAAGTCGCACCGGAAAGCCCTTGATCGTCACGACAAACCTTTCCCTGGCCGACCTACAAAACCCGTCGTCCTTGGGATATGCCCGAATTTATGACCGAATTCTGGAAATGTGTCCGATCAGGCTGAAACTGGCCGGAGGTTCCAGAAGAACCCAGAACGCACAGGAACGCCGCGACAAGGCGAAGCGCCTTCTGGGGCTTGAAAGGACGTGACAGAGTGAAACACTATAAACTGACAATCCCTGGTCTTCTGCCAGGACTGAACGAATATGTGGACGCTGAACGCGGCGCCAAAGGCAAATACAAGGCCGCCGCCATGAAGAAACAGGCCGAAAACGTAATCGGCTATATGATCAAAACCCAGCTTCGCGGCGTCCGCTTCACCCGTCCCGTGGTGATACATTACACCTGGATCGAACCGAACCGCCGGAGAGATAAAGACAATATCGCTTTCGCAAAGAAGTTCATTCAGGACAGCCTTGTCCACGCCGGCGTTCTTCAAAATGACGGCTGGAAACATATTGAACACTTTACCGACGACTTCGCTGTGGACCCGAAGAACCCCCGTGTCGAAGTCGTGATCGAAGAATTTGAAGGAGGAAACAAAAAATGACTGTACGCGCAAAACTGAAAGACCTTGCACCTGGAACCGTATTCAACGCCGGACCGATCGACGTCCGCGTCCTGGAACACTTCACCGACAAAAGAACCCTTCTGATCGCCGATACCTGTATCGCAGACCGCCACTTCGCAGATCAGCCGTTCAAGACCAGACCGGAAAAGCCGGCCGCAAATCCGAACGACTGGCGCTTTTCAAACCTGAACCGCGAACTGAACACGGAATTTCTGGCTACATTCGACCAGGCCGAAGGGCCTATCCGTTCAAAGGACATCTTGACGGCCGACTGGTCCCTGGCTGATCACGAAGGCGGCGAAGGTTACGGAACCATTCAGGCGAAGATCGCCCTTCTGACGCAGGCCATGTATGAGAAATACGCCGATCAGGACCTTCTTAAACTTGACGACTGGTGGTGGCTGATCACCCCGTACGCCGGCAACGCGGACTATGCGCGCAATGTCAACACGGACGGCAGTCTGGACAACGACGACGCGTACAATGGCTACAATGGCGTTCGGCCGGCTTTCTTCGTGGAATCTGGGATCACTTTATCCCTGGAACCTGACCAGGTTGAACTTTCCACTTCCGCCCTGTTGGCCGAATTCACTTCGAAACAACTTGTCGAAGAAGTCCTTCGCAGAATCGCCGAAGGTCAGGAAGACGGTGACGACAATGAAGAAGACGACTTTTAAGCAATGCGCCGCCGGTGACGTCTTCGAACATCAAGGACAAGCCCTGATCAAAACGACGAAGCCGAACACAGCGGTCAACCTGAACAGTGGCGCCTTCTCGCACTTTCACGACGGTTCCCTGGTGGACAGAAGCGACCTTGTCCTGATCCACCAGGCGGACCTTCCGTCCGAAATGCCGGACAGCCTGAAAGGAGGTCGAAACAATGGGTAACAAATCCGCCCTTCAACTGGAAGTCGAAAAAGAAATGGGCTTCGAAATCGACGAAGACCTGTTCGGATACTTAGAGCATTACGCCAGAAGGAAACTGGAAGTCGCCAACAAAAGCGCCGGCCGCGCCTGGGGCGAAGACGGCTACGGCGACGAATACCTTTCACTTCTGATCCCCGACGTGATCCGCGAAATGGCCTTTTCCGTCTACTGTGAAAAGCGGTCAGCCGAAAACCTGGCCGCCAGAAAGGCGGTGTCGTAATGAAAAACGAAAACGCCATAATGGACCGCATAAAAGCCAGGATCGCATATCACGCCAACGAACACCGGCACACATACGAAATCGGAAAAGGCGTCATGGACTTCCTGGCGCGCGACCTTCTGGCCGATTTTAAGGCCGCCGGCGGTTTACTTCCACCGGTAGCCCTGGACGGTGACATCTATGTCATATACCGCCGAAAGCCGGTGAAAGCAAAGGTCATTTTTATCGGAATCAACGCCGACAGACTTTTCTTCTTCAACGTGCTTCGCGGAAATATAAAGGCAAACTTCCAGACGTACCAGTTCACCGAAAACGACATAGGCCGAAGCGTATTCCTTACCCTGGAAGAAGCCGAAAAGGCGGTGACTGAATGAACATCAATGGTAAAGAAATCGCCAGGGTATTTCCGCGAAAGACAAAAGCAACACCAGACGACGACCTGGCCTTCACTGGACCACTACCGCGTGCCATTAGAAGCACCGGCGGAGGAATCGACGAAGTTCACGTCAGCGTTACTTTCACCTATGACATACCAAAGGCCGAAAAATTGGTAAAATCCTGGGAACGCCTGGGCGTACCGGTGAAAATCGGCGGCCCAGCCTTCGGCGATCGGTCCGGTGACTTCACGCCTGGCCTTTACATGAAAACCGGATACACATTTACAAGTCGCGGCTGTGGAAATAAATGCTGGTTCTGTTCGGTCTGGAAAGACTGTAAAGGCCTTCATGAACTGGAAATCAAAGACGGGTGGAATGTCTGCGACGACAACATCTTGTCAACATCGGAAGAACACTTCCGCGCCGTCTGCGAAATGTTAAAGCGACAGCCGGAACGTCCTATATTTACGGGCGGAATTGAAGCAAAGATTTTGAAGCCCTGGCAAGCGGAACTTTTGAAAGAGGTCAAAACAAAACGCCTGTATTGCGCATACGACACGCCGGACGATCTTGAACCACTGATTGACGCCGGAAAAATGTTTCGAAATGCCGGCTTCACAGTGGCCAGCCATTCCCTTTGTTGTTATGTTCTGATCGGCTATCACGGGGACACATTTGAAAAGGCAGAAAAACGACTGATCCAGACGATCCAAGCCGGCTTTGTCCCTTATGCTATGTTATACCGCGACAAGAACGGTCAAGTCGATAAAGAATGGCGCGCCTTCCAGCGTGAATGGTGTCGTCCGATTATCGTTGGAAGCAAGCTGAAACAATTCTGGAAAGGCGGTGAAACTGAATGAACAAACTGAAAAGATTCAAGATCGGACTGTTTACAATCACCCTGGGAATGGTCCTGGTGGGCGCGTCCTTCGCCCTGGCTGACGATAAAGCAGTCGCCGAAGGAATTATCCTACCGGAAGAATTAAACGAAACTACGGCCATTCTGGCGCCGTCTGTGGCTATTGCAGAAAATGAACCAACCACACAACCGGAAGAATGGATCGACGCAGTGGCGACGGCTTACTGTCCTTGTGAAATATGCTGTGGAAAATGGGCGCTGAATCGTCCTGACGGTATCGTCTACACTGCCAGCGGAGCCATAGCCGAAGAAGGCGTCACAATCGCGGCCGACTGGTCCGTCTATTCGCCAGGCACTATCCTTTACATAGAAGGCATAGGCGAACGAACCGTCCAGGATCGCGGCGGAGCCATAAGCGGACAGAAGATCGACGTATTCTTCAATAACCACGAAGACGCCCTTCACTTCGGCCGCCAGGAAGTCCGAATCAAAGTTATTTCTGATACAGAGAGGTAAAACGATATGGAAATCAAAACACTTGTAGCGAAAGCACATGAAAACGCCGTGAAACACGGATTCTGGGAACCGCCCCTTCCCTTTGGAACGGCGATCGCACTGATTCACAGCGAACTTTCCGAAGCCCTGGAAGAAGAACGCAACGGGAACCCCGACATCTGGTTCGCTTGTAACGAAAGTGACAACTTTATTTGCACCCCACAAGACGAAACCGAATGTCTTATGTACGGCAAAGAAAGCCTTTGCAAGTACAGAAGCAGAAAGCCCGAAGGCGTGGCCGTCGAACTGGCTGACGCGGTGATCCGGATCGCGGACCTTTGCGGACACCTGGGAATCGACCTGGAAGAAGTAATCGAAATCAAAATGGCCTACAACGAAGGCCGCCCGTACAAACACGGAAAGAAATTCTGATCCCGAAGGGAGGAAACACAATGAATCAGTGTCAACTTATGGGGCGCCTGGTACGCGACCCCGAACTGAAATACACACCACAAGGAACTGCCGTCACGTCGTTCACCCTGGCTATTGATCGCCGCTTCAATCGTGACAAGGCTGACTATATCAATATTATCGCATGGCGCCAGACTGCCGAATTCGTCGCGAAGCACTTCGCCAAAGGCCAGCGCGTCGCAGTCGTCGGAAGCATACAGACCCGATCCTGGGAAGATAACGACGGCGGCAAACACAAGGCCGTCGAAATCGTCGCCGATTCTGTCTATTTTGCAGACGCCAAGAAGGAAAGCGCCGCCGGAAGCTACGCCGAAAGCACTATGACGTCCGAAGGCTTCGAAGTGTCCGACGAAGATATTCCGTTTTGAAAATAGACTGGGGAAAGGCGGTGAAGATACATGGACAAACCCAAAGAAAGCAAAATCAGAACAAGGGTCATGGAAATTCTTCGAAACCATGATCAGGAAGCGCGTGTCATAGAAGCACAGATCGCCGCCGAAAAGGAAGCCCTGGAGGCTGACCTGGAAATTATCCTGGAATCGGCTTATCCGTCCAGTCAATTATCCGACACCGACGTCCGCGTCCAGTCCTCGCCTGACCCAGACGGAAGACTGGTTCGCATGGTCGACAAGCGCGACCGAAGAAGACAAAGGGCAAACGAAGCGATCGGCAACCTGGAACACCAGCTTCAACAGATCACAGAGGTTCAAAACCTGGTCTATGCCCTTGACACCCGTTCGAAATGCGTCCTTCTTGCCCTGTACTACCCTTACAGGTCATACGACGAAGCGGCCGAATTTCTTCAAGTCGAAAGAACAACCGTCTATCGACAAAGAGAAATCGCCCTGAACAGGCTTTTCGCCAGGGCTGAACGGTCAAAAGCCTTCTGCGAATAAAAATTTATGCAACTATGTGCAACTGTTTGCAACTACTTGCAACTATGTGCAACTGTCAGCAAGAAAAATATATGGTATAACATCATTGTGGACTTGCGCGTCCACCCTCCTATTGATATAGGGTACAGGAAGACGTTCCTTCGGGAGCGTCTTTTTTGTACCCGAATTCAAAGGAAATACCGAAAATCAGAAAGGAAGGTGTGAATCATGGCAAAGCTAACGCTGAAACAAGCCCGTTTCTGTGAAGAATATCTGGTCGACCTGAACGCGACACAGGCCGCGATCCGCGCCGGATATTCTGTCGAATCGGCTGGAAGTATCGGAAGTGAAAACTTGACAAAACCTGAAATTCGCGCGCGCATAGAAACCGCAATGGCCGAAAGGTCCAAAAGAACCGGAATCAACGCCGACCGCGTTCTTCGGGAACTGGGACGAATCGCCTTCGTGAATCCGAAGGACGTCCTTGACTTACAGACTGCGGAAGTGAAGCCGGACACCAGCGACGACGATCTGGCGGCTATCGCCGGAATGAAGGTCAAATATGTCCCACATAAGGACTTTGATGAAAACGGCGATCCTGTCATTGAACAGGCGATCGAACGTGAAGTCAAACTGTGTGACAAACTGAAAGCGCTTGAACTTTGCGGCCGTCACCTGGGAATGTTCAAAGACAATCCCGAAGCAAATGTCCCTGTAACGGTGGTGATCAATTATGACTACGGCGGCGAAGATTGAATTCAAGGCGGCGGCACAGTTTAACCCTGTCTTCCGCCACGTCAACGAATGGCGCGGTCGATATAGGATTCTGAAAGGTTCAGCCGGTTCCGGAAAGTCTGTGAATATCGCCCAGGACTATATCGCGAAACTGTCCGATCCGGCCTATACCGGCGCGAACCTTCTTGTCGTGCGAAAGATTGAAGAAACAAACCGCGACAGTACTTTCGCCGAATTACAAGCGGCAATATACAGAATGTTCGGTCCCTATGCTGACCGCTTCTGGAAAGTGAATCTGAATCCGCTTGCGCTGGAATGTAAGATCACCGGAAACAGGATCATTTTTCGCGGCGTCAAGGATCAGCGACAGCGTGAAAAGGTGAAGTCGATCACCTTCAAGAACGGGAAACTGGTCTGGATATGGTGCGAAGAAGCGACAGAACTTCTTTCCGAAGACGTTGACATTCTGGACGACCGTCTTCGTGGTAATCTGAACGAACTGAATCCGAATCTGTACTACCAGATAACAATGACGTTCAACCCAGTCAGCGCGACGCACTGGATCAAAGGCCGATACTTCGACAAGGCTGATCCGGACGTCCTGGCCCACCATTCAACATATAAGACAAACCGGTTCATAGACCCAGCCTATTTTCGCCGAATGGAACGACGCAAGGAAGAAGACCCAGAAGGTTA
>OGYZ01002805.1_pt1 | contig 11347 bp, 23 predicted proteins | sample 1576681 | NCBI WGS metagenome assembly OGYZ01 (sample SAMEA3541480, study PRJEB24748) | human gut metagenome | biome: human gut; feature: human-associated habitat; material: faeces | place: China | collected 2012 | reverse complement strand
ATGAAAAGATTTGAAACAACAAAATTTCTTAGTCAATTGCTGGAAAAAAGCTGTTTTTCTGGCCCAGGTAAATACTGGGCTAGAGAAGTAAGCATTGATTATGACTACGCAGCAGGAAAGCCAAGAAGAGTAGATTACATGCAGTTTATCCCGGAAAACCAGTGTTCTATCTCAGCAATCGAAAAAGGAATATTTACATGCTATGAAATCAAAAGCTGCAAAGAGGATATTTACAGCGGAAATGGATTAAATTTTATTGGAGAAAAAAACTACCTTGTAACAACAATGGAGTGCTACAAAGAGATTTTACCTGATTTAAAAAATGGAAAATTTGCCCAACATATACGTGAGAATTTTCCGGAATGTTACGCGGAAATAGGTAACATGGGAGTAATGGTTGCAGTTCCGTATCAGAGAGAGGTTGCCGAAGAATTTGAAAACCCAACACCACTAGATGGAGATGTGGAAAAATGGAAATTATCGGTTGCTATAAAGTGTAAACACAATGGATCAAGAAAAAGATCCATGACAGAACTGCTGTTTTGCATGGTAAGAAGCGGACATTGAGAAAGGATGAGATAATATGATACATATCAAAGACAGATTATCAGATTATCATGATTTCTTGAAGAAACTTGCGGATGACCACCAGATGGTTTTGGCAAGTGATGTTCTAGAAATGATAGAACAGCTTCAAGCTGATATGGAACAGGACGAGAAAGAAAACGGTTGGATTCCTGTCAGTGAAAGATTACCGGAAGACGGAACATATATCACTACTTTAGACGGAGAGCTTGTCGGACAGGAAGAACCATTCACGGGAATGTGCGGTATCGAAAATGGAAAATGGGATGATGAAGACTGTGTTATTGCCTGGATGCCACTACCAGAACCATATAAGGAGACCGAGTAAATGTTAAAAATAATGCGTTGCGAAGGAAACGGGCAAAGTAGTTGTAAAGGATGCGAAGATAAAGGCATCTGGAACAGACACTGGGTGTGCTTCTTGTATAAGATACAGGGGCAGGAAGGTTGCTACTGCGAGAAATGCATAGAAGAAATTATGAGAAAAGAGGAGGAGGACTGAACATGATCGCGTTTTTATGCGGAGCGTTTATTGGAGCTAATGTCGGTGTGTGGGGAGTAATTATACTCGCTATCATGTACGATAAACACCACCCAGACGATTAGAAAGGAGAACGGTATGCTGACAAGGAACAAGAAACTGAAAGACTACGGTATTCCGGCAGAGGACATAGAAAAACTGAATACGATGCTGAAAGACTTTCCGGCAGAGTACGGATACCTGCTTTCCGGTGCCGCCTTGTCAGCTTGCCCGAAAAACACGGTGATAGCGGATATGGTTATCGAAAATATCCTACACCGGAAAAGTTACAGAAAGATCAGCAAAGAAAGATATATCCCAATGAACCCGAAAGACTTCTACGGATACAGGCGCAAGACCGTCGCTGTACTGTATGAGAGGATGCGGTTGTTGGGAGTGTGGGAGGAAAAATAAATGAAAGAATATAAATGTCCAAAGCAGAAACACGTAGACGATGCTAATAGCAAACAAGACGATATTGCAAGCATCATTTATAGCACTCTCGATCATATGTATTGCGATAATTGCAGATTCAATAGCGAAATTAAAGAAAGTGATAATGGTGAATGGAACTGTGATGAATGCCACAGAAAATATAATGGATGGGGAATTTCCATGCAGGAAAGTAATAAAATCGCAAAAGAAATTTTAAAACAGTTAGGAGAATAGAATATGAGCAGACTAATAGATGCAGATAAGCTAAAAGAAGCTATCGAAGAAGAAAAAAATGACAACGATTATATGTGTCGTTTATGTTTGGAATCAATTAAAGAAATAATTGATGAACAGCCGACGGCTTTTGATGAGAAAGAGGGTTGTGATTAAATGAGCAGACTGATTGATGCAGACAAAATAATTGACTCTCTTGGAAATTCGGATATGGATTTTGCAATAGGTGCAGTTATTGACGAACAGCCGACAGTTTTTGATGTAGACAAAGTTATTGGTGAGTTGAAAAGAGATAAATTCATTGAATCGGAATGTATCTTATCTGACGTACATCAAGGATACAATGCTGGGCTGAGCAGGGCAGTTGAAATCGTGAAAGGCGGTGGAGTTGAATGAGAGAAATTCTTTTCAAGGCAAAGCGGATTGATAATGGAAAATGGGTTGAGGGATATTATCAGAAAAGATATGACCTTTTAGGCAATGAAGAACATTTAATCTTCCACGCAGATAGTCATACAGTATGGGAATATGCGGAAGTTGACTCAGAAACACTCTGCCAGTTCACGGGACTTTGCGACAAGAACGGAAATAAGATTTGGGAAAATGATATTGTGACATGTCAGACAAAATACGGTGGTGATATTGGAAAAGTAGTATTCCATAATGGTAAATTCTGCGTCCTGTGGAATAGTAAATATCATTATTCTCGGAATGGTAAATGTGAAAACTATTATGACATCAACACAAAAAACTCAGTCAAGGGAAACGTATTTGACAATCCAGAATTATTACAGGAGGAATCAGATGAGTAAATCGGTATTGGTGTTGGATACGCCGAAAAATTGCTGTTATTGCCCGTTCTCAACTGAATACTGCGGCAGTCTTGAATATGATGGATGTTGTGAATTAGCTGAGTGTTTAGATGGTGAAATGAGGCTCATAGAGGAAAAGCATTATGATTACGAAAATGAATCAAGGCCTGATTGGTGTCCGCTTATGGATTTGCCAGAGAAAGACAATGGAGATTATCCAGCTAATACGTCTGATGCTGACTTTGTAGAGGGCTGGAACCAGTGTATTGATGATATTACAGGAGGAAATTCTGATGATTGATTTAACAGGAAAAAGCGTGTTTGTAAAGACACAGGAAGAATATTTGAGTGTTCTGAAAATAGCAAGGTTTCAGGGATTCAAATGGGCGAGAGAAAATCATTTAAACCATATCGAAATTCCATTTCCAAGCATATTGATTTTTTACGATAATAAGACCGTTACTTACAGCTTTGAAAAGACATTGCTTGAAGCATCCAAAATCGTCGAAGATGAAAAAAATCAAGGATGCAGTAAAACTTGTCAGAACGTTCGCTAAATACCCAGACAGAACAACTTTGACGGACTCATTTATTAAGTCCTTGAAGCTACTTGCAGATACCGTAGAAAGTCAGATGGAAGAGGTGAAGTAGGTGGAGAGATTAACACTTGAAGAAGCTATTTCTCATGCAAAAGAAGTAGCAGAAAAGAATTACAGAGGTGCAGATTTTGAGTCAATTGATTCTATAGACGATGATATAAAGACTAATTGTATAAAATGTGCGGAAGAACATATGCAACTTGTAAAGTGGTTGGAAGAACTGAAGTCTTATAAAAACTTAGAAGAACAGGGCTTACTTGTGAGATTGCCGTGTAAAGAAGTATATTCACGATCAGGAGATTTCGTTTATCTTATTTATGATTATGAAATTATTGAATGCGTGCATTGTGGATTGGGAATTGACCCGTTAAGCGGAAAAGCCTACATTACGCTCGCAACAGATGAAAAGTTATTCCCTTACAGAAGTCCAGACCCAGAACAAGATTTAGACCCTACTGATTGGTGTACTAATGCGACAGATGTCGAGGTAAGTGAACTTGGTAAAACCGTATTTCTCACCCGTGAAGAAGCTGAGAAGAAGTTGGAGGAGATGAAGAAGAATGGCGAATAAAATGGAAAAAGCAAGTATTCCTGTTGAAGTCGAAAAGGAAATTGTAACGGAATTAGAACAGATTTTTAGAATCGTAGATGACAAGCCATATTTTGAATTAAAATACAAGAAAGTTGGCGAGGATTATTACCACGTATGATATAGTTCGTTTGATTTTCATAATGTTCTGAAATGGAAAGAAGAATATTTTGAATTAGTAAAGGAGAATTATCAAGAAACAATCAAAAATTAAGATACCCAGAACTTCCAGACGGATTAGTTATGGTTGATTTAGAAACTAGACAAGAAGCTATTAAGGCGATTGAAAAGCAGATTCCGAAGGAAGTAGACAACTTAAGTGAAATGTACATGGACTTTGGAGAACGTAAAAAAATAAAAGTTGGTGCTTATGGTAATTGTCCGAGCTGTAAACAAAGCGTAGGCATTGTTAGTAAATACTGTACCAGATGCGGCCAGAAATTAGATTGGAGCAAAGAAAATGACATATAACATTAACGAAAGCATTATTGATAGAAGCGTTGACAATTACGGAGAAGAAATTCAGTCAACTGTCTGCATGGAAGAATGCGCAGAACTTATCCAAGCAATCAGCAAGGCAAAGCGTGGAAAAATCAACCGTGATAACATGATAGAAGAAATTGCAGATGTGTTGATCTGCATCGAAATGCTAAAGCAAATGTACATGATATCCGATGAGAAAATTAATAAGTGGATTGAGAAGAAACAGGAGAGAGAAGCAGAAAGGATTGGTGATATTAATGTTTGTACAAAATAAAAGCATAAAAGATTACATTCACAAGTGCAATGTCGAAAGATTACCAATAAATTATGATGGCAAGATGGAAGTCAACTTATTTGGTCATCGGATTTTAGTAGAAAAGAACGAATGGTTATGGCACTTGCATTTGAAAATAACAGATAAGTGCAATGCCAAATGTTCATTCTGTGTCGAACAAAACGCAGAACGTTGCGAGAATGCAGAGTATTTTATAATGCAAGTTGATGAAATGCTTTCAGAAATGGAAAAAGAAGGAATATTGTATTCCGTATCTGTAACAGGTGGAGAGCCACTGCTATTTGAAAAATTTACTAAATTGTGTGAAGTTTTAGGAAAACACGATATTAAATTTTTGACGATTAATACAAATGGGAAATACTTAGAAAATCATATTAAAGAAATTGATGGACTGTTTGATTTTGTAGACATTAGCAGACATGCTATTTCCGATAAGAAAAATAATGAAATTTTTGGAACATGTATGCCATCTTTGGTTGATCTGGAACGTATTAAAGGCAAATTATTAAAGACCAAAATGAGATTACAATGCGTATTGTGCGACGCGAACACAATCGAAGATGTATTAAATATGATTGATGCATACTCTTTTGCAGATGATTTATCATTCAGAAAACTTATGAAGCTAAGTGAAAAAAGCGGAATTAAATACGATGAAAAAGAAGAATTATATAACAAAATACTTGAATACGCATACAATCATTTTGAATTTATCGAGCAAACAATTCAAGATTATTATGTGTATGAAATATGGAAATACAAAGATGCTTTAATCACCTTTAGCTATTCGAACATGAAAATGCTTAGCGAAATAGAGAAAGCGGAAGATAATAGTGTTTGTAGAGAATTTATAATTCACCCAGACGGAACAATTTCTGGAAGTTGGAATAAAAACATGAAGGTAATCAAGAAATAGCACATAAAACTCATATAATTTGATTTATTTGACAAAAATTAAAATGGGAGGATTAATCATGAATAAGAAAGAAATCGCAGAGATCAAGAAACAGTTTACACCAGCAAATTGTTCTATTACACGCATTTGTGGTTGTTATGTGGATGCAGAAAAAAATAAGAAAACCAAAATTAAAGAAGCTTTCCTTTCCCTTCCAGAGGAAGAAATGTTTAAGTATTTTGACATTTTCAAGAAAACCATGTCTGGCAGACTTGGAAAGAACCTTATGAACTTTGATTTTCCATTAGCACAGGAAAAAGAGGGTGGAACGCAGGAATTTCTTATGCGGATCAGAGCAAGTAAGCTTAAAGATGATGAGCTTTTGGACGAGTTCTACGACAAAGTAATTGAAAACTATGACTATCCAGAAAATTACTACATAATTCTCATTCATGCAGTATATGACATTCCTGGAAAAGCTTCTGATGAAACTGAAATGCACGATGCTTCAGAAGAAATCTATGAACACATTCTGTGCAGCATTTGTCCGGTAAATCTTTCAAAGGCTGGACTTAGCTATGATGTGGCTGAAAATAACATAAAAGACAGAATTCGTGATTGGGTAGTCTCAAGACCAGAAACAGGATTCTTATTCCCTGTATTCAATGACAGAAGCACTGATATTCATGGAACCTTGTATTTCAACAAAAACACAAAGAATATTCATCCAGACTTCATCGAAAATGTTCTTGGCACACCAATTCCACGTATACCGGGAAATGAAATCAATGTCTTTTCAGATTTTATTATGGATAATTTCGAAGGGTACACAACATTTAATTTCACCGAAAGCCTGGTTGAATCGTTACAGGAAGTAAGAGAACAGAAGAAAGATAGCCCAGAGATGATAACTGTATCATGTGATGAAATGGAACAGATTTTTGGATATTGCGGAATTTCAGACGAGAAATTATCAGATTTCAAAGAAAACTGGGAAATGTATTTCACCAATGAGCCTGTTGCCCTTGACAATATCCATAATTCAAAAACTGCAAAAATTGTAACACCAGATGCAACAATCTGCATCCAGCCAGATAAAATTGCTCTGATTGAACTGAAAGAAATAAACGGCGTTCCATCTCTTGTGATTCCGGTAAATGGAGAACTGAAAATCAATGGAATTAAAGTTGAATTGAGATAAACACTTTTGAAAAATCCAGGAATTGGAGGAGGCAATTACATTAATGGCTAAAGTAAGCTGGATTAAAATTGAGATTGAAATGTTTAGCAACCGAAAAATTAAGCAAATAAGGAAAATGCCAGAGGGAAACAATATTGTTCTTATTTGGGTAATGCTTTTGACAATGGCTGGCAGATGCAATTCAAACGGAATTATTTTCCTCACTGAAAATATTCCATACACAACAAAAATGCTTGCAGATGAATTGGATTTTGAGGAAAGCATTATTCAATTAGCATTAACAGTTCTGGAAAAGTTCGGGATGATTACCAGAGATTCTGAATTACTTTCTATTCCCGGCTGGGAAGAGCATCAAAGTGCAGACGAATTGGAGAAAATACGAGATCAAAACAGAAAAAGGGTTGCAGAATATCGTGAACGTCAAAAAAATAAGGCCGCATTGCTTTGCAAGAAAGATGATGTAACGTTACAGAAACGTTACAGTAACATTACTGTAACGGAACAGAATAAGAATAAAGATAAAGATTTAGAATTAGATTTAGATACAGAATTAGATAAAGATAAAGAAAAAGATATAAATGATTTAATAGTATCTAAAGATACTATTCGTCAGACTGACGTCCAACGAATCATTGATGAATGGAATACTCTGGAAGAATTTGGTATCACTCCTGTAAAAAGAATGACACCAAAACGAGAACAGGCAGTGAAAGCTAGAATCCGTCAGAACTGTGTTGAAGATATTCTGGAAGCGATTGAAAATATTCGACGCAGCACATTCCTACAAGGGCAAAATAAAAATGGCTGGATGGTTACGTTTGACTGGTTCTTAAAGCCTGGAAATTTCGCAAAAGTATTTGAAGGGCAATACGCAGACAAGTCTACGAATAGACCGTGCAGCTACATGGAGAAAATTCAAAACAGGGTAAGCGAGGTAGATAATTGGGTATGACAAGGGAAGAATGGGCGGTACTGGTAAAGGCAATGAAAGCTGTGTACACTTCACCATCGTTTCTGCCAGATCAGAATGCTTTTGATACATGGTATGGACTTTTGAAAGACATAGATTACAAGCTTTTAAGTTTTGGCTTGAAGAAATATATGCAGACTGAATGGAAAGAGCCTTCAATAGCAGCATTAAGGCAATGCGCACAAAGCCTTGCGCCACAGTCTGACGAACTGAACGAAACAGAAGCTTGGAATCTGGTATCAAGGGCAATTTGGAACTCTATATACCATGCGGAAGAAGAATTTTCTAAACTTCCAGAAATAGTTCAGAAAGCAGTATCAAGTCCGGGGCAGTTAGAAGAATGGGCGAAATCAGGGAATATAGATGGCACATGGTGGAGTGTAGTTCAGTCTAATTTCCAAAGGACTTACCGGGCAGAAGTACAAAGAGAACAAGAACGAAGAAAACTAAGTCCAGACCTTTTAAAAATTATAGATACTGCCAGATTGGGAGGTGCGGAAAATTGCCAGATAGAAAACCATGGAGAGAATTAAAAAGCACTGAAATTATAGGCTTAAAGCGGAGACAATGCTCAAAATGCGACTATTACAGCAAGAGCGAAAATGCATGGATTACAAATGCAACCTGTGATTATATCTTGATCGAAGAACATAGCAGAGGATGTGATCCGAGGGATTGTGTTAAAAATGGTATCTTCAAGAAGAAATCGAGAGGAAAATCAAGAGTAAAGCGAGTGATTTTATGAGGAAGATAAGCGAAATGTATAAGCGGTCTGGCGGTACAACTTATCAGCATATCTGTTCCGATTGCAGATTCTTCTATGGTGGTAAGCATCCGCGGTGTTTACAATACGAACTGGAAATTGATTGGAACCCAGATTATATAGCTTGCAAATTTTACAACCTGGAAGAATCTCAGATTGATGGACAGGTAAACATCTTTGATTTGTTGTAAAACGTGATAATTGTGTACTTAAAATAGTGCAGAATCGTTCAAAAGAGAATAATGGTAGAAATTATAGGGCATACAAAAGATAAAGAAAAACAGCGCTTAAAACGAGATAATTATATGGAGGGACAATTAATGGAAAAAGCTATATTGTATGCCATAAATGAAAGAATGTTCTCGCTCGGTCTGATAGACGAGAAAACAAGAGATAGAATTAAAGCTGAAATCAGCATTAGAAAGTAACGAAAATGTATTGAGTGGAGTTATATGAGGTGTTATACTTTATATGATTCCACTCCCTGTTTATTAAGGGAGAAATGCACTATGAATATTTATTATGTCAGAGAAAAATTAAGAAATTGCTCTATTTACGACATTGAACTAAATGTTGCTTATTATGCCAGGGTTTCTACTGAAAAAGTTGAACAGCAAGCATCCATTAAGCACCAGGAGGAACATTTTGAAGAGCTGATACATTCTAACAACAGATGGAAGTTTGCTGGTTCTTACATTGATGATGGTATTTCTGGAATACATGCGGATAAAAGAGAAGAATTTCAAAGAATGCTCAGAGATGCAAAGCTCGGAAAAATTGACATGATTATTACGAAAGAAATTTCAAGATTTGCACGAAATACTCTTGACAGCATCCAATATACCAGGAAATTGTTATCTTACGGCGTATGCGTGTGGTTCCAAAATGATGGAATTAACACTATTGATGATGATAGTGAGTTCAGACTTACTATTATGGCCGGAGTTGCACAGGACGAAATCCGCAAACTTTCTTCAAGAGTAAAATTTGGACACGCACAGTCAATCAAAAATGGTGTTGTTCTCGGGCACAGAATGTATGGATACTCAAACAATCAAGGAAAGCTTGAACTGATTCCAGAAGAAGCAGACATGGTTCGAATGGTCTTTCGAGACTATGCTTCTGGAATGTCTACACCAAGAATTGAAAAAAAACTCTGGAATATGGGATATAGAAGTTTCAAAGGCGGTAAGATCAGTAGAGATGTCATAAAAAATATTATTCGGAATCCAAAATACAAAGGATACTATTGCGGAGGAAAAGTAAAGGTTGTCGATATGTTCACAAAGAAACAAGAATTTCTTCCGCAGTCAGAATGGATAATGTTTAAGGATGATGGTTCCAGAGTACCGCAGATCATTGATGAAACTACCTGGGAAAAGGCAAACGCATATTTAAGAGAGCGTGGAGAAGCTATAAAATCAAGAAGAACCTCTTTTAAAAACGAAAATATTTTCACTGGAAAACTTTTCTGCGCAAATGACGGAGCTCCATACTGGATGAAGCAACATTATATCAGAGGAAAAGAAGATGTTCGATGGGTATGCAGCTATAAAATAAAAAACGGAGCAGCTTCGTGTACTTCGTTTGGGCTGGCAGAATCAGAATTGAAAGAAGTAATTGCAGATTTGATTAATAAATCTTCTGAAAATATTGATAGCATTTTGGAGGAATATTTTGAAATTTTGCAGTCCTCGATCAAAAACATTCCAGACAATAAAAACGAAATCTCACGACTTGAAAAACAGATTGATCTGTTAAAACAAAAACGTGAAAAAATACTGGAATATAATCTGGATGGAAAAATATCTGATGATGAATTTATTTCAAGAAATAAAGAATACGTGAAGCAGATAAAGCAGATTGAGAGCCATATTCTAGAAATCCAAAATACCAAAAGTCCAGAGCCAGTAGAAATACAATTAAGTGCTATTAAAGAACAGCTAGAAAAGTTCAAAGGTGTTACTCCACAAGATATTAACAGACAGATTGTCAATGAACTTTTTGAGAAAATTACCGTGGAACCGTTGGCGGTTACATGTGCAACACTGACATTTCAATTAAGGTCTGGAAGCCTTGAAAAATGGGGGTTTCCCTTGCGCCGTTCTGACGATATGATTTTAACTCTACATTCAGAACAACACAAGATATTTAGTAGGAAAACTTGCATTAAGACACAAGATATGGTATTTTTCAAATATAAGTACCTTTTAGCACTATAAGAGAAAAAATGGGAGTGGAATCAATGATACATACAGCTTATGACGTAATGAAAGAGTTTTTAATCACGGATGCAGAGCTTGTTGGACAGTACGGAATCCCTAAAATTCCAAAGACTTTTATCCATCCAGGGAAAAATACTGTAGATTTTGCGGAGAGCTTTAGCCGAAAAATTAAGAACCACCGGGAACTAGACGTAAATTTCTATGTGGACGATGTACAGTTTCAAAGATTGTGGAATCAGCCAGACAAGTACATGGAGCATTTGAAATGTTTTCATGCAGTCATTATGCCAGATTTCAGCATATCGGTCGGCAAGAATGGAATGCCACTGGTAATGTGCCTGTGGAATAAATACCGCAATCATGCGTTGGCACATTATATGATCTTGAATGATATTTCAGTAATTCCGAACGTAAGCATATTACCAGAATACTGTTGGGACTGGTGCTTTGATGGACTGCCGGAGGGAAGCACAGTTGCATGTTGCACCAATGGAAGAGTGAAGAGCAAGGCAGCACGGTTGGAATTTTGCGTTGGTTTCAAGGAAATGGAACGTAGACTGAATCCACTGCGAGTTATCATTGTTGGAAGAATCCCGGAAGAACTGGAAACAGACACGGAAATTGTAAACTTTGAGACTAGGAATCAGTCACGGCCTTCTCCGCCCTGATCTTCGGCAACGGCAATCCCTTCGTCACCTGGGCCGTCAGCATCCTCTTCGGCTTCGCGGATGCCCTGGGCAT
>OGYZ01002798.1_pt1 | contig 11361 bp, 7 predicted proteins | sample 1576681 | NCBI WGS metagenome assembly OGYZ01 (sample SAMEA3541480, study PRJEB24748) | human gut metagenome | biome: human gut; feature: human-associated habitat; material: faeces | place: China | collected 2012 | reverse complement strand
GGACTCTTCAAGGCGCATTTCTGGCTGATTGCGGGATGCACTCTCGTATCACTGCTTGTATCTGGCAAATAGTCTGAATAAAAATGAAGCTTAATTTGTTTTCCATCACCAAATACATCTTTCACAGCATCCCAACGGAGTAAATCAAAAATACGTTCACCTTCCATTGCAAGTTCCACCCTTCTTTCATGACGTACAATATCAACTAAATCTCCATCGGCAGTTGATTTTGGAGGCATATTGACAGAAGGTCTCGAGCGTACCTTATTAACCCATACAAGTGCTTCATCCTTGCCTTGTTCTGCCAAAGCTTCAGCTAAAAAAAGATATAAATCAGCCATACGCATAGCAGGCCAATCCAATCCTGCATAACGAACATTGGTCAATCCCGTTAAATCCTCCGTCAGTTTCTTCACATTCAATCCGGTAGGAGACCATTTATAATCATAAATCACTTTATCACCGGTATTATAAGTGATGGGGATTGCCGTTTGGTTCCCATCGCTGTCATAACTATGATAATCAAGAGTTAAGGGAGTGGATGGAGTATATGTGCCGAATACAGAACCTTGATAATACAAAGTATATTCACGACGAGGATCATTCGTTTCATACGCATCATAAAGGCTGCGAGTAGGCAGACAATATCCCCAACCATCACCCCCTTGAATATATTTCAACTCAGTCGGCAAATCCCTTACATTCCTTTCAACACAAAAATCCTGTTCCCAAAGTCCACTATTACGTTCAAAAGCGAAATAAAACAACAGTTCCGGATTTTGTTCGTTGTCAATACTGAAAATGGATTCATAATCATCAATCAGATAGTATCCGTCAGACTCAGCAATTTGTATTGCCTCACGAGCTGCTTGTTCTGCATTCACAAAGTCCTTATTATATAAATAAGCTTTTGCCAGATAGGCAGCACCAGTAGCACGGGTAGGCATGCCAGTATATCCATTACCATCTCTCGTCAAATTTTCTTTAGCAAAAGAAAAATCTTCTATAATTTTCTGATAAATCTCTGATACCGGGGTACGGGGTTGAGAGAATTCATCAAAAGATGAAAGCGGAGCCGTGATTAATGGTACATCTCCATAAAATGTCGTCAAGAACATATAATTAAAAGCACGCATGAAACGTGCAACTGCAATATAAGGATTTATTTCAGAATCAGTAAATCCTTTATTCTTTAGTTTCGGAATCTCCTGAATAGCATAATTGGCAGCGTTGACACTTTGATAAGAATACTTCCACCAGTCTGTTGGATAATTAAGACTTGGTGTAATATTCCAATCCAATACCTGAATTAAATCATTACCATTCAGTCGAAGCCCGCCATCATCTGTCAGTGCGTCACATATCGTGGCAAATCGCTTTCCATACATCTGTGTTTGAGCCACCCAAGGATTAAATGATGCAACAACAAGTTCTTGTGCGGAAGATAAATTATTCAGAAAATTATCTGAACCAGGTTTATCCTGAGGCTGAATATCCAAAAAGCTATCCGAACAAGCGGACATAACTAATGATAGACAAATAGCCGTCAATGTGCTTCTATTAAATATATTTTTTCTCATAATCAATGATACTTTAAAATGATAATATTATTAGAATGCAAATTGTAATCCGAACGTACAAGTACGTGGCATAGGTACGGTCACAGTACTGCTAATTTCAGAATACTCATTGCCAAACGTATATAAATTCTGGACTCCAATATAAGCATTCAAGTTTTCCATACCCAATTTATTGCATATATTTTTGGGAAAACTATAACTAAGATTCAGATTGCGAATACTCAGATAAGAGGCATCAATCAACCAAAAGTCAGAGAACTGCTGATTCTGTCCCGGATCTCCCACTGCCACACGAGGATACTTCCCGTTAGGATTTCTTTCAGCATCATATCTATCAAGAATATAGCTTGCCTCCATATTCGGTTCTCCACCAAACATATCTGTTGCATAGCCACCGCTCAACATATTCTTTTGAATACCTTGAACACCTTGAAGCTGAATCTGAAGCGTAAGATTTTTGTAACTGACTGAGCCTGCCAAACCATAGTTCAAATCGGGAAATACTTTTCCAAACAAAGCTCTATCAGCTGTGTCTACCTTTCCATCCGGCTTACCCGTAAGGTTTCCGTTTTCATCGTAGCCATTAATATCTTTAAACCAAATATCTCCTATCTGTTTTCCGGCATAATGCGGATGATTATTCAAATCATCCTGTGTACGGATAATGCCATTGGACACATAACCATAAAAACTTCCGATTGGATAGCCCTCCTTGATACCTGAAGTAGTCAAATCCCGTCCTTCCAAATCTATCACTTCGTTGTGTACATGAGAAGCATTAAAGTTAACATCAAATTTCCAGTCACCAATCGTACGTCTATATCCTATTTCAAAGTCAATACCAGTATTGCGTATATGTCCGGCATTGATATAAGGACTGCCTGAAAGTCCAACAGAAGTAGCTATAGGTTGGTTGAACAACAAATCTTTAGTATCCTCAATATAAAAGTCCATAACCACATAAAAAGAATTTCCAAACATGGAAAGATCCAAACCTATATTCTTTTTTTCAGTACTTTCCCATTTCAAATCTGTATTGACAGCATTGGCAAATGTATATCCGGCAACAACCTTTTCATTGAATACCGCGTTCTGTTGTGAAAGATATACCGATGTACCATAAGGATTAATACTCAACACATTACCAACCTTGCCCCAACTCAAGCGGAACTTCAGTTCATCCAACCAGTTAAAAGCATCCATAAATTTCTCTTCTCCTATACGCCATGCTGCCGATACAGATGGAAAGATACCATATTTATCCTTTACCAAACGTGACGAACCGTCACGGCGTAACGTACCACTGAAATAATATTTATCTTTGAAAGAATAAGCTAAACGTCCAAATTGAGAAAGGAAACTCCATTCACTCCACGAATTGCTATTAAGTGCAGTACTGGGATCACCTGCATTCAGAAATTTAATATCATTGCTCGGTGTATTTCCACGACTCCCCATTAAATCCTCAAAAGTCTGTTTTTCTACAGAATAACCCAACAATGCAGAAACCGAGTGAATTTGGTTAAAGGTTTTCTGGTAATCCAAGGTATAGTCGGTTATCCAATGGAATGTTTCTGCATTCGTTTTAGTTACCTTATTCACATTACTGCCCTCCATACCGTATTTTGTATCCATGGCACCAATGAAATCATTTGAATAACCATTTTTCCACTCCCCACTCACACGGGCCGTAAACTTCAATCCTTCAAGAATATCAACGGCTAAATAAAGATTACCATCAATTCCTTTATTGCGTACAGTTCTATCTGAATTTTTAAGCATCCACAATGGGCTAGGAGTTTTACTTTGTAGATAAGTATTGGATATTGTAGCAAAATCACCATCCTTATCATACATGGCATTCAAAGGAGAATAACGGAAAGAGGCAGCATATGTATCCCTCCAATCAAAATCACGTTGAGATGTCTGTTCTGAAGCATAGAGATTAACAGAATGTCCGAATTTAATCCTATCACCAATCTTATGGTCACTGTTCAAACGAAGATTCAAACGATTATAACTCTGTTCTTTGATGATACCTTCATTATACAAATAATTCAGTGACACAAAATAATTGGAATTCTTACTTCCCCCCGTTATTGAAAGATTATTATTGGTCAGATATCCCGTTCTTTTCATCAAATCCGGCCAACAATTGTCATTGCCTTTTATCTTTTCCAAATCACTGTCACCCCAAGGCACATCCTTACCTCCATTTTTATATGCCTCCGTAGCTATTTCAAGCCATTGGGCTGCATTCAAATAATCAATTTTCAGATTGCCTTCTTGTTGGAAGCTCTGTTCCGTCTTGAACGAAATTGTCGGTTTCTCATCCACTTTACCACGTTTTGTATTAATTACCACCACTCCATTAGCGGCACGTGAACCGTAGATAGCCACAGCAGAAGCATCTTTCAATACAGTAAAGGTTTCAATATCCTGCGGATTCAGATTATTGATATTCTCAGAAATTGTCCCGTCAATCACATAAATGGGAGCATTCGTTCCATTAATGGATTGTGTACCATGAATAAGAACATCAGTACTTGCACCCGGTTGTCCGGAACTCGGAGTAACATGAAATCCGGAAATCCTTCCTTGCACAGATTGCAGGATATTCGTCACCGGCCCTTTCTGTATTTGATCTGCATTAATTTGCGATACAGCTCCCGTCAAATCGCGTTTACGAACACTCCCGTAACCAATTACCACCAATTCCTCCAGAAGAGTTGAATTTTCCGTCAGTATAACCGTTAATGGGGCCTCATCTTTGAGCTTGATTTCCCGATTGTCATATCCGATATAGGAAATTTCCAGAATGGAACCGGCCGGCACCTCATTCAGCAGAAATTTACCGTCAATATCAGATATCACTCCAATGGTAGAACCTTTCACAAGAATATTAGCACCAATAATCGGTTCTCCATTCACATCCTTTACCACCCCTGTTATCTTCCAGGATTTGGCAGATTCAACATCAACCAGTTCTTTAAGAATAAAATATATCTTCTTATTCTTTATCTCGAAGGTTACATTACCATCACTTAATAACTCCTTCAACACATTGACCAAATCTTCTCCTTCTACTTTTATCGATACTCTTCGGTGTACATCCAATATCTGATCACTAAACACCAATACATAACCGGTTTGCTTTTTAATGGATAGCAATACATCCTGCAACTCTACATTGGTATAGTTCAAGGAAACTTTTTGTGCCCATGTTGCAACAGACAAACCAAACAACAAGATTCCCAAAAGAAGTAATTTCTTTGTTTTGAATCGTGATTTCATAAAGCATTAAATTTTTTAATTCATAATTCAATAATCTCTTTAAAGGCCTTTCATATAAAGCTAACACATCAACTTCCGGAAGGTATGAGTCGAAAACATTTTTTTTTCAACAATACAAAAAAATAGGTGCAGGATTCTGTTTAAATCCATACACCTATATCATAATTCCCTTAACTGGGTATCAGTCTTTTCTCCTTATTTCGAAGACATTCTCATCCTTTTCAATAAATTCTATGCAAGAAACCTTTTCCAGATCATGAAGCACATCAATGACATTCACTTTACTAGTAGACAGTGTATACCTACTATCCAACAAAATAGAATCATTTATAATAAACTGCGTATCATACTGCCGTTCCATCACTTTGATTATATCCTTCAAAGGTGCCATATAAAAATTCAGACTATTAGTACGCCATGCTTTCATTCCATCCAAATCTATAGGACGAGTAATGTCACACTTGCCAGAACGGCAATCATAGGCTGCACTTTCCCCCGGTTTTAACGGGTATACCTTATCCCCCATTCCCTTTAGCAACACACTTCCTTCATCCAAAGTAACAAAAATATGAAAATCAGCTGGATAGGCTTTCATATTAAATTGAGTACCAGTCACTCTCACTTCCAAATCTTTTGTCTGTACTGTAAACGGGCGTCCCCTTTCTTTTGCCACCTTAAAATATCCTTCACCATAAAGTTCTACTTTCCTACTGAATAGTCCAAACTTCTTAGGATAGCGCAAAGTTGTTGCTGAATTAAGCTCAACATTCGTTCCATCTTGTAAAACGACTTGCATACGTTCACCACACGGCACTACAATCTCTGCATATTGTATATCAGAAAAGACACCTGCCTTATCTGCCAGAAAAACAATGGTACTGCCAAACAACAGAAAAGGTATAAAGACAGCTGCGACTTGCCACCACCTCCACAATCTACTATGCTGCTTTATTTGTCCCAAGAAACGCTTCCTCATTCGCTCTGTGGGAATATTTCCACCAGTCCATTCTTCTATTTCTCTTTCCCCCATAAGCACAGATTCTGCCGTTATTCTTTGTGAAAGATATTCTTGTCCTTCCTCAGTTGCAAACCAATCCATAGTAGCCTTACTCTCTACTGAAGAAGCCGAATTATCAAGTACCCGGTCTATCATTTCTTTATCCATCTTCATTACCTTGATATTATATTATATAAAACACTTCAGCAAACCAAAAGTATGAGTATCAATTTATCGATCATACCACGAAGTTGTTTAATTGCTTGTGTATAATGTGATTTTACTGTTGGTATAGTAATATGCAATTTATCTGCTATCTCTTGGTTGGACAAGCCTTGTTCAATCTTCATCAAACATATTTTCTGTTTTTGAGGTGGTAACTTACCAATAACAGAACGCAAGTGTCTACGAAAATCAGCATCCTCCAATGCTTTCATCACATCTTCCTCTTCACTATTCTGTTGAAGCAATTCTTCGTGTTTCTCAAGCACAATACGCTGATGACGTAACTCATTCAAGATATAATTCTTCAAAATAGTAAATAAAAGACTGCGCAACCCTTCAGAAAAATCAAAAGTTCAATCTCATAAAGGTATGTTGAACTGCATCTTCTGCTTCAGGACCGGATTTTAAATACCGGTAAGCCAAAGCATACAACAAACGGTGATAACGATCAAAGACAGAAGCAAAAGCTTCTGCTTTACCAATGCTCAAACCATTATATAGCTGACCATCAAAATCAACCGCATAGCCCATTTTGCTTTCTTTTTTTAGTATTAGATACATTGAATATCGGCAAAAGTAAACAAAAGTAGGAAAAGAACAAACTGCAACCACTTCTATCACATACAAAAAGCAGATTAATCAGATTTAAATTGAATAAATCTACATAATCTGCTTTATCAGTATTAGTAAGACACCGTCGAAACAGTGACTATTTTTTGCCCATAAATGATAACTCAGTCTTTCGCCTGATGCACCGTCAACTGCGGGAACGGGAAACCGATGCCCTCTTCGTTGAATACGGAGTAAATCTTCTTGTTCATATCAAAATAAACGCCCCAGTAATCTCCACTCTTTACCCAAACACGGATAACTACATTCACGCTGCTGGCATCCAAGGCATGGAGAGCTACAAACGGTTCGGGAGTATTCAGAATACGGCTGTCTTCGGAGATGATACGACGCACGGTGCTCTCTACCTTGTCATAATTCTCACCATATTCTACACCGATCACCCAATCTACACGACGCGTATCCTCACGGCTGTAATTAGTCACTGTACCACTGCTCAACGCACCGTTAGGTATATAGATTACCTTATTGTCGGCTGTGGTCAGAATCGTATGGAAGATTTGAATCTCACGTACCGTTCCGGACACTCCCTGGCTTTCAATCCAGTCGCCTACCTTGAAAGGACGGAACAACAGTACAATCAATCCACCCGCAAAGTTCTGCAAGTTTCCGGAAAGTGCCATACCGATAGCCACACCGGCAGATGCCAACAAAGCTGCAAATGAAGTAGTTTCCACTCCCAATTTGCCGATAACGGCAATAATCAGCAGAATGGTCAGCAAGATATTGACTAAACTTTTCACAAAGCTCTGGATACTGGCATCCACATGTCTTTTTGCCAATAACCTCGCCAGCATTTTCCTAAGAAAGGAAATCAAGAACCGTCCTACCACAAAGATGATGACAGCTCCAATAATACGTCCACCGGCACTTACGCCCCAATCTATCAATTGCTGAAGGAATATCTGCAGTTTGCTGAAACCATCGTCAGCAACTTGGGCAGCAAAGGCTGCCATGAATAAAGATGATAACATAACTATATTCTTTTTTTAAAATTAATGCTACAAAATTAACAAATAACTCTGAGTTTCGTTCACTTAACTTGCCACTTTCGACGAAAACTCCTACCTTTGCCCCGATTTCAACTAAGGGGTGCCCTAATACGACGGGCTGAGATCATACCCATTAACCTGATCCGGGTAATGCCGGCGGAGGGAAAAGAAGAAAAGTTCCCCTTTTCTGTATTCATCTAAACGAAACAATTGCAAATGAAGAGACATGCAATGGCGGTCTGCCTCCTGACGGCAGCACTGGGTGTCTGTGCGCAGGCACAAGAACAAGACAGCCTGCGGGTGATAAACCTGCAGGAAGTGGAAGTCATCTCCACACGTGCCACAAACAGCACACCGGTGGCATTCACCAATATAGGCAAAGAACAACTGAAAAAACAGAATTTCGGACAAGACCTGCCGTATCTGTTGAGTATGACACCCTCCGCCATTACTACCAGCGATGCCGGTGCCGGGGTGGGTTACACCACGCTGAGAGTCCGCGGAACAGACGGCACACGCATCAACGTCACCGCCAACGGTATTCCCATCAACGACGCGGAGAGTCACACGGTATTCTGGGTCAACCTGCCGGACTTCGCCTCCTCCGTCAAGGACATGCAGGTGCAACGCGGAGCTGGTACCTCAACGAACGGTGCAGGAGCTTTCGGTGCCAGCATCAACATGCAGACGGGTGATTTCTCCATGAAACCCTATGCAGAATTCAACGGTTCCTACGGCTCCTTCCATACGCACAAGGAGACGGTGAAAGTGGGAACGGGACTCATCAACAATCATTGGTCGTTCGATGCGCGGCTCTCCAACATCAGTACGGACGGGTATATAGACCGGGCATCTGTGGGACTGAACTCCTATTATCTGCAAGGAGGATACTACAATGACAATACCTCCGTCAAACTGATAACCTTTGCCGGCAAAGAGCGCACTTACCACGCATGGAACTATGCCAGCAAGGAGGAGATGGAACGTTACGGACGGCGTTACAATTCCTGCGGATTCATGTACGCCACCGACCGGGACGGCCATGTATACAGCAAAGAATATTATAAAGACGACAACGGCGAGAAGCATTACCTCACGGACGAAGGAGGTGCACTGCATTTCTATGACGACCAGACCGACAACTATACGCAGAAGAATTACCAGTTGCTGTTCAACCACAATTTCACCTCGCAATGGAATCTGAATATCGGCCTGCATTACACCAAAGGCGACGGGTACTACCAGGAATATAAAGGCGAACGCTCGTTGACAGAGTACGGCATGTCGCCTTTCGAATACAATGGCGGCAAGGTAGAAGTAAGCGACCTTATCCGCAAGAAGGCAATGGACAACTGGTTTGGCGGTGGAATCTTCTCCGTAAGCTACAAAGCCGACCGTCTGCATGCCTCGCTAGGCGGTGCACTGAATCGCTATGACGGCGACCACTTTGGAAAAGTGCTTTGGGTAAAGAACTATATCGGCGAACTGAACCCCGACCACGACTACTACCGCAACAACGCCACAAAGAATGACGGCAATATTTATCTGAAAGCCAATTATGAACTGGTAAGCGGCCTCAGCGCCTACCTCGACCTGCAATACCGCCACATCGACTACAAGATAAACGGACTGAACGACAAGTACAACTGGACTGCCACCACTCCGGGAATGCAGAAGCTGGACATCGACGAAGACTTCGACTTCTTCAACCCGAAAGCCGGACTGTCCTGGCAAATCGACCGCAACCACCGCCTATACGGTTCGTTCAGCGTAGCCCATAAAGAGCCTACGCGCAACAACTACACCGACGGCTACTTCACCGAACATCCCAAGGCTGAGCGCTTGTTCGACTACGAACTGGGATATACCTTCGCCAACTCATGGCTCCATGCGGGTGCCAACTTCTACTATATGGACTATAAAGACCAGCTGGTACTGACGGGAGAGCTGAACGAGATAGGCGAAGCCATGGCCAGCAACGTGCCCGACAGCTACCGTACGGGTATTGAACTGATGGCTGGCATCAAACTGGACTGCGGCTTGCAATGGGACATCAATGCCACACTCAGCAAGAACCGTGTGCAGAACTTTACCGAGACACTTTTTGAAAACGAAGAGGCAGGGTCGGAAGCATGGGTCATCGAACACGGAGATACCCCCATCGCATTCTCTCCCGACTTCATACTGAACAACCGCTTCGGCTATACGTTCAAAGGATTCGAAGCCTCGTTACAGTCACAATATATCAGCAAGCAATACATGAGTAACGCCAAGCAAGAGGAGTGCACGCTGGATGCTTATTTCGTAAGCAACCTGAATCTGTCCTATACCTTCAAGTTGCCTAAAGTAAAGTCGGTAACCATAGGGTGCACCATCTATAATCTGTTCAATGAAGAATACGAGAATAACGGATACGCAGGCAGCGGATACTATCTCGACGATAACGGAGGAAAAGTCCGTTACAACTATGCCGGCTACGCTGCCCAGGCGGGAACGAATGTATTGGGACATATAGCAATCAATTTCTGATGGAACATATTCTTGAGATTACAGGCACTGTGACCGGGATCCTCTACCTCTGGTTGGAGTACCGGGCAAGCATTTATCTTTGGATAGCGGGCATCATTATGCCTGCCGTCTATATTTTTGTCTACTATGATGCGGGGTTGTATGCAGATTTCGGCATCAACATCTATTATCTGGGTGCTGCCATCTACGGCTGGATGATGTGGAAGTACAGAGCTGTACTACGACGTACTATCTTGAAACGGAAAGATGCCCCACAAAGGGGAGAGAACAACAGAACAGAAGAACAAAAGCAGGAGCTTTCCATTACCTATATGCCGACGCGCTACTTGCTGCCGCTTACTGCCGTATTCACCGCCGCCTTCCTCGGCATTGCCTGGATATTGATAAACTTCACGGACAGCAATGTGCCCTGGCTGGACTCCTTCACCACCGCACTGAGCATCGTCGGCATGTGGATGCTGGCACGGAAATATGTAGAACAATGGTGGGCATGGATTGCGGTAGATGCCGTCAGCGCCGGACTGTACATCTACAAAGGACTTGATTTTACAGCCGGACTATATGCCCTTTACACAATTATAGCTATCTTTGGCTACTTCAAATGGAGGAAAATGATGAACAAGGATGAAGGATTAGAGATTAGGGATTAAGAAAGACATGAAAGACGAACTATCAACGAGCAACGAGCAATTATCAACTATTGATGCCGTAGTTTTGGCGAATGGGGAATATCCTGCAAGTCCCCTACCTTTAAAGATATTGGCGGAAGCGCCTTACGTGGTTTGTTGCGACGGCGGAGCGGACGAATACATCCGCCGGGGCCATACTCCCGACGTAATCATCGGCGACGGTGACTCCCTCAGTGATGAAAACCGCCGGAAGTTCGGACATATCCTGCACCGCATCAGCGACCAGGAAACCAACGACCAGACCAAAGCCGTCAATTTCCTGCTGGCGCAAGGTAAACGCCGCATCGCCATCATCGGTGCCACGGGCAAGCGTGAAGACCATACCCTGGGAAATATCAGCCTGCTCATCGACTATCTCCGCGCCGGAGCTGATGTACGTACCTATACCGATTACGGCATCTTCATCCCCTGCCGGGGTACCCGCA
>OGYZ01002797.1_pt1 | contig 11363 bp, 10 predicted proteins | sample 1576681 | NCBI WGS metagenome assembly OGYZ01 (sample SAMEA3541480, study PRJEB24748) | human gut metagenome | biome: human gut; feature: human-associated habitat; material: faeces | place: China | collected 2012 | reverse complement strand
GTGAGGCATCCAAGGAACAGCTGAAGCATAAGACCGGCGAGGAAATTGTGGATGCTGATATCGCACAGCAGATGGAGACGAAGTGATGAATATCCTGTATATAGCTTATTCATGTAACCCTTTTGCTGGAAGTGAAGATAAAATTGGTTGGTGCGTTCCTTATGAAAGTTCAAAAACAAATAAAGTTTATGTGATCACAAAAGAAGAGCAACGTGAGCCAGTCGAAAAATATTTGCAGAGTCACCCACTTGAAAATATAAAGTTTTATTATGTTGACATCCCGAATTTTTACAAGAAAATCTTCAAGGGATTTATGTATTCTGGAAGACTTAATGTGTGGAATAGACGGGTGCTTCCTCTTGCAAAGAAAATCTGTGCGGATCAAAAAATTGACATTATACATCAGATTACGCCAATTGAGTTCCGTGCAATTGGAGACTATGGAAAGATAGCAAATATCAAATTTGTCTGTGGGCCACTTGGTGGAGGAGAGTCTTTGCCTAATGGGTTAAAAAATTACGCAAAGGGACATGAAATTATTGAAGTCGTCCGTTCAGGAATAAATCGCTGGTATCGTTTTAAGCTGAGAATCACGGGGAAACTAAATCGCTGCGATTATATTATGTTTGCAAATAAAGAGACTCGAGATTTTTTAGGATTAGACGAAAATTTCCCTTTGGTTACAGAAATTGCTGCGGATGAAATATCGATTGAGAAAAGAACTATATCAAATGATATAAATGATGAACGCGTTTTCCTGTTTGCGGGAAGAATGGTGTATCGAAAAGGGCTGGAATTACTCTTTGATGCAATAATGGAAATTCCTGATGAATGGAAATATATAGTGAAAATAGTAGGAGATGGTCCGGATTTTTTACATCTAAAGCATCGATGCGAATCAAATTCTTTATTGTCTGCACATGTACAGTTTATGGGGGCGGTTCAATATTCTGAAATGCAAAGGGAATATGAACTGTCAGATGTACTAATTATGCCAAGTATTAGAGAAACAACTGGAACGGTGCTTATCGAAGCCATGTCTCAAGGAATGCCTGTAATTACAATTAACAAGTTTGGAGGAGCAATACTGGTAGATGAGAATACGGGCTGGTTATATAACGGCGAAAATCGAAAATCATACATAGATGGTTTAAAAAATGCAATGGTTGCTTGTATTGAAAATCCGAAAGAAGTAGAAAGACGCGGACAAAATGCTAGAGAGAAAGTAAAAGGTTATACATGGAAAAGAAAATGTAATCAATATGAGGAAATATATAAAAGTCTAAATTGTGTTGACTAAAATTGTAATTAATAATGGCTCTGTATGTAAAGATGCATAGAGGTAAGGAGTATTGGATTGAGGCAAATGGATAAAAAGGATGATATGAGTAAAACGGTTACGGTAGTTATACCGATTTATAATGTTGAAAAATACCTGAATAGATGCATTGAAAGTGTTGTTGGTCAAACATACGAAAATTTGGAAATTATATTAGTGGATGATGAATCGCCAGATAATTGTCCCCAAATTTGTGAGGATTGGAAAAATCGAGATAATAGGATTAAGGTAGTGCATAAAAAGAATGCTGGCTTGGGATACGCAAGAAATACTGGCATCGATTGTGCAACTGGAGAGTATATCTGTTTTGTTGATAGCGACGATTATGTTGCTGCAGATATGGTTGAAAAAACATATAAATGTGCAGAACAGTATAATGCGGATATAGTATTATATGGATATAACGTAGTCGACTCTAATGGGAAAAAGGTGAAGGAATGTATACCAAAGCCTTATAAGACATTTTATAAAAATGAGGAAATACAAAAATATGTCTTACCTAATATGATAGCGACTGATCCAAATGCAGGAGACGAATTTTGGATGAGTATGTGCGGCGGGTTATTCTCAATGCGACTAATCAATGAAGCAAACTGGCGGTTGGCGTCAGAAAGAGATATTATATCTGAAGATGTATATTCATTACTTCAGTTATACAATAGTGTAACAAGTGTTGCATTTTTATCTGAGCCCTTTTATTACTATTGTGCAAATATGGGGTCTCTAACACATACGTTAAGAGTGGATCGCTATGAGAAAATTAAAGATTTTTACGATCGAGCAATTAATGAATGTGAAAAATTAGGATATTCCGAGGAAATAAAACTTCGTTTATCAAAACCATATATGGATAATACTATCGCAGCGCTTAAGATGATTCTCCAATCTGATTTGATAACTAAACAAAAAAAAGATATGTTTATGGACATAGTAAAAGACGAACATCTTCATAGGGTAATCAAAAATGTAAATATGAAAAAGATGACCCTAAAAAAGAGGCTGTTTTGGCAGGCAGTAAGGTACAAGATATATTATATGAGCTATTTTATGGTCGAGATGAGGATATAATATATGATAATTGAAAAAACAGGAAATTCATTATATTTTCATAAAAACATAAAATCATTGGTCTGGTTTCAATTATATTGGCTGATGTTTTATGGAGTACTTAGAGATCTTGTTGGAGTTCCTGGGTATGTGGCATATGTGCTGGATTTGTTTAATATTATTCTCATTGCTTATGTAATTGCTAATGGAAAAATGATTAAATACAGGAACAGTAGGGTTGGACTGTGGATAATATTGTCTTTTTTTTGCTCTACGGTTATAGGGCTAATTGCAGTAGAGGGTTCTCCAATACTCTATGTATGGGGTTTTAGAAATGTTTTTAGATATTATGCATATTTTATATCATGTATTGCGCTATTGGATATATCAGATGTGCTAGAGATTATTCCAAAACTAAAAAAAATATATATAATTAATTTCTTTATCTGCCTTTTAGAGTTTGGATTGGGGTACTCGGGAGATAATATCGGAGGAATTTTTGGAACACAATCAGGGTGTAATGGATATTTGAATCTATTTCTGATTGTGGTATCTGCAATTTATGTGACAGAATATCTGGAAAAAAAGATAGGCCTTACACGGATTATGCTTGCTATAGTTAGTTGCTTCTTTTTGATGGCAATAGCAGAATTAAAAGTTTATCTTTTTGAACTTCCAATTATTATTTTAATTGGAATGATTAATGCTAAATTTAGCTTTAGAAAAATTATTATTATTATGTTTGGAGTTTGTGGAATAGCTATAGGAATTTCAATGCTTGGGCATTTTTTTGAATCATCTGGTTTGGATTTTTTTACTTCCGATGCGATTTCAAAATACATGGGTGATAGTGGATACACAAACACAGGTGACCTAAGTCGAATGAATGCAGTTTCGCAACTCTATGAAAGATTCCTGCAAGGAAATTTTTGGGAATCAGTGTTTGGTATAGGACTTGGAAATGCGAGCTATTCGGCAGCGTTTTCATTTTTTAATAGTCGGTTTTATCTTCTTCATCAAGCATTGCATTATCAATGGTTTACTGATGCAATAATTTTTATTGAAACTGGAACTGTTGGTCTCGTACTTTATGAATTATTCTTTCTAAGAGTATTTACTTACTCAAGAAAAATTAATAAAAGAATTGCAAATGAATATAGTGGCGATTTTTCACAACAACTTAGATGTGTAGTACAAGTGGCTGGAATTACGGCGATATTATGTGTTGTCAATTCGGTTTATAACAGTGCTTTAAATATGGATGCGGGCTATATGGTGTATTTCATTTTTGCAATTCCGGCAATTGTTGATGTGTTTATGAAGGGAAACGGTTGTTATGATAAATAAAATACTTAGAAAGTTACTCTATGGAAATAAAGCAGATTCAAAAACATATATTGAATATCTCCGCAGTTTGGGCATGAAGATTGGTGAAGAAACCACGATATATGTTCCGACAAAAACTCAAATTGATACTACACGCCCGTGGTTAATTTCAATTGGGAATAACGTGAAGATTACAGAGGATGTTACCATTCTCACGCATGGCTTTGACTGGTCTGTATTGAAAGGTGTCTATGGAGACATTTTAGGATCGGGGGGGTGGCAATTGGCAACAACGTTTTTATCGGTATGAAGTCAACAATCCTAAAAGGTGTTCATATAGGTAATAATGTCATAATTGGTGCTAATTCCCTCGTTAATAAAGATATTCCAGATAACTGTGTGGCAGCAGGGAATCCTTGTAAAGTTATTATGGGACTAGAGGCGTATCATGAAAAACGTAAAGCGGCACAAGTAGCAGAAGCAAGAGAACTTGTTCAATTGTACCGGGAGCGTTATGGAAGAGAGCCAGATGAGAAAGCACTGCATGAGTTTTTCTGGCTCTTCACAGATGGAAACGATGAACTTCCAGAGTGCTGGGAAAGCATGATGAAACTCGGTGGAAATTACGAATATACTAAAGAACAGTTTAAGAAAAACAATAAGAAATTCAAAGATATGGATGAGTTCCTGAAACAAATTTGATGATAAGGCGTGCATAGAATGAAGGAGGATTGTGGAAATGAAAGTGTGTATCTTGTCAATGCAACAGATTGATAATATGGGGTCCTTACTTCAATCTTATGCACTGAAAACAACAATTGAAAAACTGGGTAATGAAGTAGAGTTTATAGACATCCAAAAAAGAGATGATGACTATAAGCTCTTGGGAAATTACAAACAAGAATATCACGAAGAACGTGAGAAGGATGGACTTCTAGGAAAAATTAGTAAGATTGATTGCTACACAATAAATCGTCTGAGAATCAAAAGAAAAAGTGTAGAGCAAGGGATTGTTTTTGATGAATTTCGTAAAGAACATTTAAATATAGATAAAAAAAGTCGTCAGTATGATCTTTGCGTAATTGGCAGTGATGAAGTGTTTAACTGTTTGAATTCAGGAACTTGGGGATTCACATCACAGTTATTTGGTAATGTTCCGGAGGCAAACAAGGTAATTACCTACGCGGCCTCCTGTGGTTCTACCAAATATGAGGAACTTCCAGAAACGGTTGCTGAAAAAATCAGGGAAACATTTGAGAATGTAGCAGCTTTTTCGGTGAGAGATGAGAATACGCACAAATTTGTTGGAAAACTAATAGATAAGCCAATAAATGATAATTTAGATCCTGTGCTTATATATAATTTTGACAGCGAGGTGGAACAGGCAACTTTACCTAAAATGCCAAAGCATTATTGTGTGGTTTATTCCTATTATAACCGAATTCATACGGCAGAAGAGATTGATGCAATTAAAGGGTTCTGTAAAAAATATCAATTGACACCGGTTGCAATTGGTGCACCGCAATTCTGGATTAAAGATTATATTGTATGTTCACCATTTCAGTGCCTGAAGATTTTTAAAGAGTCGGGTTTTGTAATTACGGATACATTCCATGGTACAATTTTTGCTTCAAAATATGCAGATAAATTTGCAGTGTTGGCAAGAGCCAGCAATAAAAATAAACTGTTGGATTTGGTTGATAAAATTGAAATGAAAGATCATTTGATGAATGACCTTTCCGAACTGGAAGAAAAATATGGCCTTTTGAAAAACAAGGGAAGCTTTGATTCAATTATTAAAGAAGAAACACAAAGAACCATACAATATTTGAAAAGCAATATGTGATTAGCGTATTTCGAACGTTAAAGAGCTTATACGTTTATTAACGATGCTCGGATTACATTTTGGGTTAAAATAATTATGGTTATTTAAAGAGTGAGTAATATAGAATGGCAAATAATAGAAACCGTTATCTGATGAAAAATACTATAATATTTACTTTGGGAAATTTTGGGTCGAAACTAATTTCCTTTTTTTTAATTCCATTATATACAAATGTACTTACAACTACTGAATACGGAGTAGTTGATCTTGTTGTAACGGTTGTAACGGTTGCAGTTCCGGTACTTACATTAAATATTTCGGAATCGGTTATGCGCTTTGCATTAGATAAAGACGCTGATAAACAGAAAATAACGCAAATCGGGACTGGAGTACTGCTGATTGGAATGCTGGTGGGATTACTTGTTTTTCCAATATGCCGTTCTTTTGATAAGATTTCCCAATATTCATTATATGTTTATTTATATGTTATTGCTTCGGCAGCAAGTCAGATGTATTTGTGTGATTTACGAGGAAAAGAACTCTTAGTCTACTATTCGATTGGAAATGTGTTAAATACTCTTTTTATTGCTTGCTTTAATATTTTATTTCTATTAGTATTCAAAGAGGGAATTAGGGGATATTTAAAAGCCTATATAATTGCAAATACTCTTACTGCAATATATGCAATTATAATAGGAAAAGGATATAAATCTTTACATTTTTCGCATATTGATAAAGGTTTGTTGACACGAATGGCTAAATATTCGGTTGTGTTAATTCCTAATTCATTTATGTGGTGGATTATGAATTCTTCGGATCGAATTATGGTGTCTAGTATGGTAAGTGTGGCAGCTAATGGAATTTATGCTGTTTCATATAAGCTTCCTACACTTGTCTCTACATTGACTTCTATTTTTAATCAAGCGTGGAGTTATTCAGCAATACGTGAAGAAGGGACAGTAGATGAAAGCGAATATAATAATAGAATATTTAGAGCTCTAACAGGAATTGTAATGTTGATTGGAATAGGCATACTAACAATTTCAAAGCCCTTTTTAAGTATATATGTATCAAAAGAATACTATGCGGCGTGGAAATATATGCCGTTTTTGACAGTTGGTTGCGTATATTTGACGCTGGCTAGCTTTATGGCAACTAGTTATACTGTTCATAAGGATAGTTTTGGTTATCTTTTTTCTGGAATGTTTGGTGCATTATTTAATATTGTGATGAATTTTATGTTAATTCCTTTGATAGGTGTTTATGGTGCTGCAATTGCTACATGTATCAGCTATATTCTTGTGTTCATTTTTAGACTTTTTCATACAAGAAAGTATATAAAATACAACGTTAGAAATAAAGAATTTTGGGTGGGAAGCATAATTTTGCTTTTATCGGCTGCGTTGATGTTTGTAGATAGCTGGATTGGTTTTTGTTTGCAATGTTTTCTTTTGATCGTTGTATTATGCTTATTTTCGGATATCTGGTTGCCTATAGTAAGAAAAATATTTAAATTAAAAGGAAGACAATAATATGACTACAGTATGTGAAAAAGGAAAATGCACAGGGTGTATGGAGTGCATTGACATTTGCCCTAAAAAGGCTATAAAAGTAATTGATTCATGGCTGGAATATAATGCGGTAATCGATACTGAGCAATGTATTCAATGTAATGCGTGCCATAATGCATGCCAAAATAATGTTAAGCAAGTACTAACTAAACCAATTTATTGGAAACAGGGATGGGCACAAGATAACTGCATTCGCATGCGTTCTTCATCTGGAGGTGTGGCAGCAGCAATAGAGCGAGCTTTTATAAAAAATGGAGGGATAGTTTGTAGCTGTACATTTAATTTTGGGAAGTTTGAGTTTGATTTTGCAGAGTCGGAAGATGAAGTGAGTAAATTTACAGGTTCAAAATATGTAAAAAGCAATCCAGAGGGAATATATAAGAAAATTTTAGAAAAGCTTAAATTGGGGAGAAAAGTGCTTTTTGTTGGTTTGCCGTGTCAAGTTACAGCAGTAAGACATTATACGAGAAATCATCAAAATTTGTATACTATTGACCTGATTTGCCACGGAACACCTTCTCCACAGATTTTAGATAGCTTTTTGTCTGACTATGGGATTAGATTAACAGAGATTCAAAGCATAAGATTTCGGGAAAAAAATGATTTTAAACTAGAACAGAATGGAAAACGTTTTACTGTTCCAACAATTTCTGACAATTATTTGATGACATTTTTGAACGCAACAACATACACGGAAAACTGTTATCAATGTCAATACGCTAGAATTGAAAGATCTGGTGATATTACACTTGGGGATTCATGGGGAAGTGACCTTGAAAAAAGCATCCAGGATAAAGGTGTTTCTTTGGTGCTTTGCCAAAATGAAAAGGGAAAAGAACTTATAAATCAAACAGATTTAACACTTGTGGATGTTGTTTTGAAAAAGGCGATAGAATATAATCATCAGTTATATCAGCCCTCTCAGAAACCTAAGCAGCGTGAAGTGTTTTTTAAAGAAATAAGAAAGGGCTATGGATTTAAGAAAGCTGTAAAAAGATGTTACACTAAGAAATATTTAAAGGATATTGTTAAGACTTTGCTATACGAGATGAAATTTAGGGGGGGGTAAAACCACTATCAGATAATTGTTACTATGCCTACAAAGGGCAATACAGACTAAATGTTTCGAATATTGAAGAAGTTTGTATTCGACTGTGTTCTGAAAATAAATTTGAAAAAACTGTGAAATGCCTTGTTCTTCACAAGTTAAAGTATTCGGTTCTTGAAAGTGGAATTCGATTGGCTTGTTAAGATTTTGTGATTTAAATATATCTTATGAAGAAAGAGGCATAATATGAAAAAAATAGTAAGTATTATTGTACCTGTGTATAATGTAGAAAAATTTATTTTCAAGACAGTGAACTCGATATTAAATCAAGATTACAAGAACATAGAAATTATTTTAGTCGATGATGGATCACCAGATAATTCAGCAAGAATAATTGATGAACTGGCTAAGAAAGACAATAGAATCGTCTGTGTGCATAAAGAAAATGGTGGTGTTTCGTCCGCGAGAAATGCGGGCCTTAAAATAGCAACAGGGGAGTATGTGACATTTATTGACGGAGATGATTGGGTTGAACCAAATTACGTTTCATACTTATTAAATCTTGTGGAAAAGAATAAATGTGAAATTGGCATGAATAAAAATAATTATTCGGATGATAACATGAACTCCAGTGATAGAGAGTATGTTGTGTCGGATGAAAAAGCCATTGAATGGATATACCTAGGCAATATTTTTGTTGCAGTATGGAATAAGATTTATAGTATGCCGTTTCTCAAAAAAAATAATATTCTTTTTGACGAAAAAATTTGGTATGGAGAAGGGATGCTGTTTAACATTGATTGTCTTCAATTTGTTGATAGTATCGCTGTAGGAGAAAAAAGTGTTTATCATCAGATAAGCAATCCAAATTCGGCAATGCGAAAGTTCAATGTTGACAGCAACCTTTGTGGAATCAGATCATTGGAAATTCAAAAAGCACATTGGAGAAAATCAAATCCGGCAATAGTTGATGCTTGGAATTACCATAGGAGAGCATTCAATTTGTCAATTGCAAGAGGCCTTTTAAATAGCAATATGGAAAAGGAATATCAGGACCTGTACGATTCGTGCATTCATAACTTGAAAAGTCAGCTTTGGATTAGTTTGAAAGTGCCAATTTCACTGAGAGAAAAGTTATTATATATTGCATGGGCGATAATTCCTGGATTTATGTCAAGACGTTGTAAGAATAAAGCTAGAATTAAAGCAAAGGATATTTAAAAATGGGAAAGTATTTTGGAACAGATGGCTTCCGTGGGGAAGCTGGTATTACATTAACAGCAGACCATGCCTACAAAGTAGGTCGTTTTCTGGGCTGGTATTATAATGCGTTGCGTGAGCGCAATGGTGACACCGATCCTGCTCGTATCGTCATTGGTAAGGATACCCGCCGCAGCTCCTATATGTTTGAATATAGTCTGGTGGCTGGCCTGACGGCTTCCGGTGCAGATGCTTATCTGCTCCATGTTACCACCACTCCGTCAGTGGCGTATGTTGCCCGTGTGGATGACTTCGACTGCGGAATTATGATCTCTGCCAGCCACAACCCCTACTACGACAACGGCATCAAGCTGATCGACTGCTACGGCGAAAAAATGCCAGAGGAAATTCTGCTGTTGGTGGAGGATTATATCGACGGAAAGCTACACGTGTTCGATAAGGACTGGCCGGAACTACCTTTTGCCCATCGTGAACACATTGGCTGCACGGTGGACTATGTGGCAGGCCGCAACCGCTATATGGGCTACCTGATCTCTTTGGGTATTTACTCCTTCAAGGGTGTGAAGGTTGGTCTGGATTGCGCCAATGGTTCCAGCTGGAATATCGCTAAGAGCGTTTTCGATGCTTTGGGTGCTGATACCTATGTCATAAATAACAAACCGAACGGCACGAACATCAACACCAATGCCGGCTCTACGCATATTGAGGGTCTGCAGAAGTTCGTGGTGGAGAAGGGCCTGGACGTTGGCTTTGCCTTTGATGGTGACGCCGACCGCTGCCTGTGCGTGGACGAGAAGGGCAATGTCGTCACCGGTGACCACATTTTGTATATCTACGGCTGCTACATGAAGGAGCACGGCGAGCTGATGAACAACACCGTGGTCACCACGGTCATGTCCAACTTTGGCCTGTACAAGGCTTTTGATGAGCAGGGAATCGGATACGCTAAAACTGCTGTGGGCGATAAGTACGTCTATGAGTACATGGCTAAGAACGGCTGCCGTATCGGCGGTGAGCAGAGTGGTCATATTATCTTCAGCAAGTACGCCAGCACCGGTGATGGCATCCTGACCAGCCTGAAGATGATGGAGGTCATGCTGGCCAAAAAACTGCCCATGAGCAAGCTGGCTGAGCCGCTGAAGATCTATCCGCAGGTTCTGGAGAATGTCCGCGTCACCGATAAAAAGGCTGCACAGAACGACCCGGCAGTGCAGGAGGCCGTCAAGGCGGTGGCAGAAGCGCTGGGCGATACCGGCCGTATTCTGGTGCGTGAGTCCGGCACTGAGCCCCTTGTCCGCGTGATGGTGGAGGCTCCCGACCACGACACCTGCCAGAAATATGTCTCTCAGGTCGTGGAGGTCATCAAGAGCAAGGGTTACGCCGTCTGAGGCTGAGCGCTGCGGCGGATGTTGCCCGCGCACCAAAATGCGGGCAGCAGACGCATTGCACAGCGCGATTCTGCATCTTTTTGTTGACAAATCCGCATTTTTTGCGTATGATAGAAGCAACACTGAAAATTGTGTCAAATTGGCTGTGAAGAGAAGAGTACGCACCGTCTGCGCCTGACAGAAAGCCCGAAGGATGGAACCGGGCAGGCCGCGCGATGCCGAAGATGGTCTCGGAGCTGCGCAGGTGAAAATTGAGCCTGCGACGGGTGCGCCCGTTACCGCGCTGCGCCGTGCTTTTTGGCCCGGCAAAAGGCTGCGCCCGCAAGGGTGCGGCGAAGCAAGGTGGTACCACGAAAGTTTCAGGCTCTCGTCCTTGTCCGGCTCAGTCCGGCAGGATGAGGGCTTTTTTCGTCCCCCGCCAAATCAGGAAAGGAAGAGTATCAACCTATGAGTGAGCACAAGACATTCTACATCACCACTCCCATCTACTACCCCAGCGACAAGCTGCACATCGGCCACAGCTATACCACTGTCGCCTGCGACGCACTGGCACGCTTCATTATGTCGCCTGGGGTCATGTGGTGACCGCGCCAAATGG
>OGYZ01002795.1_pt1 | contig 11367 bp, 10 predicted proteins | sample 1576681 | NCBI WGS metagenome assembly OGYZ01 (sample SAMEA3541480, study PRJEB24748) | human gut metagenome | biome: human gut; feature: human-associated habitat; material: faeces | place: China | collected 2012 | reverse complement strand
TGGCAGCCACCAGCCGCCTGTTTTGCTTGAGATTTTTCCTTAGATGAATTTGAAATAGATGCATCTGAAGGTGTATTGGTAGAGGAAGCTCCCATCCGTTGCCAAGAATAGGAGCTTCCTCCACTGATATAATTCCATATCAATTTTTTGCGCGTATCACAGCACCATGCTACAATTCTTTTGAAGCATGGTGCTGTGGTCACAGAAGGGAGGCTACTATGAGTATTGACCACGGAGACACCAACAAAAGCCTTGGCGGAAAGCGGACATACACCGTTGAGGAAATCGCAAAAATTCTTGGTATCGGGAGAACTGCTGCATACAACCTTGTCCACTCCGGCGTGTTCAAGATGGTGCGGATCGGTTCTTCCATCAGGGTTTCCAAAGTGTCCTTTGATGATTGGCTGGATAAACAGACGCTGTAGGAGGTTTATTATGGCATCTATCAAAAGACGTAGAGGCAAATATCATGTCGTTTATTACTATTTCAATGAATGCGGAGAAAAGAAACAGAAATGGGAGTCCTTCAATACGGAAGCGGAAGCAAAGCACCGTAAGGCAGAGATCGAATATAAACAGGGTAACCGCACCTTTATATCACCCAATAAGACGACTGTTTCCGCCTTTCTCGATGACTTTGTGAGCTTGTATGGGGTGAAAAAATGGAGCCCCAGCACCTATGAAGCCAATACGGGGCTGATCCGCAACTATATTGCCCCGCTGCTTGGCGACACACTGATGCAGGACGTAACTACCATCGCAGCGGATCGGTTTATTACAATACTGCAAAGGACGAAATGCCCTGTTTTTAAGAACCGATACAGCAAAACGGAGTACATGACACCTGCCAATATTGAGCGTATCAATAAACTCCTTCGATGCGCTTTCAAACAGGCTGTACGCTGGGACATCGTCGCAAAGAACCCGTTTGATAACACAACTCTGCCAAAGGTCAAGCGCAAACCCCGTGAGATATGGGATGCGGCGACGATTCGAAAGGCGTTGGATGAATGTAAAGATGGGCGTCTTTATGTTGCTATCAACCTGTCGTTTGCCTGCTCATTGCGAATCGGAGAAATCGTTGGCCTGACTTGGGATAACATTCACATTTCCGACGCGGATATTGCCAATGACAATGCTTATCTGTGCGTGGAAAAAGAGCTGGCTCGTGTGAAGGAATCCTCGCTTGCTGTTTTGGGCGAAGAAGAAATCATCAAAAAATTCCCTCGAACCATGTACTTGGAAAATGCCAGCACGGTGATCGTGCTGAAAACGCCGAAGACAGAAAGCAGCGTTCGCAAGGTGTGGATGCCAAAAACAGTGGCTTACATTTTGCGGGAGTGGAAGGACTCTCAGGATAAGCAAAAAGAGTTTCTGGGCGATGAATACCTCGACTACAATCTCGTTGTAGCACTGCCAAATGGCCGTCCCTGTGAGGAAACGGTTATTTCCAATGCTTTCCGGAGATTGAAGCGGGATGCCAAGCTCCCTAATGTCGTGTTTCATTCTCTCCGCCATTCCAGCACGACTTATAAGCTGAAACTTAATCACGGCGACATCAAAGCCACACAGGGCGACACAGGGCATTCGCAGGCCGATATGGTCACAAAGGTCTATGCGCACATTCTTGATGAAGACCGCAAGGTCAATGCCCAAAAGTTTGAAAGTGCGTTTTACGCAAACCCAGATCTGCGCAGTGTGAAAGCGCCTGATGAACCACAGACTGCATTGGACGTGCAGAGTATCATCGTACAGCTCCAGCAGTCCCCCGAACTCTTAAGTGCGCTCACATCGCTCATATCGAACCAGAGTTGCAAATGACTGATTTGTGCCATGGTGCCAAGGTGGTGCCAAACGGCGAAAAATACAAAAATCGGTTCGATATGAAAAAGGGGTGCCAAAAAGATGCAGCGGCTGAATTTCGGGTACTGCCGCTGTCATTGAAACAACGCACTCAAAAGCGAAAAAACGCCGCGATCCGTTGAGATCACAGCGTTTTTGGTACGCCTGCCCGGGCTCGAACCGGGGGCCTCGGGCTTAGGAGGCTCGCGCTCTATCCAACTGAGCTACAGACGCATATTGTGAAGTTGTAGGGGAATTGGTGCCATTGGTAATTGATGTCCCTGTCCTTAGGAGGCGACCGCTCTATCCAACTGAGCTACGGGGGCTTATACAACAAATATTCAATTTTACAGGGCTCCAGGATTCGAACGATTCGATTTTTAGGAGGCGGTCGCTCTATCCAACTGAGCTACGGAGGCGTGTGCAACTGGTATTGTACCGTAGGCGGCGGCATTTGTCAACGGCGCCGCGGCGAAAAAGTTGACGAAAGGGCTTGCAATCGGTCCTTTGCAGGCATATAATACAAAGGTTAGTGAATTTACCCGAGAGAAAGGGGTTTTTACCTTTGCAGAACGAAAAACTGAGAAACGTGGCCATTATCGCCCACGTCGACCACGGCAAGACCACGCTGGTGGACCAGATGCTCAAGCAGGGCGGCGTGTACCGCGAGAACCAGGAGACGGTGGAGCGCGTCATGGACTCCAACGACCTGGAGCGTGAGCGCGGCATCACCATTCTGGCCAAGAACACCGCCATCCAGTACGGCGACACCAAGATCAACATCGTGGATACCCCGGGCCACGCCGACTTCGGCGGCGAGGTGGAGCGTATCCTGAAGATGGTCAACGGCGTCATCCTGCTGGTGGACGCCGCCGAGGGCCCTATGCCCCAGACCCGTTTCGTGCTCAGCCGCGCGCTGGAGCTTGGCCATCGTGTTATTGTGGTTATCAACAAGATCGACCGTCCCGACCAGCGTATCCACGAGGTCATCGACGAGGTGCTGGAGCTGCTGCTGGACCTGGACGCCACCGACGAGCAGTTGGACAGCCCTATGCTGTTCTGCTCCGCCCGCAACGGTACCGCCAGCTATTCCCCCGACGTGGTGGGCACGGACCTGAAGCCGCTGTTCGATACCATTCTGGACTACATCCCCGCGCCGGAGGCCGACCTGGACCAGCCCTTCCAGATGCTGGTCAGCTCCATCGACTATAACGAGTTCGTGGGCCGTATCGCCATCGGCCGTATCGAGCGCGGCGTGCTGAAGCAGAACCAGGAGATCGCCGTGTGCAACTACCACGACCCCGACGCCCCGGCCAAGAAGGCCAAGGCGGTCAGTATGTACGAGTTCGCCGGTCTGGGCAAGGTGCCCGTCACCGAGGCCACGGCGGGCAATATCATCGCCCTCAGCGGCATCGGCGATATCACCATCGGCGATACCATCTGCGCGCCCGACTGCGTGGAGCCGCTGCCCTTTGTGAAGATCAGCGCCCCCACGGTGGAGATGACCTTCTCCGTCAACGACAGTCCCTTCGCCGGGCGGGAGGGCAAGTTCGTCACCAGCCGCCAGCTGCGTGACCGCCTGTTCCGCGAGACGCTGAAGGACGTGTCCCTCCGTGTCAGCGAGATCGAGGGCGTTATGGACGCCTTCAACGTGGCGGGCCGCGGCGAGATGAGCCTGTCCATCCTCATCGAGACCATGCGCCGCGAGGGCTACGAGTTCCAGGTGTCGCCCCCCCGTGTACTGTACCAGACCATCGACGGCAAGAAGTGCGAGCCTATCGAGCGCCTGGTGGTGGACGTGCCCGCCGAGAGTGTGGGTGCGGTCATCGAGAAGCTAGGCGCCCGCAAGGCGGATATGCAGGAAATGACCCCCATCGGCAGCCGCATGAAGGTGGAGTTTCTGGTGCCCAGCCGCGGTCTGTTCGGCTACCGCAACGAGTTCCTGACGGATACCCGGGGCGAGGGCATTATGGCCAGCGTGTTTGACAGCTACGCCCCCTATAAGGGTGAGCTGACCCGCCGCAATACCGGCTCTCTGGTGGCCAGCGAGACCGGTGAGTCCATCACCTACGGTCTGTTCAACGCGCAGGAGCGCGGCGTGCTGTTCATCGGCCCCAACGTGGGCGTGTACGAGGGCATGGTAGTGGGCATCAGCCCCAAGCAGGAGGACATCGTGGTCAACGTCTGCAAGAAGAAGCAGCTGACCAACACCCGTGCCGCCGGCAGCGATGACGCCCTGCGTCTGGTGCCGCCCCGGAAGATGAGCCTGGAGCAGTGCCTGGAATTCCTGGCGGATGACGAACTGCTGGAGGTCACCCCCAAGAACCTCCGCATCCGCAAGACCATCCTGAACCACGAGCGGCGCATGAAGGCGCAGCACGGGAAGAAAAACTAAATTATGTAAACCAAAAGACCGGCAAAAGCCGGTCTTTTGGTTTATGTGGGGAGGATGTAATGTCTGGCTGCGGCGATTGTAAGCAGTGCTGTATGACCCGGTGCGGAAATTCTGGTACGGTAAGGTCGTGGACACAGAGGATAGGTTAACATAATAAAAACGTTATGTGCCCAACCCATTGACATTTCCCGGCGGGTGTGGTAAAAGAATAGAGACGCGTAGCGCACAGAAGTGCCTGCGAAGCGTATCGCCTTTCGGCGGTGCGCTTTTTCTATATACAAAAATAAAAGAGCGCTCCCCCGCCGGGGGAGCGCTCTTGCTTACATTACCGGCACGAACTCCACGTTCAGGTCCACGATCTCGTTGACGCCGTCCAGCCGTGCGCCGTGGTCATACTGCCACACATCGAAGCGGTAGTAGAAGTCCGGATAGTCGCCGGGATCAGCGATCCACAGGGCGATGTTCCCCATAGAGGACAGATCATAGCGGTAGTAGCCCTGCTGGCGGTTCATGTACACCCCAGCCTCATAGCCGCCCTGTTCGATCAAGGCGCAGAAAGTCCGGGCCTGGGAGGTCAGCAGGAATTCGTTGTTGTGCAGTGTGCGGGAGTCCTCCTGCTGTACCGGCTCCCAGTCGTAGTACACCGGCAGGTCCAGGTCGCGGCCATCCAGCAGCTGCAGGGCGTACAGGGCCTCCTGGGCGGCCTCCTGCACGGTGGCGGCCTGGGAGAAGAAATACACGCCCACTTCGATGCCGGCGGCCCTGGCCCCGCTGTAATAGCTGTCGAAGGACCGGTCCGGGTACAGGGAGCCCTTCTCGCCGTAGCCCCGCAGACCCAGGCGCAGATAGGCAAAGTCGATGCCCTGCCGCTTCAGCGCCGCCCAGTCGATGGTGCCCTGGTGGTTAGACACGTCCACGCCCCAGCGGGTGGCGTATTCCGCGCCCAGATAGCGGACGCGGACGCCGTCGCTGCCGTCGTCGTTGGTGTCCCGGCGGAAGTCCTCCTGCGCCAGGCCGCTGGCGGGGATACCCTCATGGGGCGTCATCCACACCATGTTAAATCCGTCGTTGATATATACCTGCCCCGCGTGGGGATCGGCCTCCGGCTCCTGCCGGGCGCTGCCGCCCCGCAGGGACAGAACGACCGCCGTCAGCAGTCCGCCAACCACCAGCACCGCCGCGATCAGCAGCAGCACCGGCAGCAGACGCCGCCGCGGCCGGCGGCGGGGCGGGGAAATTCGATCCATAGTTATCCCTCCTTTTCGAAAACGTGTATGTCAAAGGCGATGCGGCAGTCCAGCCGCGTGAGTTTACATAATTTTTCAACGCCGGCCTTCGGCGTTTTCCAGCAGTAGGGTGTCATGCCGAACAGCGCCTGTATGTCCGCCGGGTCCTCCAGATGGATAACGTCCGTTATGTGCCGAATACTCACATACCGGAAGCCCTCGTAGGGCGTCTCCTTCACCTCATTGACATAGGGGTGGTCATAGAGCACCTGCTTCATCTCCCACAGGTGCATTTCTCCGGGCACCACATAGATAAAGTGCCCGCCGGGCCGCAGCACGCGGCGGAATTCCTCGATGGCCAGCGGCGAGAAGCAGTTGATGAGCAGGTCTACGGACCCGTCTGCCGCCGGCAGGCGGTAGGAGGAGGCCACAGCGAACTGCACATTTTTCTCCCGCTTAGCCGCCAGACGCAGTATGGGCTTGGAGATATCGATCCCGGCCATCACCGGCGTCTTCCCGGCATCACACAGGGCACGATAGATGCCCGCGGTGTAGTAGCCCTCGCCGCAGCCGTTGTCCAGCACCGCCGGGGCATCGCCGGTCAACTCCACAGCGAGTTGACATAATTCTTCGCATAGCGGGGCGTAGTAGCCCTTTTCCAGAAAGGCGTGCCGCGCTGCGGCCATAGCCTTGTCGTCGCCGGGGGTTTTGGAGTGCTTCCGGTTCACCGGCAGCAGATAGGTATAGCCCTCCCTGGCGATGTCGAAGCAGTGGCCGGCGGGGCAGAGATAGCTGCCCTCCCGCCGCGTCAGCGCACCGCCGCACAGGGGACAGACGAACAGACTGCTCATCGCTCACCCTCCGGCAGTGTCACGTCGTGTATCCATTTACGGGACCGGATGCGCCACAGGCAGATGGGACACTTGATAAAGCTCTCCGCCTGTATGGCCAGCGACACGAACCAGGGATCCGCGTCCAGCACCAGCGCCAGCAGGGCCGTCAGCGGCAGCGCCACCAGCCACTGGGGTGCCAGATCCAGCGCCGTGGACCAGAACACATCGCCGCCTGCCCGCAGGATACCGGTGACGGCGGAGATGGAATAGGCGTGGAAGGGGATGCAGGCGAAGCCCGTCACCGCCAGCGTGGTGGCCAGATGGGCACTGAGGTCGTACAGCTTGAACAGCGGGAAAATCACCGGCTGGAACAGCAGCGGCACCAGCGCCAGGGCGATAACGGCCAGTGCGGCGCCCACCAGTATCGTCACCCAGGACAGCGTCCTGGACAGGTCCATCAGCTCATCGTGGCTCTGTCCCTCACCGATGGCCTTGCCGATCATCACGGCGGTAGCGGCGCCCAGACCAAAGCACACCACCAGGAACAGGCGGTTCAGGTTGCCCATGACGGCGTTGGCCGCCAGAAACTCTACCGAGATGGTCATGTGTCCCAGAATGACGGTGAGCAGGCTGTTGCCCAGTCCCCAGAACAGCTCGTTGGCCATCACCGGCGAGGCGTATTTCACGAACCGGCGCAGCATCTCCCAGCCCGGACGGAGGAGCGCCTTCAGGTCCAGGGGGATGACCCGGCTCCGCAGGGCGCAGAACAGGCACACGGCGAACTCCGCCACGCGGGAGAGCAGCGTGGCGATGGCCGCGCCCTCCACGCCCAGCATGGGGAAGCCGCACTTACCGAAGATCAGCAGGTAGTTCATGCCGGTATTCAGCACCGTGGACATACCAAACAGCTTCATGCCGAAGCTGGCGTTCTCCACGCTGCGCTGCGCGCTGACGTAGATAGACGAGAGCATATTGAACACATAGGAGAAGCCGATGACCCGCAGGTACGGCGCGCCCAGCAGGGACAGATGGTGCTTGTTGCTCATCAGGTCCATGATCTGCACCGGCCACAGGAACAGCGCCAGCGCGATGACCAGCGCCAGAGCCACGCCCAGCCCCGCCGCCACGCCGATGGCACGGCTGATGCTGGGCAGGTCCTTTTTGCCCCAGTATTGGCTGATCAGGATGCCCACGCCGGACTGGACGCCGAACACGATGGAGATCAGCAGGAATACCGGCACGTTGGCGGCCGTCACCGCCGCCATCTCATTGTTGCCCAGCTGGCTGACCATCAGCGTGTCGATCAGGCCCAGGGAGAAAGTGATCAGGTTTTGCAGGGCGATGGGCCCGGTCAGCCGGAGCAGATATCCGTAAAAGGCCTTGTCGCGCTTCAGAGCTTGCAGCATGGTTCACCTCATTAAGAAAATTGGATTATCAAAGCATGGGGAAGCGGGAGTCCCGGTGGGACTTCAGTGCGCGGCAAAGCGCGTCCACGTCCGCTTCCGTATTGTCGGGGGAGAAGGAGATGCGGATCACGCCGGCGGCAGTCTTTTTGTCCAGCCCCAGAGCGGAGACCACATGGCTCGCCTTCCCCTGATGGCAGGCAGAGCCTGCGGAGATGCAGATGCCCTGCGCACCCAGGTCCGTTACGATGTTGGCGCTGGGATACCCTACCAGCGACACCGCCAGAATGTGGGGGGCCGTACCCTCGCCCACGGGGACCACGCCGCCCATGGCCAGCAGCTTCTCCCGGCAATAGGCCTTCAGCCCGGCCATGTGGGCCAGCTTGGCGTCATAATCGGCCAGCCGCAGCTCCACCGCCTTGGCAAAGCCGGCGATTTGGGCCGTGGCCTCGGTGCCGGAGCGCGCGCCGCGCTCCTGTCCGCCGCCGGGCAGCAGGGGGCGGGGGTTCCGCACCCGGGGACCGATGTACAGCGCGCCCACGCCCTTGGGCCCGCCGACCTTGTGACCGGACAGGCTCATCAGGTCTACGCCCCAGCCCTCCGGGTCGCAGGGGACCTTCAAAAAGCCCTGCACCGCGTCGCAGTGCAGCAGGGCAGGGGAGCCCTTCTCCCGCAGCAGGGCAGCGATGTCCGCCACGGGAAAGACGCAGCCTGTCTCGTTGTTCACCAGCATCACAGACACCAGGGCGGTGTCCTCCCGCAGGGCATCCGCCACCTGTTCGGCGGTGACATTGCCGTCCCGTCCTGGCTTCAGATAGGTGACCTCATACCCCTGCTGGGCCAGCAGCTTGCAGGGCTCCAGAACGGCGCTGTGCTCCACGGCGGTGGTGATGATGTGTCTGCCCCTGTGCCGGTTCTGCCACAGGGCGGCCTGTATGGCCCAGTTGTCGCTCTCCGTGCCGCAGGAGGTGAAGTACAGGCGCTCCGCGGGGCAGCCCAGCGCCCCGGCGATGACGGCCCGCCAGCCCTCCACGGCTTTTTTCATCTCCACCCCTATGGGGTATTGGGAGGAGGGATTGCCGAAGTGCGCCGTCAGCACCTCGTACATGGCGTCGGCCACGGCTTTGGGCACCGGCGTGGTGGCGGCGTTATCAAAATAGACCATAGAGAGCCTCCTGTTTCACGAACGGGTCTTGAAAGACACGGTAAAATACAGTATAATAAACCGATCAAAAAGCGGGAGTGAAAAACACCTTCACCCGTGAAACCTTATTATACGATAGAATAGGGGAAAGTGCAAGATGCGTGTTGCCATCTATACCTTGGGCTGCAAGGTGAACCAATACGAGACACAGGCCATGGAGCAGGAGCTGCTGCGCCGCGGTCATACGCTGGTGCCCGCCGAGACAGAGGCCGACGGCTATATTGTCAACACCTGCTCCGTCACCGCCATCAGTGACAAGAAATCCCGGCAGATGATCCGCCGGTGTCATAAGCTGAACCCCAACGCGGTGGTGGCCGCCTGCGGCTGTTATGTGCAGACCCACCCGGAGATGGTGGCGGCACTGGACGTGGACCTGCTGGCCGGTACCGGTGACCGCATGGCGTTTCTGGACCTGTTCGAGCAGGCAGCCCACGAAAAGGAGCCGGTGAGACTGTTGGACGACGCCCTGCGCCGCCGGGAATTCGAGGTGCTTCCCGCCGGCGGCATGGCCGAGCGCACCCGGGCCATGCTGAAGGTAGAGGACGGCTGTGTGAATTTCTGCACCTACTGCATCATCCCCTACGCCCGCGGCCCGGTGCGCTCCCTGCCGCTGGAGACGGCCGTGGCCCAGACGGAGCAGCTGCGGCGCGAGGGTTACCGTGAGCTGGTGCTCACCGGTATCGAGATATCCTCCTGGGGCCACGATCTGAAAAACGGCCAAAGCCTCATCGACCTGCTGGAGGCGGTATCCGCCGCCGCGGGGGATATGCGTCTGCGGCTGGGGAGCCTGGAGCCCCGTACCATCACCGAGGACTTCTGCCGCCGGGCGTCGAAGCTGCCCAACCTGTGCCCCCACTTCCACCTGTCCCTGCAGTCCGGCTGTGACGAGACGCTGCGCCGCATGAACCGGAAGTACGACACGGCACGGTTTTACGAGTCCGTCACACTGCTGCGGCAGTATTTCCACCGGCCCGCCGTCACCACCGACCTGATCTGCGGCTTCCCCGACGAGACGGACAGGGAGTTCGGACAGACCATGGCCTTTATCGAAAAGTGCGCCTTCGCGGATATGCACATTTTCCCCTATTCCGTCCGTCCCGGCACCAAGGCGGCGGAGCTGGTGCAGTTCAGCGCCGCGGTAAAGGAGGAACGGACCCGCCGCGCCGTGGCCGTGGCCCGGACTATGCACCGCGCCTATCTGGAGGGCTGCGTGGGGCAGACCTACCCGGTGCTCTATGAGCAGGAGAAGGACGGCCTCTACACCGGCCACGCCCCCAACTACTGTGAGGTGTGCGTCCGCGCCGAAGATTTACATAATAGAATTATCGATACAAAAATAGTCGGTATAGATGGTGATGTACTGATAGGAGAGTTGACATAACATGAACCACTTTTTCGCATATATCAACCGTATGCGCTTCATCCAGCGCTGGTCGCTCATGCGGAACAGCTACACGGAGAATATCCAGGAGCACAGCCACCAGACAGCGGTGCTGGCCCACGCGCTGGCGGTGCTGCGGAATGAGCGCTTCGGCGGCCAGGTGGACGTCGGCGCCGTGGCCGTGGCGGCGCTGTACCACGACGCCGGCGAGATCCTCACCGGCGATATGCCCACCCCCATCAAGTATTACAATCCCGGTATCCGCGAGGCCTACAAGGCCGTGGAGCAGGTGGCGGAGGACAAGCTCCTCTCCATGCTGCCGGAGGACCTGCGCCCCGCCTACGAGGACGCCCTCCGTCCCGCCGATCCGGAGATCGAGCAGCTGGTGAGGGCGGCGGATAAGCTTTCCGCCCACATCAAGTGCATCGAGGAGCTGAAGGCCGGCAACACCGAGTTCCGTCAGGCCGCCGCCCAGACCGCCGCCGCCATGGACGCCATGGCCCTGCCGGAGCTGGACTATTTCCGCGAGCATTTCCTGCCCAGCTATTCGCTGACATTAGACGAACTGGAATAGCAAACCGCGCCTCCCGCGCCCTGTCCTCGTCAGGTCTCCTCGACGTATACCCGATACGCCGTCGTCGGCCTGCCATCGACAGGACGCAGGATCCATCGGTTTGCTGCAAACCGCGCCTCCCGCGCCCTGCCATCGTCAGGTCTCCTCGCCGTATACCCGATACGCCGTCGTCGGCCTGCCATCGGCAGGACACGGGATCCATCGGTTTTCGGCAAACCGCGTCTCCCGCGCCAAAACAAAAAACCATCCGAAAGGAGTCTATAGTTATGAAAGCGATCGTTACCGTTGTGGGTAAGGACCAGGTGGGCATCATCGCCGGTGTGTGCAACACCCTGGCGGCCAGCCGCATCAACGTCCTGGATATCAGCCAGACCATCATGGAGGGCTACTTCACCATGATGATGGTGGTGGACCTGGCCGAGTGTCAGGCGCCCTTTGACGCCCTGCGCGCCGACCTGAAGGCCTACGGCGAGGGCCGCGGCCTGTCCATCCGCATCCAGCGGGAGGAC
>OGYZ01002793.1_pt1 | contig 11368 bp, 6 predicted proteins | sample 1576681 | NCBI WGS metagenome assembly OGYZ01 (sample SAMEA3541480, study PRJEB24748) | human gut metagenome | biome: human gut; feature: human-associated habitat; material: faeces | place: China | collected 2012 | reverse complement strand
GATGATGCAGGAGATATGGACGAACTGGATGATGAACTCCAGGTGGAGGAAGGAACCGCTGCTTCTGGTGAAGGAGGAGATGAACTCTATGAGCACTGGAAGGTTCAGGTGGATGCCAACCAGGATCCGGTCCGCATCGATAAGTACCTGGCTGATAAGATGGCCTATCAGAGCCGTAACCGTATTCAGCAGGCTGCTGATGCCGGATTCATCCATGTCAATGGTAAACCGGTAAAGAGCAACTATAAGGTGCGCCCTAATGATCTGGTTACTCTGATGCTCGACCGTCCTCGTCACGAAACGAGTATCAAACCTGAAGAAATCGCTATCAATGTGGTTTATGAAGACGACCAGCTGATGGTGGTCAACAAGGAAGCAGGTATGGTGGTGCATCCGGGTGCGGGCAACTTTCATGGAACCTTGATTCAGGCGGTAGCCTGGCATTTAAGGGATATGCCTGAGTTTGATGCCAATGATCCGGAAGTGGGCTTGGTGCATCGCATCGATAAAGATACCAGCGGACTGCTTGTTGTGGCAAAGACTCCTACGGCAAAGACCGCTCTGGGTAAGCAGTTCTTCAACAAGACTACCCATCGCAGTTACAATGCGCTTGTTTGGGGCAATATTGTAGAAGATGAAGGTCGCATAGAAGGCAATATCGGCCGTGATCCGAAGAACCGCCTCCGTATGAAGGTCTTCGATCCGGACAGCGGAATAGGCAAGACGGCGGTTACGCATTACAAGGTGTTGGAGCGTTTCGGTTATACCACCTTGGTGCAGTGTGTGCTTGAAACAGGCCGTACCCATCAGATTCGTGCCCACATGAAGCATATCGGTCATCCGCTCTTTATGGACGAAACGTATGGCGGAACAGAGATTCTGAGAGGTCAGCGCAGTAGCAGCTACAAGGCATTTATCCAGAACTGCTTCAAACTCTGTCCGCGTCAGGCTCTCCATGCCAAGACACTCGGCTTCGTGCATCCTACAACCAAGCAGCAGATGGATTTTGACAGTGAGTGGCCAAATGATTTTAGACAATTAATAGAAAAGTGGCGCGGCTTCATCGCTGGCACCACACAAGATACATTCAAAAATATTTAGTAATTATGGAAAATAGCAAGAGAACGATAGCCATCGTATGTGGTGGTGATTCTTCTGAGCACGACGTATCATTGCGCTCAGGACAGGGTTTGTACTCTTTCTTTGATAAAGAGCGCTACAATATTTATCTCGTCGATGTGAAGGGTACCGACTGGCATGTTGCTTTGGATAACGGTGAGACTATCGAGATTGACAAGAACGATTTTTCTTTCGTTATGAACGGCAAGCATGTCTATTTCGATTATGCTTATATCACCATCCACGGACAGCCTGGTGAGAATGGTGTGATGCAGGGCTACTTCGACCTCATCCATCTGCCATACTCTACAAGCGGTGTTCTGGTAGAGGCAATGACTTTTGATAAGTATGTGCTCAATAATTATCTGCGCGGTTTCGGTATAAACGTAGCAGACAGTATCTTGCTCCGTCGCGGTGAAGCTTATGATGAAGAAGAGATAGCCAAGCGTATCGGTATGCCTTGTTTCGTAAAGCCTGCTGCTGACGGCAGTAGCTTTGGTGTGAGCAAGGTGAAGAATGCTGACCAGCTGGCTCCAGCCCTCCGTGTGGCTTTCATGGAGAGCAATGAGGTAATGATTGAGGGCTTCCTTGATGGTACCGAGATTTCACAGGGTATCTACAAGACAGCCGAGAAGACCGTTGTGTTGCCGGCTACCGAAGTGGTTACCACCAACGAGTTCTTCGATTACGATGCCAAGTATAACGGTCAGGTACAGGAAATCACTCCAGCCCGTCTCTCTCCTGAGACCGCAGAAGAGGTTGCCAAGACCACATCACGCATCTACGACATTCTTCATGCCAACGGTATCATCCGTATCGACTATATCATCTCTAAGGATAAGGATGGTAAAGACAAGGTGAACATGCTGGAGATCAATACCACTCCAGGTATGACCGTTACCAGTTTCATTCCTCAGCAGGTTCGTGCAGCAGGTCTTGATATCAAGGATGTGCTCAGCGAAATCGTGGAGAATCAGTTCTAATAATTAATGAGGAGTTAAGGAGTTAAAGAAGTTAAGGTGTTAAGACAATGGTAGAAATTAATGGAATGTAAAGATATCGTTTTAGAACATTTGTCTTAACTCCTATAACTCCTTAACTCCTTAACTCCCGAAAAAACATAAAATTATGAATATCCCTCAAGAATTTGATACCATCCGTCCTTGGGAGCCTGAAGCTTGCGGGGCACGGATATCCGCCGGATAATCGGGAAAAGTACTGATATCATTTCCCACTGTAGCCGAAATATTAGAAAATATATTTCCGGCTAGCTGCATACCATCGCCTGAGTCGCCTGAGAAACGGACCACAACCTGGTCCAACTCCTTGACTATCATTTCATCTGCCATAACTTATAATTTAGGGTTACAATAAATTCATTGCTCGCAAAGTTCGGAAAGTCCTGTCAAAAAACAAAATATTCCGCCATTTATCTCCATGCGATTATCAAAGTGCACAAAATTACAGCAATATTTAATTTCAAACGAAGAAAAAGAGTAGATAAATAACTGTTTAATAGCATACTTCACTATCAATATGATATCGAAGCGATATCCTCCGGAATAACATATTGTTATTTTTATGTATATTTTACGAACATCAGAAAACTTCTTCTGACAGATAAGTAAATCAATGGCCGATTTTAAAACATCAGAATGACAAAATAATTATTCCTCTTGTCATCTATACCCTTTTCTTATATTTTTCATTCTTTCATATTGCCGTTTTAACAAAAAGGACTACCTTTGCAGACAGATAAGTTGCCCTGGTAGTTCAACGGATAGAATAGATGTTTCCTAAACATTAGATAGGGGTTCGATTCCCCTCCGGGGTACCACACAGGCCGACACATACTTCACTTGTCCCCTTTTATCCCCCTTTATGGACAATTATTATCCTATTATCGGAAAATATGTACCCCTGTTTTCGGAATACACCCTGTATCTTTGACCTCGAAATACAACTCATTCTAATCTTAAATTACATTTTATGAACACACGTTTTCTAATGACACTCTGCTGCTGCCTGTTGCCCTTCACCCTCAAAGGAGCAGGCAAAGAAGACATGAAATGGTTTACCGATGCCAAATTCGGGATGTTTATCCACTGGGGGCTTTATTCACAAACTGCCGGTGACTGGAAGGGACACCCCACAAAAGGCGGCGAACACTTTATGCTGTATGAACGGATACCGGTCAAAGAATATGCTTTAATTGCCAATGACTTCAACCCGACCGAGTTCAACGCCCGAAAATGGGTAAAGACTGCCAAAGAAGCCGGCATGAAATATATCGTCATCACCTCCAAGCACCATGACGGATTTGCCATGTATCACTCGGCATGCAGCGATTACAACATCGTTACCCGTACCCCGTTTGCACGCGACCCGATGAAAGAACTGGCCGACGAATGCCGTAAGCAAGGACTGAAATTCGGTTTCTATTATTCCCTGGGAAGAGACTGGGAAGACCCTGATGTCCCCACCAACTGGCCGACCAAAGCCGGCAGAAGCAATACGTGGGATTTTCCCGATGAGGACAATAAGAACCTTCAGGCATACATCGACCGCAAGGTGCTGCCGCAATTAACCGAACTGCTGACCAATTACGGAGAAATCGCCATGATGTGGTTCGACACTCCCGAAATGGTAACCAAAGAGCAAAGCCGTTCCATCCGCCGGCTCATTGAGCGCCTGCAACCGCATTGCCTCATCAACAGCCGCATCGGAAACGGTCTGGGTGACTACCGCATCATAGAGCAGAAATTAATGAACGAGATAGACCCGAAACCTTGGGAAGCATGCCTCACCATGGGTGCCAACTGGGGATACAACAAATATGATACTGTCTACAAGAAACCCGACATGATGATTCGCAACCTGACAGACGTGGTCAGCAAAGGAGGAAATCTGTTGTTGAACATCGGTCCCAACCCCCAAGGCAGTTTCCCGCAGCAAACCGAACCCGGACTCAACGCTTTCCGCCAATGGATAAAGACAAACGGGGAAGCCATCTACGGCACTTCGCCCTGGCATACTTACGGTGAGACCTCGCCCCTTGCCCACGGAAAAAGAGAAGAGGTAAAAGAAGGGTTCCACGATGCCGTGTTCGATGGTACACCCGTCAATGCCATTCCCGATTTCAGATATACTGCCAAAGGCAACCATGTCTACGTTATCGTACGCCACGTGCCTGCCGGTGAGTTTACACTCCGTGCCTTCAAAGGCTACACCGACCGCATCAAGCGCATCACATTGCTCGACAACAAGAAAACCGTCGAATGGAAGCCGACCGAAGAAGGATTACGAATCTGCCATATCCGGCGCTCTTCCGATGCTTTCCCTGTCTATGTGTCGCTTAACTGGCAGTAGTAGGCCATGTTGCAGGTAGAAATGCAAGCAGAATAAATACTCTCTTTTACATAAAATTTCTTTTGCCGGTCCTTACTGCTTATCCTACACGTTCAGTGATAAAAAGCAAGAACCGGCTTTAAGCATTCCCCACCCTATGAATAAGCCTTTCACACCCTAAACACAGGTCTTTCCTTCCTTACATATATTACAGTCCGCCGTAACAGACCGTACAGTCCACTGCAACAGACTGTACGGTCCATTATGGAAGACTGTACAGTCTACTATGGAAGACCGTAATAACCGACAGGAGGAAAAGCCATAACCGGCAGGAGGAAAGGAGGTAATATACAGAAAGAAAGGACATAAAGGAGAGAAGAAAGAAGAGTACTCCCGCAAGCAGCGGAAACGGGCAAAAAACACAAAAAAATAAGGGAGAATGCTAAAACACCGAGACACTGTCCTGTTATACAGAGCAACAGTAGTCAGAAGTTTGGCACACTCCCTTATCAATCATCCTTCCGGACGAAAGACAGAACGGATTATTATTTAATCACGCCCAATTCCTTACCCACCTTGATAAATGCAGCAATCGCTTTATCCAGATGTTCACGTTCGTGACCGGCAGACAGCTGAACACGGATACGAGCCTGACCTTTCGGCACAACCGGATAATAGAAACCGGTTACATAAATGCCTTCTTCCTGCATCTTGGCAGCGAAGTCCTGAGACAGTTTTGCATCATACAGCATCACTGCACAGATAGCGCTCTGAGTCGGCTTAATATCGAAACCGGCAGCCAGCATCTTGTCGCGGAAATAAGTTACATTGTCCATCAACTTAGTATGCAGTGCATCGCTTTCTTTCAACATCTTGAACATTTCAAGGCTGGCGCCCACGATGGCAGGAGCAACCGAGTTAGAGAACAGATACGGACGAGAACGCTGACGCAGCATGTCGATGATTTCTTTTCTACCTGTAGTGAAACCACCCATAGCACCGCCGAATGCCTTACCCAATGTACCGGTAAAGATATCCACACGTCCGTAAACATCATATTGTTCAGCCACACCATGACCGGTCGGACCCACTACACCGGCAGAATGCGATTCGTCTACCATTACCAACGCATCGTATTTTTCTGCCAATTCGCAAATCTTATCCATCGGAGCCACATTACCGTCCATAGAGAACACACCGTCAGTAGCAATGATACGGTGGCGTTGAGCTTGAGCTTCCTGCAGGCAGCGTTCCAAGTCAGCCATGTCTGCATTGGCATAACGATAACGTTTTGCCTTACACAGACGCACACCGTCAATGATAGAAGCGTGGTTCAATGCATCGGAAATGATTGCATCCTCGTCGGTCAGCAGCGGTTCGAACAAACCACCGTTTGCATCAAAGCAGGCAGCATATAATATTGTATCTTCGGTCTTGAAATAATCAGAGATAGCAGCTTCCAGTTGTTTGTGCAAGTCCTGGGTTCCACAAATGAAACGTACAGACGACATACCAAAGCCATGAGAGTCCATTGCGTCTTTTGCTGCTTGGATCAAACGCTGGTTGTTTGACAATCCTAAGTAGTTGTTCGCGCAGAAGTTCAATACTTCTTCTCCTGCATTTACTTTGATATCAGCCTTTTGGGGAGTTGTAATGATACGTTCGTTTTTATACAATCCGGCTTCTTTGATGCCAGCCAGTTCCTTCGTGAGGAACTCTTTCATTTTACCATACATAGCTTTGATTTTTATTAAGTATTAAAGATTAAGTTCAGATATTTCTCTTCGACGGACAAAGTTCTTATTTTTTTTTGAATTTCTGCAAAAATATAGAGAAAACTTTGATAAAATCTGAATGCTTCTGCCTATCTTTGCTCTCAAATAGCAAACTAACGTATTATAATTTCACTATGAAAAATGTATTGATTATCGGCTCTACCGGTCAGATTGGCTCAGAGCTAACAATGAAATTAAGAAGTATTTATAATGGTAACATCGTAGCGGGATACATCCCCGGTGCAGAACCCAAAGGCGAACTGGCAGAATCAGGTCCGTCTGCTATCGTTGATATCACAAACGAACAGCAGATTGCCGAAACTGTTTCAAAGTATCATATTGATACCATCTACAACCTGGCAGCTTTGCTGTCGGCAGTAGCAGAAGCCAAACCGCAGCTTGCATGGAAAATCGGTATGGGCGGTCTGTTCAATGTACTTGAAGTAGCCCGCACCATGAAGTGCGCCGTATTTACTCCGAGTTCTATCGGTGTATTCGGCAACAACACTCCGAAGGACAAGACTCCGCAGGACACTATCCGCAATCCGCGCACCATGTACGGTGTAACCAAGGTTTCCGGCGAGTTGCTGAGTGACTACTACAACATCCGTTTCGGTGTCGACACCCGTTCCGTACGTTTCCCGGGATTGATTTCTTACGTGACTCCTCCGGGCGGCGGTACAACCGACTATGCTGTAGATATTTATTATTCGGCAGCCAAAGGTGAAAAGTTCGTTTGTCCTATCGGCAAAGGTACTTACATGGATATGATGTATATGCCGGATGCTTTACGCGCCGCCATCGAAATCATGGAAGCAGACCCGAGCAAGTTCGTTCACCGCAACTCATTCAACATTGCTTCAATGAGCTTCGATCCTGAAATCATCTTCAACAAGATTAAGGAATACGAACCTAACTTCGAAATGGAATACCAGGTAGACCCATTGCGTCAGGCTATCGCCGAATCATGGCCTAACTCACTGGACGACACTTGTGCCCGCGAAGAATGGGGCTGGAAACCTGAATACGACTTGGATACCATGACCAAAGACATGCTTGCCAAGTTGAAAGAACGTTTCAAGAAATAAATACTGTCTTAAAGAATCCGACAGCCTTCATACACCGGTAAGAAAGCCGGTTGTGAAGGCTGTTTTTGATTTAAAAGAAGCTATGGACAAAAAAATGATTTCAACAAACCGCAAGGTGGTTACATTTGGAGAAGTGATGCTCCGCCTTACTGCTCCCGACTTCCGCCGTTTCTCCCAGACCAACGAATTCATTGCCACGTATGGTGGCAGCGAGGCTAATGTGGCTGTATCGCTCGCCAACTTCGGGATTCCCACCGAGTTTGTCACCCGGCTGCCCGACAATGCAATGGCGCAGGCATGTATCGCATCGCTCCGTGCCAACGGGCTGGGTACGGAAGGAATCGTATTCGGAGGGAAACGCATGGGACTGTATTTTCTTGAGAGTGGTGCTTCGTTTCGCAATTCCAATGTGGTATACGATCGTGAAGGGTCTTCTTTTGCCACCCTGCGTCCCGGCATGATAGATTGGGAAAAGATATTTGCCGATGCAGACTGGTTTCACTGGTCGGGCATAGCGGCTTCACTGTCACAAGAGGGTGCCGACGCCTGTCTAGAAGCTCTACAAACGGCCGACCGCATGGGCTTAACCATTTCCTGTGATTTGAATGTGCGCAAAAAACTATGGAATTACGGGCGTTCGGTTGCCGATGTCATGTTGCCCTTGGTGCAATACAGTGATGTAATCTTCGGTGCAGAACCGGAATACAAAGAAGTTTTCGATATCGCTCCGGTAGGCTTTCAAGCTGTGGATACTGCTTATCCGTTGGATTTGAAAGGATTCGAGACATTCGGACAGAAAATATCGCATATAGTGCCGCGTTGCCGGAAAGTCTTTTTAGAATTGCGCAATACGATTACTTCCAACCACAATCTGCTTGCAGCCGTGCTTTATTCCGACCAAACATTAAAATATACCGGCATTTACGATATTACTCACGAAGTCGACCGTGTAGGTACCGGAGATGCTTTTGTAGGAGGAATGATATACGGTTTGCTTACATATCCCGACAATGACCAGAAAGCACTGGAATTTGCTCTTGCCGCATCTGCATTGAAAAATACCGTATACGGTGACTTCAATCAGGTGACCGTGGAAGAAGTGGAAAGTCTGATGAAAGGAAATACCTCGGGAAGGGTAGCCCGATAAAGAAGAGAAGATAAAAAGAAAGGAGGTTTCCATGGCGGAACCTCCTTTCTTTTTATCTCTTGGCAATTATAATCCTTCTTATGCCTTCGCTTCTTCTTCAGGCATCTTATTACCCAGTGTCAGGTAAGCAACCGGAGCAGCAATGAACAATGAAGTCAACGTACCGATAACGACACCCAGAATCATTGCAAATGCGAAACTGCGGATACTGTCTCCACCCAATACAAAGATACACAACAATACAATCAATGTACTCAATGAAGTATTGATAGTACGTGCCAAAGTAGTATTCAATGAATCATTGAACAACTGCAAACGGTTACGTTTCGGGTACAAGCCGAAGAACTCACGGATACGGTCGAAGATAACCACCTTATCATTGATAGAATAACCGATAGCAGTCAGGATAGCACCAATGAATGTCTGGTCGATTTCCAATGAGAAAGGAACCCAGCCATAGCACAATGAGTAAGCACCGATAATCAAAACGGTATCGACAGCCAATGCCACCGTTGCACCGACACTATATGCCACATTGCGGAAACGCAACAGGATATACAAACCGATAGCAACCAATGCGAACAATACAGACCAGATAGCGGAAGTCTTGATATCGTCAGCGATACTGGGACCCACCTTCTGAGAGCTGATGATTGAGCCGCCTGCACGGTTATCACGGTCGATAAATATTTCCAGTGTAGTGCCTTCGCCCAGCAAATTACCGTCTTTCAATGACTGATACAGGAACTCTTCGATTTCAGAATCGATATTGGGAGAGTCTTCAGTGATACGGTAGTTGGTAGTGATACGGATTGTTTTCTTGTCTGTACCCAAAGCGATAGCCTGCACGTTATCTTCGGTAATCTTCTGTTTCAGCAGGTCGCGAACAGTTTCCGGTTCTACTTGCTGTTCAAACTGAACCACAAAGTTACGTCCGCCGGTGAAATCGATGCTCTGAGCCAAACCGCGGATAAAGAACGAAACCACACATGCTGCAATAATGATACCGAATACAGTGAACGAACGTTTCATCATACCCATAAAGTTATAATGAACATTCTGCATCAGATTCTTGGAAATACCTGTCGTAAATGTCAATCCCAGCCATTTGTCTTTGTTCATGAAGTGTTCGTAAACCACACGTGTCAAGAACACAGCAGTAAAGAACGAGCAGAGGATACCGATAATCAGTGTGGTAGCAAAACCGCGGATAGGACCTGTACCGAAATAGAACAGGATGATACCGGTAAGGATTGAAGTCAGGTTAGAGTCAAAGATTGCAGAGAATGCATTCGAGTAACCGTCAGCCAAAGCAGCCTTGACACCCTTTCCTGCTCTCAGCTCTTCTTTTGTACGTTCGTAAATCAATACGTTGGCATCCACCGCCATACCCAATGACAGCACCATACCGGCAATACCCGACATTGTCAATGCAGCCTGGAACGAGGTAAGAATACCCAGCGTAAAGAAGAAGTTCACAACCAAGGCACAGTTGGCAACCATACCCGGAATCAGTCCGTACATAGCACACATGTAAACCATCAACAGAATCAATGCCACAACGAATGAAACGATACCCTGGTTGATAGATTCCTGACCCAATGACGGACCAACGATATCTTCCTGAACAATGCGTGCAGGAGCCGGCATCTTACCGGATCTCAATACGTTAGCCAAGTCCTTTGTTACTTCGGGAGTAAAGTGACCGCTAATCAGAGAATGTCCGTCGGTGATTTCACCGTTTACGTTAGGAGCACTATATACATAATCATCCAATACAATGGCAATGGATTTTCCTACATTATTTTTTGTCAAAACAGCCCAGCGACGAGAACCGTCAGTGTTCATCGACATACTCACGCAAGGTTTGCCGAAGCTGTCGAACTCATCCTTGGCATCAGTAATCACGTCACCTTCCAACGGAGCGCGTCCGTTACGTTCGCTTGACTTGATGGCATATAATTCGAAGATACGTCCTGTCTTGTCGAAATCGGCACCTTTCACACCCCACTTCAGGCGAAGGTCTTTCGGCAACATTTCTTTTACCTCTTTCATGGCAAGGTAAGTATTGACCTGAGCTGTATCTTTATAATCAGCATAACCTACCACACAGCTGCCGTTCGGGTTCAGCTGAAGAATAGAAGCCAACGGATGTTCTTTCTTCATTTGTTCCATGGCAACAGCATTGTCTGCAGGCTCTCCCTTCAAAGCAGCAGCCAGACTATCGGCAGCAGATACCGCCTTTGCATCGGCAGTTTCAACGGCAGTAGAATCTGTAGCAGCATTAGCGGTAGCAACGGTAGCAAGGATAGCACGCAATCTGTTGTCAATAGCAGTCAGATAAGGATAGATTTCCTTGGAGTCGAAAGTTTCCCAAAACTCAAGATTAGCAGAACCCTGCAAGAGCTTTCTCACACGTTCCGGTTCTTTGATACCCGGAAGTTCCACCATGATACGTCCCATCTTACCTTCCAAAGCCTGAATATTGGGCTGAACCACACCAAAGCGGGCGATACGGGTACGCAATACATTATAAGAGTTATCGATAGCAGCTTTGACTTCTTCACGCAACACCTTTTCTACATCAGCATCAGAGCTGCGGGTATTTACTTTGTCTTTCAACTGCTGAGTAGCGAACAATTCTGCCAGCTTTCCTTGTGGAGCTTCTTTCTTATACTCTCTGATAAACAGAGTAATAAAGTCATCCTGGCTGGTAACAGACTGTTTGGCAGCTTCTGATATAGCCTTGTTAAAAGCTTCGTCGGTTTTGTTGTCAGCCAATGCCTTCACCACATCCGGTACAGAAACTTCAAGAATAACGTTCATACCACCTTTAAGGTCCAGACCCAGACCAATCTCCATCTCGCGACACTGTTTCAGCGTATAACTAC
>OGYZ01002786.1_pt1 | contig 11392 bp, 8 predicted proteins | sample 1576681 | NCBI WGS metagenome assembly OGYZ01 (sample SAMEA3541480, study PRJEB24748) | human gut metagenome | biome: human gut; feature: human-associated habitat; material: faeces | place: China | collected 2012 | reverse complement strand
CCGCCAAGAACAACATCACCGACCAGGCACGGGTCTATTTCCGTGTCCGGGACATTGGCGGCGTGGACATCAAGGCCGCGAGCGAACTGTCCATCAACCCCAACCACTGGAGCCCGGAACGGCAGGGCTACAAGCCCCGCGTGGCACTGGTGTCGGAGGAGAAGAAGATGGCCTTCGACAAGGACGTGCAGCAGATCACCCACCTTATCACAAAAGAGTACCACCGGGGCGTGGACAGCAGCTGGCTCAAAAGCCTGATAGAGGAATACCACCATCCCAACATCAACGCGAGGGGCGGCAACAGGGCCGACGAATACCTGCTTTCGTACCAGATACGGAGATACATCGAGGAGACCCCGCTCGCGGACGAAAGCCGCAAGCACCACCTCGACAATCTCAACAAGGTGCTGCGCTACGAGCGTTTCCGCCACGAGGTACTGCACCAGCGGGGCTTCCATCTGTGTATTGATACCATAACGGCTGACGACATCAGGGACTTCAAGCTGTGGATGCAGGAGGAACACAAATATGTGGACATGTATCCCGTATTCTACCGGAACGAGAAGCACCGTGATGTCGGGCAGAAGCGTTCCGAGAACAGCATGTCGGGTTCGCTCTACCGCATCCGCACCGTCGTCAAGTGGTGCATCAAACGAGGACTGACAAGGAACAACCCCTTCGACCAGTACCAGATTGCCCGGCCGATGTACGGCGACCCGTTCTACCTGACACTCGAAGAGCGGGACAAGGTGTACTATGCAGACCTGAGCGGTATGGGACCGACCTATCCCGTCTACCGTGACATCTTCATGTTCCAGTGCCTGATAGGATGCCGCGTGAGCGACCTGAACAGGCTGACCAAGGCCAACATCGTGGACGGTTTCGTGGAGTACATCCCGCAGAAGACGAAGATGGAGCATGCCAATACGGTGCGTGTACCGCTCAACCAAAAGGCGCGGGACATACTGGAACGCTACAAGGATCTGGAGAACGCCCTGCTTCCCCGGTTCTCGCACTTCGGCTACAACAAGAAGATAAAGGAGATACTCAAATATGTCGGTATCGACCGCATGGTCATCGTCCTCGACCCCAAGACGAGGGAGGACGTGGCGAGACCCCTGTACGAGGTCGCATCGACCCATACGGCACGCAAGACCTTCATCGGCAACCTCTACAGGCAGGTCAAGGACCCGAACCTGATTGCCTCCATGTCGGGACATTCGGAGGGCAGCCGTGCCTTTGCCCGGTACCGCAAGATTGACGACGAGATGAAGAAGGAACTGGTGAACCTACTTGATTGATTGTTTCCCCTTTCCATCTATTCTTTATAACCACTTATATCCACCAATAATGCAATATGGACGGGCAGAAACAGACATACGAACAGTTCAAGACGGACATCCTCCAGTGGAAGGACGCGCACAGGGAAGAATACCGCCGCTTCGCGAAAATGATGGCGGACGGGAACGAGGTGCAGTACCTTGCCGTATGCCGTGCCATATTCAGACAACTGCCCGGCATCAAAAAGGAATGGCAGATGTCATGGTGTGACGACAGCACGGACGGCTTTAGGAACATAGACCTCCATTTCAAGGAGAACGCGGTGCCGGGGCAGATCGTGGAACTTTACAGGAAACAGAGGGAAGAAGACACAGCCCCGCCTCCGACCACATTCTGGGGCAGGATGAAATACATTTTCAGACAGAGCCTGAGAAAACGCTGCGTGACCCTGTCCGCCCCTCTTGTATTGAGCTGGCTGTACTACGGCAAGAGCTTCGAGGCGATGGTGGACATGGTCAGCAGGCAGGCGGAGCATCCCAAGGCAGGGAACGCCGAGAGGATGGGCTGCTCCGTTGTCGTCCGCCGGATTATCGAGGTGTCCATAAAGAACGGCTTCCGCACGCAGGAGGACTGGGACAGGCACTTCGCCATGAAAGGTGCCATTGAGAACGGCAGCATCGGGGAATGGGCTTTGCAGTCCGTGAAAGACGGGATGGGTGGCGGTGATACCGAAAACGACCCGTCGGAAGCGGCAGGTTCCGGCAACGGCACGGCACCACAGACACAGCGGACGGCAGGAAAGAAAAAGATACAGGAGCGTCCGCTCGCGGATTATCTCAAGTGCGGAAATAAGGAGGCAGTCATACAATGTATCCGCCGTTTCGTTTCCATAAACACGAGTGCCGTCCAACAGGCATTGCCGTTCTATGTGCTGAAAGACCTGCGGCTGGTGGCCGGAATGCACACCGCGAAGGAGTACAGCGTGGGGATGGCATTGCAGTTTTCCGACCTACCTTCATTGAAAAGTGAAAGTGCCATACGGCAGGCGGTCGGCTTCCTGAAGGCGGCAAAGCATGTCATCAAGGACGGGAAAGACCAGATGGCACCTCTTATCGAGAGTGACGAGAACCGGGAACTGTCCTGGACACTGGCAGCGGAAATCAGAGAAATCGCTGCCGATGATGAAGCGGAAACTGCGGCCGGATAGGGCAAAACGAGCCGTTTTACATGGTCATGCAAACTTGAATTGTCATGACAATTTAAGACAAAGTATTATATATCAATCCGTTTCAATTCCAATATACTTTTGCACCGTCAATCCTTTTCCCGAGGGTAGGCGGTGCTTCTCTTTTATAAGCCATCGAAAGGGAGGCATCAGGGAACTTTTGAAGATGGTCATCACAAAATTCAAAACTGATATTTATGATTACCATAGAAAGTCTGGTCGAGCAGGGCGCGAACGTGAAGCTGGAAGTCACGCCAGCCGACCTTAAGATGTTTGCCGAGTCCATTGTGCAGCGCACGATGGCGGCCCGGCAGGAAGAACTGGATGCGGAGAAGCAGCGTGCGGCGGAAGAGACATGGCTCAATACAAAGCAGGTGCGTGAGCTGCTGAATGTGTGCGAGGGGACGCTCAACCTGTGGGCGAAGCGCGGCTATCTCGTCCCCGTCAAGGTGGGCAACAAGAACATGTATGCCAAATCCGATGTCCGCCGTGTGCAGACGGGAGGCAAGTCCGAAAGTGTGACATCCTATTGCAAGAAGAAAAATGGCTGACATGACAAACACCCGACTTGAACTGTGCAACATGATCCGCATGGAGGCGGAGCATGTCAGTGATACCGGTTTCCCTCTGGATGTCTTTCCGCAGGCCGTGCAGTCCGTCATACTCGACATGGACCGGTACGAGAACTACAAGACCGAGTTCATCGCGACGGCCATGCTGTCGGCGGTATCGGCCGCATTGGGCGGCACCTACCGCATCCGCATCAAAGGCGAGTGGCAGAGCAACGCCGCCCTCTACATCATCCTCGTGGGCAGGCCGGGACTGGGCAAGACACCGCCGCTGGAGGCGGCATACCGCCCCATACGGAAGCACGACTACGCCCTGTTCAAGGCGTATGAGTCGGAACTGGAGGCATGGAAGGCCGCCGGGGAGAGCGGCAGGAAGCCTGTACTGCGGCGCACCGTCGTGTCCGACTTCACTCCGGAATCGCTCCTGCTGACACACAACAACAATCCCCGGAGCGTGGTCATCCTGGTGGACGAGATAATGGGCATGTTCAACTCCGCCAACCGCTACACCAACGGGCAGCTCATAGAGCAACTGCTCACGGCATGGAGCGGCGGGGCATTGGATGTGACAAGGGTCGGCAGCACGGTACCGGTGCATATTGAACAGCCGTGCATCAACATCATCGGGACCACGCAGACCAAGCGCATACACGAACTGCTGACGAAAGGTTTCGAGGAGAACGGACTGCTCGACCGTATCCTGTTCGTGCTTCCCAAGTCCCGTGAAGTGCCAAAATGGACCGATTGGGATGATGGCGGGGAGGACAGGGCTTCCATGGCAGCGGCACGATGGGAACAGATACTGGGCAAGGTGCTCTCTTTGGACTATGACACGGGAGAGGAAGAAAGGATGCCCCATGTGCTGTCCATGGACAGGGAGGCAAGGGAATATTTCTTCTCATGGTGGAACAGGAGAGTGGAACGCATCAACCGGATAGAGGACGACGCCCAAGTGGAGAGCCGCGAGATGAAGCATCCGGCGCAAGTGGCACGGCTTGCCCTGCTCATGCAGGTGCTGCGGTATGCCGCCGGGGAGAGCCACCTGCAGTCTGTGGATACGGCATCGGTGAAAGCCGCCATCCGGCTGAACAGCTACTTCGAGGACTCGTACTGCCGCATCCGCTCATTCGTGGCGGAAGACATGTGCGAGGAACCGCCCAAGGTGCTGCTGTCGCTGCTGCCGGACACTTTCGACACGAAAACGGCCATCGCCATTGGAAAGGAGCTGCAGAATGTCAGCGAGCGCACGGTGATGAACTACCTCAAGGAGCTGTGCCGGAGCAGGCTGCTGCGGAAGTCCAAGGCCGGGCATTACGAGAAGATCATATATGATAAATCTGGGAAATTTAATATGACAGACAATGAACCGTCAACCCCGGACTGCAACGGATGACCCCTTGTTGCAGCCTGCAGTCTTTGCAGTTTTGCAGTTTCAGAGTACCGGAAAAAGGGAAATTCCTGCAAGACTGCAAGAACTGCAAACTGCAAATGACGGTTTTCATTTGCAGGAATCAACAAAAGAGAGCATCATGAACGGATACAGATTCCATCTACAGAAATACCGTCCGGGCAGCAAGACCGCCTGTCCGGAGTGCGGCAGGAAGTCCTGCTTCACCCGTTATATCGACGAGGCGGGAGAGATTTCCTTCCCTGACAACGTGGGCATTTGCGACCACTTCAACAGTTGCGGCTACCGCTACACCCCGAAGGAGTATTTCCGGGACAATCCGGCTGTCAAAGAAAAATTGAATGAGCGGGAAAGGTTTGGCGGTACACCGATAGTTGCAAAAGCGTTGGCAAAACCACTGCCCGAACGGAAGCCACGGATTTCCTTTCTTCCCTCTGATTGGGTGGAGCAGTCCATGCGCAGGTACGACATCAACCCCTTGTACCGATACTTTACCAAAGTGATGGACAAGGAGAATGTGGACAAGCTATTCAGCCTATACAGGGTCGGTACCTCAAAGAGGTGGGGCGGAGCCACCGTATTCTGGCAGACAGACCGGGACGGTAATGTGCGTGCGGGCAAGATAATGGGCTACGATGCCGTAACCGGACACCGTATTAAAGAGCCTTTTAACCAAGTCAGCTGGGTACATTCCGTGAGGAAGGTGCAGGATTTCAGGATGAAGCAATGCCTGTTCGGAGAGCATCTGCTGTCGGACAGTTCCGCCGTAATGTCCGCCAAACCTGTAGCCATTGTCGAAAGCGAGAAAACGGCACTGGTCGCCGCCCATTTCATCCATGACTTCATCTGGCTTGCCACCGGAGGGATGCACGGGTGCTTCAACGGCGAGGCCATTCAGGTATTGAGTGGCCGGGAGGTGATTCTTTTCCCCGACCTTAAGGCTACGGAAGAATGGAGGCGACGGCTGCTGATACTGGAGTCCGTATGCAAGCGTGCCACATGCTCCGACCTGTTGGAAAGGATAGCGACCAATGAACAGCGCAGTCAGGGACTGGACATAGCCGACTTCCTGCTGATGGCAGACACGCCGCAGATGATTCTCGCAAAGATGATGGAACGCAATCCCGTACTGCAGACATTCATAGACACCTTCGGACTCGAACTGGTGGATGCCGGGAGGGTGGAATGACGGAAAGGTATCGGGCAGCTCGCTGTCCTAAGGGAAAGGGGTTGTAAAATCCCGTAGCCTATTAGGGCATTTTCACCGCCTCCGCTCTGCGTCCGGCAGTCAAAAAGCCCATAGGCTGAGGGAATACCTCAGACTCCAAACATATGCCTCCGGCAACAGGACGGGATTTTACAACAGTAACAATAATCATAAAACGAACGGATATGAGCAATACACAATATGCAGTCTGCCACCTGCAGCGTGGCAGCGGCAATGACAGCGGAATGTCATGCCATATAGAAAGGAAGGATTCCAAGGGGAAGAAATATCTCCCGGCAAATGCCGATGCAGACCGGACACATCTAAACCGGGAACTGGTCAAGTTTCCCGACGGCGTGTCCAACCGTACCGAGGCGATACAGCACCGCATCGACACCGCCGGGTTGCGCCGCAAGGTCGGCAAGAACCAGACAAAAGCCATCCGCATTATTCTGACCGGGACACATGAGCAGATGATGAAGATTGCCAATGGCGGCAGACTGGACAGTTGGATTGATGCCAATCTTAAATGGCTAAGGGATACATTCGGTGAAGACAACCTTGTATCGTGCGTACTGCACATAGACGAGAAGACTCCCCACCTGCACGCCACTGTCGTTCCCATTGTAGCCAGTGAGCGTATCCGCAGGAAGCGGGAGGGCGAGAAGAAATATGAAACGAAGTCTGGTCCCCGTTTGTCAGCGGATGATGTGATGCGGCGCACCAAGCTTCATGAATACCAGAACAGCTACGCTGCGGCCATGAAACCGTTCGGGCTCCAACGGGGCATTGTCGGCTCCACCGCCAAGCATCAGGCGAACTCGGAATACTACAGGCAGCAGGTAATCCAATATGAAGAGGATATAGCCAAGCTGCAGGCCGATGTGGAGAAGGCGCAGGAGGGCAGGAGCACCATCCTCGCGTGGTTCGGAAAGGGAGACCTTGCCAAGGCAAAGAAAGAACTGGCTGACAAGGACGGGCAGATTGCCGAACTCAATAAACAGATTAAGGCTCTTCAGGCAGAAAAGGCACGGTTGCAGGAACAGCATAAATCAGAAATTGGGAAACTGCGAAACGGCTATCAAGCGGAGATAGAGAAAGCCATCCGCAGGGCGGAAACCGCCGAGCGGCAGTCAGAAGAGAAAGATGCCGTCATAGATAGGCAGAGGAAACAGATAGACCTGCTTGACCGCAAGGCAAACCCTCAACGTTACAGCCTTTCGTCCGGTGCCGAACTGATGCGCATCAATGTATCCAACTACCGGAATCCGTCGCTCCACATCTGGACACGGGTCGGAGAGGAACTTTTTGAGGGCACCAAGTTCCAGATAGACTATGACGTGGCCCAAAGGCATTTCAACGGGCAGATAACGGACGAGGAATTTGTCAATACGGTATTTGAGCCACAAGAACAGGTGAGCGTGAAGCAGGCGGAACTGCTAGGTACAGCGTTCACCCTTGCAGCCGTAGGTCCGGCACAGGCTCATGTCGGCACGGGCGGTGGCGGCTCATCGTCTAATCTTCCGTGGAGAGAACAGAAAAAAGGGAATAGAAGATAAAAACTAATTCAAAGTATGTTACGGAAAAACTTTAGCGTATAATTAATCATCACTTACTATACATACGCCCCATTATCCCTACTTGTTGCCGAAGGGGTGGAAATGGGCCAACATAACTGAAGTCACAAGCAAAATAACAGATGGTACACACAACTCTCCTGTTAATTTGCCAATAGGTGACTATAAATACGTAACGGCTAAAAACATTAAGACACTAGGAGTTGTATTGGACAACATCACGTATGTAAGCAAAGAAGTCCATGATGAGATATACGCACGATGTAATCCTGAAAAAGGAGACATACTATACATCAAAGACGGAGCAACAACTGGAATAGTTACAATTAATACATTAGAAGAACCGTTTAGCTTATTATCGAGTGTAGCACTCATAAAACCCATTAAAGAGATCTCGAATAAATTTTTATGCTATTTTTTACAGAGTCCACTTTGTTACGCATCTGTTAGAGACTCTATGAAAGGTGTAGGTATTACTCGTATCACATTGAAGCAGATAGAAAAATGGGATGTACCTCTTCCACCTCTTGCCGAGCAACACCGCATCGTGACTGAAATAGAAAGATGGTTTTCTTTGATTAATATTATAGAGAACAACAAGGAGGATTTACAAACCACCATCAAGCAAACCAAGAATAAGATTCTTGACTTTGCCATTCACGGCAAACTCGTGCCACAAGACCCGACTGACGAGTCTGCTATTGAGCTATTGAAGCGTATTAATCCTAATTTCCACCTTGTGATAACGGGCATTATCCGCAGTTACCTGACGGGTGGGCAGTAATTCCAATGCACATGCTATGTTCTTTGACGGATGGAGAGAAACTTGACGGTAAGGGAATGCCAAATCTTGATGTAAAATATCTAAGAGGGGAACGTGACTTTAAAACACTGACAAATGGGCGATATGTAGCAGCCAATAGCCTATTGATTTTGGTTGATGGAGAAAACTCTGGTGAAGTGTTCAGAACGCCGATTGAAGGTTATCAAGGCAGCACATTCAAGCAACTACATATCAATGAAAATATGCTTGCAGAGTACATCTTACACGTTATAAACCTGCATCGTAAAGCATTGCGTGAAAACAAAGTAGGTTCGGCAATACCTCATCTGGATAAGAAGCTATTTAAGGCAATAGAAGTACCCGTACCACCTTATGATGAACAAGTAAGAATTGTTACTGTGATAAATTCAATGCATAGTAAATTGGATGCAATAATGGAGAATTTATAAACTCTCCATTATTGCATCAAGTTTTTCAAACATTGCGTTTGCTGCATTGATTATACGCTTTTGTTCTTCTTTTGGTGGTATTGGTATGCAAAGTTTAGAGTATTCTGAAATCCAATAACGCTTATGAGTGTCACCAATGAGCCGTGTTATGTTCATAAACATAGCAACATATTCAATTTCTATATCATCTGCTACTTTTAAGATTTTCATAGCAGATGATTTCACCTTGAATGGAAAATCAACGAGTTTAGAATCTGTGGTGAAGTCATCAAAAATGATACATGGCGTATTCTGATAAATGCCTTCTGTTTCGTTGGTATATCCTATTACAAAAGACTTCCCTGCCGTTAAAACAGGGGTTAAATATCTGTCGTCATAATCAGTTGAATTGACTATATAGGCTTGTGGTTGTTCGTATTCAACTATGTCCTCTAATTGACATTTGCACCACCCGTCAGGCAACTGCGGATAATGCCCGTTAGGTTGCGCTTTATATTGTTATCGTATTCATCAAAAATAAATGTATATGATAACAAGATTCAAAGACTATCTTGCCAAAACGAATTTGGCAAAGAACACCGTAGCATCGTATGTGTGGACGGTGAACTACTTTCTCAGTCACTATGGAGAAGTGAACAAGAAAAACCTGTTGGCCTATAAGGGCTATCTGGTGGAAAACTTCAAACCGCAGACCGTCAATCTCCGTTTGCAAGGCATCAACAAGTATCTGGAGTTTACCAAGCACGACAGGTTGAAAGTGAAGTTTGTCAAAGTGCAGCAAAAGAACTTCTTGGAGAATGTCATCAGCGATGCCGACTACAAGTTTCTGAAAGCGCAGTTAAAGGCTGACGGTTACGAGGATTGGTATTTTGTAGTATGGTTTATGGCGGCGACAGGCGCACGGGTAAGTGAGTTGCTTCACATAAAGGTTGAACACGTGAAAGTGGGTTATCTCGACCTTTACAGCAAAGGCGGTAAGGTGCGCCGTTTATACATACCCAAAAGCTTGCGGAGCGAGGCTTCATTGTGGCTGAAAAGGAAAGGCGTCACGAGCGGTTATCTCTTTCTCAACCGTTTCGGGCAGCGCATTACGACACGTGGTATTGCCCAACAGCTAAAGCATTTTGCCGATAAATATGGATTGAACCGTGATGTTGTTTATCCTCATTCTTTTCGTCACCGTTTCGCCAAGAATTTCCTTGACCGTTTCAACGACCTTGCTTTATTGGCCGACCTTATGGGACATGAAAGCATAGAAACCACTCGCATCTACCTGCGCCGCACCGCCAGCGAACAGCAGAAAATTGTCGATAAGGTAGTAAATTGGTAATAACGTAACCTTAGAAGCGCATCTTATCACGCTTCTAAGGCATTTTGAATATTATCGAGAACGGAAAACAGTTCTTCGATTTTTGCGACAATGCGTTGTTGTTCGGAAAAAGGAGGTAGAGGAAATAACCAATTGTCAATATCTCCTTTGTTTATAGATGGCGAATTATCGCCTTTCATAAATTGATTTAATCCACATACTACATAATCAGAAATCATTAGATAATAACAATATTCCGAGTGAAGCATGTCTAAAGGCCTGCAAACATAAAACCCGGTTGATGCGATACAATCATTGATACTAATTTTTGCTATGTTGCGTAAATATGGTCGAACCATTGAGAATATAACATCCCCTTCTTGTGTATAACGACTTGCTCTACTTGGAGCATTGCTAGTTTTTATAACTTTTATTTCTTTGACGACTTGTCGGGTGTTATCAATAGAATCTATGTCAATATACTGGAACATTTCTCCTGTAGGTCTTACAGATTTCATTGGAGAAAAAATGAACTTACCTTTTGTCCAACACCAATTTTGAGGTAACTTCTCACTATGCCCGTTATCACAAGTGATTTCAGCTTTCGGGTTGATACGTTTAAGCAATTCCGAGGCAGGCTCGTCATTCGGGTCTTGCGGCACGAGCTTGCCGTGAATGGCAAGCTCGAGGATTTTGCTTTTGGCTTGCTTGATAGCTGTTTGCAAATCCACTTTATTTTCTTCAATCACATTAATCAAAGAAAGCCATCGCTCTATCTCTATAACAATTCTTTTTTGCTCAGACAAAGGAGGTAATGGAATGTTTAGGCTTCCAAGAATAGTACCATTTACATTTGGTTGTCCTATGCCTACCGAGTTTAATTCAATTTGTGCCCAATAATAATCAGACTCAAAAAATAATTTCACATATTCAGGAATAACCAGATTAAATATTTGCACACGTATCAAGTATGAAGCATAGATAGCCTTTTGTGTAAGTTTTTTTATTAGATATGATTTCCCGACTGTTGCCCCTGTCCGTGCAAACAGAATATCTCCATTACATAAAATGTATGAAGATACCTTATTAGCATCAAAATTTGTAAATGGAACAGTATCCCAATCTACTTGGTTATTCTGAATGTCTGTGATGCGCAATAGTTTGTATTTACCTGTTGACTTTGCAGATTCACTTACACCATATAAAATTGATTTTGATATATCGCTTACAGTAGTCCATACCCATCCTTTCGGCACTTCAAACGGCACATTCCCATAATGGGGCGTATGTATAGTAAGTGAAGATTAATTATATGCTAAAGTTTTTCCGTAACATATTTTGAATTAGTTTTTATCTTCTATTCCCTTTTTTCTGTTCACCCCACGGAAGGTCAGGCGATGAGCCGCCAGAGCCAGTGCCAACATGAACCTCTGCCGGACCGCCAGCGGCAAGAGTGAACGCTGCTTCCAACAGCTCAGCCTGCCTTGCGCTTACCTGTTCCTGTGGTTCGAAGACGGCGTTGACAAACTCCTCGTCCGTGATCTGGCCGTTAAAATGTCTTTGGGCCACATCATAGTCTATCT